>Ga0210028_1000105_pt1 | contig 67703 bp, 54 predicted proteins | sample CryGeymeta201513_FD_185468 | JGI IMG/M metagenome (GOLD analysis project Ga0210028, IMG submission 185468) | Groundwater microbial communities from Crystal Geyser aquifers in Utah, USA - Crystal Geyser metaG 2015-13 (SPAdes) (version 2) | ecosystem: Environmental > Aquatic > Deep subsurface >...
CCGGCAGGCGTGCAGCAGACGTAGGACAGAGGGGATTCTCCCAGACGGAGCCGAAGTCGCACCGGGACTTCGGTGTGTTCCCAACCTTCGCGGGTATACCTCGACAACTTCGCCCTGACCGCCCCCGCCCCCACGCCCCCGTCGTTCACCTGGCAGACCGTCGACGCTACCGGAATCGCCGAGCACAGCTACGTCCTCGACCGCTCCACCGACACAGCGCCGGATGCGCAGCCGGAAGGCAAGGAAGCGAAAGCATTGCTCCCCCAACCCAGCGAACCCGGGCAGTGGTTCTTCCACGTCCGCTCGCGAGACGGGGCAGGGAATTGGGGGCGGACGGCGCATTACCCCTACTAGTCCTCCGCGGGAGAGTAGCCGGACAGGGGCAGACGCGTTGTCGAAGGAGATCGAGCCATGCCCGGACCTGAGCCTCTTGTCTACCTCAACGGCCGCAAAGTGCCGGCGTCGCAAGCGCACCTCGCCATCTACGATGCGGCGATCATCCTGGGCGCCACGGTTACCGACCTGACGCGGACCTTCCGGCAGCAGCCGTACCGCCTCGAAGATCACGTAGCGCGGTTCTATCGATCCTGTAAGTACGCCCGGATCCAGCCCGTCGAGACGCCCGAGGAGACGGTGACCCTCGCGCGCGAGCTGATTGCGCACAACGCGTCGTTGCTCGCGCCCGAGAGAGAGCTTGCCCTCGTCCAGTTCATCTCGCCCGGCGAGTTCCGCGTGTACGCCGGCGCCGCGGGGGCGCCGGGCGACCTGACGCCGACGTACTGCATGCACACCTTCCCGCTGCCCTTCGAGTACTGGAGCCACTACTACACCGAGGGCGTGCACTGCGTCACGCCGTCGATCCGCCACGTCCCGCCGCAGTGCATCGACCCGAAGATCAAGTGCCGCAGCCGGATGCACTGGTGGCTGGCCGATCAGGAAGCGCATCTCGTCGATCCGAAGGCCGTCACTCTCTGCCTCGACCTCGACGGGAACGTCACCGAGACCAGCGGCTCCAACTTCCTGATCGCCAAAGACAACGTCGTCCTGAGCCCCAGCCAGCGAAACATCCTGTGGGGCATCAGCCTTGCGACCGTGGCGGAATTGTGCGCCGAATTGGGCTTGGGCTTCGAGGCGCGCGAGCTACAGGTGTACGACGTGGTCAACGCCGACGAAGCCTTCCTGTCCAGCACCCCCTACTGCCTGGCGCCGGTGACCCGGATCAACGGTGTCGAGATCGGCACCGGGAAGCCGGGCCCGGTGTTCGCGAAGCTCATCGCAGCGTGGAGCGAGAAGGTGGGGATGGACATCGTGGGTCAGATCGTGGCGGGGTCGTAGGAGATGGGCGCCTCACCCGACCTCAACGAACGCGCAGACGCCGAGGTCACAGCCTCCGCACCGCTGCCTGGTTTCACGCCACGCAGTGTCCTCGTTCTACTGGTCCTCGGCACGCTGAGCCTGATCTGGATCCGCCGTGCCTCGCTGATCGACTTCACCTGTCTCGTCGGCGAGGGGACGCCGGCGCTTCCTGCCGTGGTGGCACTGGTTCTGATTGGCGGGCTGGGACCGAGAGTGCGCCGCTGGTGCAAGCAACTGGCGCTGTCGCGCCCGGAGAGCTTGGTCGTCTACTTCGCCCTGACCATCATCGCGCCGATCTCCTGCGCCAACATCGTCCGGCAACTGCTGCCGACGCTGACGGTCCTGCCGTACTACGCCTCCCCGGAGAACCACTTCGCTCAGTTTGCGGAGGAGCTGCCTCGCTGGCTGACACCGCAGGACCCGAAGCTCATCCTGGATATGTTCGAGGGCACGCCGAGCGGCGCGGTCCCGTGGGGAGGGTGGGCTGTGCCGCTCCTGGTTTGGGCGGCTATCCTGGTGGTCTACACCGTGGCGATGCTGTGTTGGATCACGCTGTTCCGCGAGCAGTGGACGCGCAATGAGCGGCTCTCCTTCCCGCTGGTGGGGCTGGCTGTGCATCTTCTCGACGCTGGCGAAGCGTCGTCGGAGACCATGGGCGGCACTCGGCGTCGGACCCGCATGCCGCCGTTGCTGAGCAGCGGCCTCTTCTGGATGGGGTTCGCCGTGTCGGCCGTGTTCAACCTGTTCAACATCGCGCACATCTTCGACCCCAGCGTTCCGGCCACCGGGTTGCAGTTCGACTTCGGGCAGTTCCTCACGGAGAAGCCGTGGTCCGGGCTTCGGCCGATCCCCATGCACTTCCGCCCGGAGGTGGTGGGGCTGGCCTACTTCGCGCCCCAGGAAGCGTGCCTCTCGGTGTGGCTGTTCTACCTGGTGCTGCGGTTCGAGAAGTTCTTCGCTGAGTTGTTCGGCTTGTCGCTGCCGGGCGTGCCCTTCGAGGCGGCGCAGTCGCAGGGGGCGTACCTGGCGCTGGCGGTGTGTCTCGTCTACGCCGCGCGACACCACCTGGCGGCCGTCGCCCGCTCAGTCCTCGGACGCGGGACCACCGGGGCTGAGGGCCGGGAGCCGCTTCCGTACCGGTTGGCGCTTGCCGGCGGCTGCCTGGGCGGCGTGGCGCTGTGGGCGTTCTTCGTGGTGGTCGGCATTCGGCCGTGGGTTGCCGCCCTCTACACCACCTTGCTGTTCGCCACGCCGCTTGTGTACTCACGCATGCGCGCCGAGATGGGTATCCCGATGAGCTACGCCTGGCCAATCGGGCAGTGGGTGCGCGGGCTCTACTCGACGTTTGGGAGTCAGGCGTTGGCCGGCGGCGCGGGGGTCCGGCCATTGGTGGCACTCTCCACGCTGAGCATCTTCGATCGCCTGGCGGTTCAGAACTTCATGGCCGACGGACTCGAAGCCATGAAGGCCGAGGAAGTCGTCGGGGCGCGGCGGCGCGACCTGGCGGTGTGGGCGATTCTGCTGGGGCTGGTACTGGGAATCGCTGGCGGCTACTTTACGCACCTGACCGCCTTCTACAAGTACGGCAACAACGTGATCGACGGCGGCACCATCCTGGGCGGCTACCGCACGCAGCAAGCCGTGTCGATCTTCCGCCAGCTCGACAGCATGCTTGCGACGCCCCTTTCGCCGGACCGGATGCACGCCGCCTTCCTGGGCGTCGGGTTTGCCGTCGTCTGCGCGCTGACCGTTGTGCGTTCGCTCATCCTTCGCTTCCCGCTGGCGCCCCTCGGCTTCGCCGTCGCCGCCGCCTACGGTCACGTCCCCTGGTTCGCCTTCCTGACGGCCTGGACGCTGAAGACCCTCATCCACCGCCTCGGCGGTGCCTCCCTCCGCGTTTGCATGGCGCCGGCCTTCTTCGGTCTGGTCATGGGGCACTACCTCGTCGGTGGCGGGCTGTGGGGTATCCTGGGGATGTTCACGCCGAAGGCGCGGGAGTATATTGTGTGGTTCTGTTGAGTACGCCATGCAGATCAAGCCGATCCAAACCGAATCTGACTACGACGTAGCGCTGGCCGAGATTGGGGCGCTGCTCGACGCGACCCCGAACACCCCGACAGCAGACAAGCTGGAGATCCCGACGGCGCTCGTGGAGTCCTACGGGACGCTGCATCACCCAGTCCCCCCGCCCGACCCAATCGATGCCCTCCACTACTCCATTGAGAGCCGCAGGCTCGCAGCCCTCGCGTGAGTCGGCTCCGGGCGACCTTGACGCGTTTGTCTGAAGCACGTACTATTCTCCCTGAGAAGCACGTATGGAGGCTACGCAGATGCCAACCGTCAAGCTGACCCTCAGCGCCGACGGAGCGCTGGTGAACGAAGCGAAGGAACTCGCTCGGGCCCGGCACACGAGCGTTTCGGCCATGTTCGCCCGATTCGTCGTTGCCGCGAGGCCTGAACGGGACGAAGCCGCGTTGCCGCTTGGTCCGCTCACGGAGCGGGCCGTCGGTCTGGTTCGGCTTCCGGACGATCGCCCCGATCACGAACTGCTGACCGAGGCGCTGGCTGAGAAGTACCAGGTGCAGCCATGACCCTGTTCGTCGACACGAATGTGCTGCTCGACGTGCTGGCGAAGCGTGAGCCGTTCTACTCGGCGGCCGCGCAAGTCTGGTCCTTGGCTGAACGTGGAGAGGTGAAGGCGTGCGTGTCCGCCATCAGCTTCAACAATCTCTACTACATCATCAGGAAGGCCGAGAGTAAGGACAAGGCGAGAGAGGCGTTGCGACTGGTAAGAGACGTCTTCGAGCCGATTGCTCCAGACGCCAGAATCACCAACCAGTCGATCGACTCTCCCCTGGACGATTTCGAGGACGCGGTTCAGTTCCACTCGGCCGTGCGCGCGAAGGCGCGGTACCTCATTTCGCGCGATCCCGGCGACTTCCCTCAAACGGGCCCGCCGGTTCTCACGCCTGAGGAGTTCCTGGCAACCTGGTCCAGCTCGGAGAGCGGGAGAGCCAAGTAGACTGGCGACTCCAGCGAGTCGCCCAGACAAGGGGAGTAGTCATGAACTTGACCGAACTCCAGATAGGCGCCCTCCATCGGGTCCCTCGCTCCGTGGGCGTGGCGGCGCTGACACTCGGGGTGCTCTTCCTCGGAGGTCTTCCCCTCATGGCACAGGACACCCTCGTCCACGAAGCGCTCAACGCCGACGTTGCAGCCGGCCCCGTCGGGGAGAGGCCGTATGAGATGGCGGGCCGCGTGGAAGAACGCCCGCCGCTCGTCGCCTTCGACGACGTGTCCGGCTGGGCGGTTGAAGGGCGCGAGGCGGAGGGCTGGCTCTACCGGTCGCAGGAGCAACGGCTGTATCGGGATCACTGCGCCAAGCTGGTCTATTTTGGCACCGGCGGCAATCCGTCGCTGCTTGTCCGCCCCAAGGAACCGCTCACGATCCCGGACCCGTGGGACTCGACCAACTTTTGGAACTACGGCAACAACTGGGGCTGGGCGCCGGACCCGAAGACGCCGCCGCTGCACGTCAGCGTCGTGCTGCGCGATGCCGCCGGCTGGCAGTTCGAGAAGCCGCTGGGCGGCATGGACTACCAGTACTGGTTCCTGGCGAACGCCCGGCTGAACGCGGAGGAGCTGGCGAAGCTCAAGCGGCCCGTTCAGCTCGTCGGCCTCCGGTTCACCAATGCGCGCAACACGGAGAAGCGGGCTGTGTACCTGGGACCGCTCTACTTCTTCAAGGAAGTGCTAGAGCCGCTGCAGTTCGAGCCGTGGCCGGCGAAGCTGCCATTCCCGACGCGGCCGGAGACGATTCTGCCGACCAACAAGACGCGTGACTTCAAGAACAGCGTGCGCGAAGACGGCCAGGCAACGGTCTTCTCGTACCGCGGGCGCGACTGCGATCTCGAGTACCGGTACACGCCGACGGACGGCACGCTCGGCGACCTCGAGGTGCGCCGGGGAGACACGGTGGTCCGACCGTGCGTCGGCGGCGGGTTGCAGCTCGCCGCGCGAGGCGGACTGGCGTCGCCTGCCGACCCCGACGGGGTGCGCACCCTAAAGGGCAAATCGCTCGAAGACGGCGCGCTCACTGTCCGGTGGCATCTCCAAATCGCCGACGTGGGCGCCGACGTTGAGTACCGTTTCCGCCTTTGGCAGAAGTCGCTGGTCATCGACGTGGCCGTTGAGCAGCCGGTGGTGGAGCGAGTGGCGCTTGGGCGCGCAGAACCGGTGCGCGACGCGAAGCTGTTCCGCATTCCATACCTCACCTACGGCGGCAACGATCCGCGCGCGCTCTACGCGGACGGGCTGTTCTTCTTCACCCAGTTCGACTGGTACGTCTCGGACGCTTCTGTGCTGGATGGCGGAGCAACCGTCGGGCCGGATTGGGCGGCCTTCAACGGCGGCGCGCGCTACGTCCCCAAGACCGACGGCAGTCGGAACCCCGTCCGCGAGCGGTTGTTCCTCAACGTGTCGCCTGACTTCGACGAGGTGCTGCCGACCATCCCCAATCCGCCGTCACCGATGAAAGACGAACAGGGCGACCGCCTGTGGCGCGTGAAGAGCGGCGCCGACCACCGGGCGGAGATCGACGAGGCAACGCGCTACCGCAAGTACGGCTGCGAGAAGGTGAGCATCCGCTACCACGAAGATTCGTGGCGGGACGCTGGCGAGAGCTTCACCTTCCGGCTGGAGGCCGCGCCCAAACGTGGTGGCGACGAGGCACTGCGCAAGTTCGTCGCGGCGGTTCAGGCGCGGGGTTGGCGGGTCGGGCTGTACACCAACTACACCGACTACGCTCCAGTCAACAAGTACTGGAACGAAGACTGGGTCACCCGGGCACCCAACGGTGACTGGATGCGTGCCTGGATGCGCTGCTACGCGCCCAAGCCCATGCGCTCCGTCGAGATGGAGGCGAAGCTGGCGCCGCAGATTCAGGCGAAGTTCGGCGAGAACCACAGCTACTGCGACGTGCACACTGCAGTGAGTCCCTTCTCGCGCGTCGACTACGACGCCCGGGTGCCCGGCGCTGGCACGTTCCGCCGCACGTTCGAGTGCTTCGGCCGGCTGCTCTACAACGAGAAATCCGCCCACAAGGGCCCGGTCTATTCCGAAGGCAACAACCACTGGTGGTACTCGGGTCTCACCGACGGCAACTACGCCCAGAGCATCTGCCCCAACCGGCCCCAGGAACCGCTGCTGGTTGACTTCGACCTGCTGAAGATGCACCCGCTGCAGATGGATGCCGGCATGGGCAGCCCGGGTATGTTCTTCGGCGGCGCGCCTCGCAACCTCGACCAGTTCCTGACGACAACACTGGCATACGGACACATTGGCTTCCTGGGCGAGTGGGACATGCCGGGCGACCTGAAGTGCTACTACATGATGCAGCAAGCGCAGAAGCGCTACGCGATGGTTCCGGTGCGGACGATCGAGTACGAGGTGGGCGGGAGGCTGGTCGACTCCGCCACGGCAATGCGGTCGCCGGAGTGGCCGACGAACCGAGTGCACGTGGTCTACGAGAACGGCACCGAGGTGCTGGTCAACGGTCAGACGGAGCCGTGGACCCCCCCAGTGCTGTCGCTGCCGTTCGAGCTTCCCGCGTGGGGCTATGTCGTCTCGCGGACGGACGACGAGCTGCTCACCTACTCAGCCGTCGTCCCGGCAGGGGGACCGGGTGAGTCTGCCGGGCCGCGCCAGCGGGTGGACTGCAGCCTGGGCACGGACCAGTTCTACGCCGATAGCCGTGGCGGGTTTGCCTTCCTTGGGCAGCTTGCGCTGGAAGGCAGCGCGGCCCTCAAGAGGGATCGCGGCGCTTGGTGGGTGATTCCCACCACCAAGTGCGCCGACTTCGCGTTTTCGCCGGCACTGGTGAAGGTCGGAGGGAATCGGTCGCTCAAGACCGTCGGCTATGCGGAAGACGGTTCGGTTGTCGCCTCGCCAGCGACTCGCTGGAGCCGCGGCATGTTCCATATCCTCGCGGGGGCCGAACCGGCCCTGAAGTACAAGGTGTCGGTTGCAAAGGACAACCGTCCACCCGAGATGGTCTGTGGGACCACGCTGGCCGTCTCCGGAGCGGACGTGCGGACGACTCTCCCGAAGGGCATCGAGGTCGTCGCCGGCAACGCGTTCTGGGAGATCGGCGGTCAGCGCCGGCCTGCTGCAGCGGAGGTGAAGGGCAACACCCTCACCTGTTCAGTTCCGAGTGACGCGAAGGAGGGCGGGCACCTCTGGCTCGGGATCCCGTCCGGAACGGACACGCTCTGGTTGGATTTCATTGCCGTGGGCGCCTGCGAGCTGTCGCTGGACGTTCCGCGGAGTTCGTACCTGAAGCGCGGTGAAGCGCTCAATGCAAAGGTGCTCCTGAGCAGCAACCTGGAGCAGGAGACGACCCAGCCGATCCGGCTGAAGATCTCGCCGGAAGGAACCTGCATGCCGGCCAACGCCGAGCTTGCGGTGCCGCCGAGAGCCCTGGCATCCCTCCCGTTCGAACTGTCGCTTCCGTGGCAGGACGGCAGCTACGAGGTAGCCGCGACCAGCGGGCCTGTAGTCGCCACCGCGACGCTGACCGCCGAGATCGCAAAGCGTGTCCTCGCCGATCTGCTCGACTCGAAGTTGCCATTCGTGAAAGGCTACCGTGCCCGGGGAGGTGACGAGGCGTTCGGCGGCGAGGTAACGTACAGCGGCGACGCCAACCGCGGCGGCGGCCGATCAGACGGCGTCGAGCGCCCCAGCTTTCTCATGCATCCACCCTACGGTCCACTGAAGGCCGGCTACGTGTTCGCCACCTTCGTGATCGACTTGCCGCAGCAGCCCTCCGCGTCGCTGGACTTCTTCATGGCAATGGCTGATGGTGGCGATCCCAGCGATGGCGTCGTGTTCAAAGTTGAGGTTCTCGACGGTGCTGGACGCGAAACCGAGGTCTTCAGCCAACACCACGGAGACCGGAAGTGGCAACGCGCCACGGCGGACCTCGCTGCCTTCGCCGGTCAGAAGGTGCGCCTCAAGCTCACCGTTGACTGCGGCCCCGCCGACAACACCATCAACGATCACGCCCTGTGGGGCGAGCCAAAGGTCGTGGTTGCGGAGGAGCAGTTGTGGGTGAGGAGAGAGCAGTAGCGGGGGAGCTTCATCCCCCGCGCCGTGTACGCTGTGTTCCCGCTGCGGTGTTCCGGTCTCCCGACCGGAACACCTGTTCGACCGAAGGTCTCCAGAGGCCAGTGGATAGACGTTGGAGACCTGCGGTCATGCCGGGTGAGCGGTCTGGAGACCTGCGAACAGCAGAGACTCTGTGCGTGGCTGAGTAATCGAAGTACCCTCGTAGGCCGAACGAGGCATTGGGGACCAGGATGAACACGTCACACACAACGAGCAATCCGGAGGTGCTTGCGGTACTGCAGACGGACGAGCAGGTTCTCTGGCATGGGCGCCCCAAGCGTGTCTTCTCGTCACTCCGCAACCGCCACCCTCAGCCTCGACAACACACAGTTCCCCACGTCGCCGGCTTTTGACACCGTCAGGCGCAACAGCCCGTCCTCGGTGTCCTCCGCCGTGAACGCGTGCTCAACCCACACGCCCTTGTGGAAGTCGTCGAGCCTGTCCGGCTCGCGGTTCTCGAAGACGACGGTCTGCTTCCGGACGCCTTCCAGGTCATACGCGTAGACGGCGACTTTGCCTGTGCTCCCCTTCGGCACGCCGATCTCGATGCCCCACTGCTCAGCGGCGAACATGCAGTGGCTTGGCTGGCCTGCCGCCGCCGCCCAGCCGGCATGTGGCGTCGGGTCGCCGGTGAAGCGGAGGCTGACGCCGGGCAGTTGCACCTCCGGCGTGCGCAGTCCGAGGGCGAACTCCTGCGTGAGCATTCCGTCTTCCGTGCGGCCGACAGGCGCTGCGCCGGGGCGGACGAACTTGCCGTCGTCCGGTGCGAAATACGGCTTGCGCGTCTCCCACTTCCCACGAGTGAAGTCCGGGACCTGCACCGGCGCGCTGCCTTTGGCGATTGACTCGCCAGAGAGCGGGAACACGCAGCTCATGGTCACCGAGTCGTACACGTCCAACGGCGTTTGCGTCTTGTTGCGCACCGCCTCGACGAAGAGCTTCAGCTCCAGCCAGTCGGTTCCGCCATGCCCGTCGGCAGACGATCCCTCGCGCCACCAGGCGTGTTTGTACGCTTCGTGATACGGCGGAAAGGGGTCCCAGTCGGTGGCGACGCCGTCGATGTACACCGCGTTGCGTTGCTCATTATACAGTCCGTGCGTGCCCTGAATCATCCAGCGATTGTCGTACGGCCGCGGCAACTGCATGTCGTAGTTGATGACGAGGGTCTTGCCCTTCTTCGTGCGCACGACGCTGGTCACAATGTCGCCCTGGGTGTACTTCTGTTTGGCCAGCGGGTGGTCCGGGCCGAAGTTGCGGGTGTAGTGGTCTCTGGGGCCGAAGGAGTCGGTGGCGGTCGAGGTTATGTAGTCGAAGTAGTCGCCGCAGCCGATGTCCATCCAGCTCAGCACGGGGCCGAGGTCATGCGTCGGGTAGAGGTCGCAGTTGTGGGTGGTCAGGTACTTCGCCGCCCAAGCTTTGGCCGACCCGTGGTACCAGTGACTCAAGCAATCGTGCGAGTGGGCACAATGGCAATGGACGATCTCGCCGAAGAGCCCCTGGCGGATCATGTTGAGCACCGCCAGGTTGTCGCTGCGGAAGCTCCAGTTTTCCAGCATCATGAAGGGCTTGCCCGTCTGCTCCGAGGTGTCGACGAGATCCCAACACTCCTGCACAGTGAGGGCGCACGGCACTTCCGAGGCGGCGTACTTCCCGTGCTTCATGGCGCACACCGCTACCGGCGTGTGCCACTCCCACGGCGTGGCGGTGATTACTGCGTCCAGGTCATCCCGCTGGCACAGTCGCTCAAAGTCGGTCTCGCTTCGCGAGCACCCCTCCGGTTCGGCCTGGCCGGCGGCGATGACTCGCTTCTGGGCGTTGGCGACCCGCTCGGGAATGATGTCGCACACGGCACGCACGGCCACGCCTTCCATCCCCAGCAGGAGCCCCAGCAGCCCACTGCCTCTGCCCCCCACGCCGACGATGCCTACCCCGACGGCCCCTTTCTCCTCTGCGCCGGCGCGAGACGCCTGCGAGGCAGCCAGCGCCATGCCGACCCCGGCGGCAGCGTTGACCCCCAGGAAGATGCGGCGGCTGATTGTTGCGTCCATCTTGTCGGCTCCTTCTCTGGGAACAACGTACAGCGGGGCCCAAGGGCGGCGCGGTCAGTGCGAGTACACCCCTGCCGTCCGCCCTTCGTCCAGCATCGCGAGGAAGTTGGGGATCGGGATGTAGTTGGCGACGCTGCTGCCGGAACCCAGCGCCCAACCGCCACCCGGCGCACATTGCTCGAGGACGTTCCGGGTATAGCGACGAACCTCGTCCTCCGTGCCGCGGCACAACATATCGACATCGATGCCGCCCAACGCGGCGATCCGACCGCCGTGCTGTCGCTTGAAGTCGGGGACGGGCTGGATGACATCCTCGAAGGAGTGCTTGGCGTCCAGCCCGCAGTCAACGATGTCGTCCATGACCTCCCGGAGGTTGCCGCAGGAGTGGAGCATGACCAGCTTGCCGTGCTCGTGGGCGTAGTCGACGAGTCGCTTGTAGCACGGAAAGACGTACTGCCGGAGGTCGGCGGGGGAGATCATCGTCTGCGTCTTGAAGCCGAGGTCGTCGTTGAGCCAGAGGGCACCCACGTGGTCCATCTCGCACAGGCCTCGGTACACGGTCAGGTCGCCTTCGCAGATCCGGTCGATGACGGCTTGAACGAGATCGCGTTGCTCGATCAGCGCGAAGCAGAGCGGCTCGTAACCGAACAGCCGCGAGAGATTCTCGAAGGGCCCGCCCGGCAGCGTGGCCGTGACCTTCATCCCGTCCGGCAACAGCGGCGCAAGTTCCTGGAGGTCCTCGAAGGTGGCGTCGGTGACCTGAGGCCATTCGTACTTCTCAAAGTCCTCCCAGTTGGCGATGGGACCGCTGTGCTCGTCGGCCCACCCGCGCTTGCCTCTGCTCAAGTCGGCCGTGTCGTCGGCCAACAGCGCTGCCTTCCCGGGGAAGCCGAAGGTGTGGCACCCCACAACGTAGTCGTAGCCCAGCTTCGTCATGAACTCGATTCGGTATCTGCGCCACTCGTCCTGGTCGCCGGGGATCGGTCGCTCCATGATTGCCTCGATGACCTGGGCGTCGTGGAATAGCTCGAAGAACGGCACGCGATCCGGTTCGCCCTCGCGGCGAAGGACGGTCAACACACGGTCGAAGTTAGGTTGCCACAAGCTGCTGGACATCGGTCAGCCTCCGGTCGGATGAAGTGCAGTTTGCGGAGGATGATACACCGTGCGCGAGCAAACCGCCATGCCGCGGCGTGCCCTTGGACCGCAGAGCGGGACCTGATTGCGCCTCTGTAGTTTCTGTGCTACAGTCCTCCCGTGGCCGCGTCTCGAATCGAGATCGCTGAGTACGTCACGGTGGACGGGCGCGTCCCCTTCAGGCGATGGCTTCTGCGGCTGCGTGACAAAGGCGCTGTTGCTCGGATCGATGCCCGCTTGGGGCGAGTTCGCGTCGGCAACTTCGGCGACTGCAAGCTCGTCGGAGAGGGCGTGAGCGAGCTGCGGGCACCCCATGGCCCGGGCTACCGCGTCTACTTCGGCCGCGACGGCAACACCCTTGTTGTTCTTCTGTGCACCGGCGCCAAGGGGACTCAGGCGCGTGACCTCAAGAAGGCTCGCGACTACTGGGCCGACTACCAACGGAGAAAGCCATGAGCACACTTACAGTTAGCTACGCGGAGGGTCTCCGAGACCGTCTTACAGATCCTGAGCAAGCCGCAAACTACCTCAGCGCAGCACTGGATGAGGGGGACTCCGAGGTGTTTCTGCTTGCGTTGCGCGATGTAGCCGAAGCGCGAGGGATGAGCGAGGTGGCTCGCACGGCTCAGCTCAACCGCGAGAATCTGTACCGCATGCTCTCCTCCCAAGGCAATCCGCGGCTGTCGAGCCTGCGGTCCCTCCTTGAGGGAGTCGGTTTGCGGCTGTCGGTGGAGGTTGCCCCAGCATGAGCGCAAGTGTGTGTTCGCCCATCCATGAAGACGACGTGAACCCGGAACAGCACCCCGACCGCTGGAGCAAAGACCTGGTGGGAACCGAGGGTCTCCCCACCACGGCGGGCTTCAGCCTGGGTGTTGCGGAGTACCATACGCAGGAGTTCGGGCCGCTGCAGACGCATGGTGACCAGGAAGCCCTCTACGTCGTCAGTGGCACCGGCGAGGTTTGTGTGGGCGACGTTGTACACGCAGTGAGGCCCGGCACCGCGCTCTCTGTGCCGCCGAACACGACCCATGCCACGCGGCGCACGGGCGAAGAACCGGTGAAGGTGGTCTATGCGCATGGCGCAGTGTGAGGGGGGCGCCGGTTCGTGGCAGGCGGCCTTGGCGCGGCGTTTGACGGCCGTGTTCCGCGAGGCGTTCGGTTCGGAGCCACGCGAGCTGCAGTTCGTGCTGGCTCCGTATCGCCTGTGTCCGTTGGGCGCCCACGTGGATCACCAATTGGGGCTCGCCACCGGCATGGCCCTCGACCGCGGTGTGCTGCTGGCGTTCGCCCCAAACGAAGCGAAGCGCGTCCGCGTCCGCTCGCTCGACTTCCCCGGGCTGGTGGAGTTCCCCCTCGACGCGGTGCCGGCCGGCACCGCGGGCGATTGGGGCAACTACGTCCGCGGCGCGACGATGGCTCTCACAGAGCACTACGAGTTGCTGACAGGCATGGATGCCGTTATCGGCGGCAGCGTGCCCATCGGCGGCCTGAGTTCCTCGGCTGCGGTGGGCTGCGCGTACCTGCTGGCGTTGGAGAAGGTGAATGCGCTGGACGTTGACGCCTTCGCCAACATCTCGCTAGATCAGCGAATCGAGAACGGCTACCTCGGCCTGCAGAATGGCATCCTGGATCAATCCATGATCCTGCTCGCCAAACGGAGCCATTTGGCTTTCCTGGACTGTCAGGCGCGGACCGTCGAGTCGATCCCGCCGGCTGCGAGCCTGCCAAACGTCGACCTGCTAATAGTCCACTCAGGCGTCACCCAGGCGTTGACTGGAACTGACTACAACCAGCGCGTCGCCCAGTGCGGGGAGGCCGCGAAGCGCTTGCTGCAGCTCGCCGGTGAACCGGCGCCGCAGCGAGCCAGGCTGCGCGGGGTCCCTCGCGAGGTATACCTTCGCCACCGCGACAAGCTCCCGCTGGAACTGCGCAAACGCGCGGTGCACTTCTTCTCCGAGTGCGAGCGGGTGACTGCCGGGGTCGCAGCCTGGCGCCGCGGCGATCTCGAGGCGTTTGGTCACTTGGTCCGCGACTCCGGCCGCAGCTCCCTCGAGAACTACGAATGCGGTTCGCCGGAACTGACCTCGCTCTACACCATTCTATGCCAGTGCGAAGGCGTCCTCGGTGCGCGGTTCAGTGGTGCCGGCTTCCGCGGCTCGTGCATCGGGTTCAGCGACCCGTCACGACGCGAGCAGATTCGGGAGACCCTTGCCGCGCAGTACCGAGCCGCCCACCCGAACGCGGCCACGCGCATGGAGGTCCACTTCTGCGCCTCGGCCGGAGGAGCCAGGTTCGTTCACCTGGTTGGATGAGCGCGAAGCGGCAGACAACCCGGGCCTGCAATCATGCCTCTCGAATGCACATTTGCACAAGCCGCCGGGCAATGCGACCTCGGCAACAAAGCTGCACCCGGGCACGTAGTCCATCCTGGCGAAGTGTGCCTGCCGTTGGGTCCCGGCGCGGCGGCCCTGCCATTTGCGGAGTTGTGAGCAGCCGTGTCTTCAGAGCCCAAGAAAAGCCACTACCAGAACCGGCTGAACGACCTGTCCAACCACGACTGGCTGCTGTTCCAGAAGAGCTGGTTCGTGCACAACCCGCCGCGGCGGAAGAAGGGCGTGCTGGCGCACCCGGCAAAGTTCCCTGAGACGCTGGTGCGGGAGTTCGTTGAGTTCTTCACCAAGGAAGGGCAGTGGGTGCTCGACCCCATGGTGGGCACCGGGAGCACCTGCCTGGCGTGCCTGCAGTGCGGCCGGAATAGCGTTGGCGTCGACCTGATGGAGAAGTACCTCCGCATCGCGCAGGAGTGGGTGGACAGCTACCGAGTTGACCACCCAACCGAAGTGGAAGCCCGGCTGATCGCTGCAGACTCCCGCGAGCTGTCGAAACTGGACCTGCCGGAGTTCGACTACTGCATCACCAGCCCGCCCTATTGGGACATGCTCAAGATGCGGGGCTTCGAGACGCAGAAGAAGCGGCGGGAGAGCGACGAGCTGGACCTCAACTACTCCGACGACGAGCGTGACGTCGGCAACCTGGAGGACTACAACCGGTTCCTCGAAGAGCTGGTCGCGATCTACCGCGAAGTCCACGAGGTACTGAAGCCACGCGGCTATCTCACGGTCATCGTCAAGAATGTCAAGAAGGCCGGCAAGCACTACCCGCTGGCCTGGGACCTCGGGCGGCGCCTCGGCGAGTTCTTCGCATTGAAGGACGAGAAGATCTGGTTGCAGGACAACCAGAAGCTGGCACCCTACGGCATGGGCAATGCCTGGGTGAGCAACACCATGCACCACTACTGCTTGCAGTTCCGGAAGGAGTAGCGGCGGGGCTTCGTGCCGCCGGGCCCGCAGCGCCTGCCGAGGAGCCTGCTCTGTCGGATCAGTCCGATCGGTCGGATCGGTCCACCGTGCACAGCCCCCCCCCAACGGAGAGCACCATGAACACGCTCAAGCTACTGAAGTCCCTTTCCGAAGCCTTCGGTCCCTCCGGCTTCGAGGACGAAGTCCGGCAGACCATCCGCACGTGGATCGAGCCCCTCGTTGACGAACTCCAGGTAGACGCGCTGGGCAACCTCCTTGCCACGCGCAAGGGCGAGAGCAAGCGGTGCGTTATGCTGGACGCCCATGTGGATGAGGTCGGGTTCCCAGTCCGGCACGTGGATGACCAAGGCTTCATCCGCCTGGCGGCACTGGGCGGGTGGGACGACCGCACTTTGCTGACGCACCGGGTGACGTTCTCCACGCGCGCCGGTGAACGGCTCGCGGGTGTCTTCGGGGCGAAGCCGCCGCACATTCTCGAAGAGGCCGAGCGCAGCAAGGCGCTCAAGCTCGAGGACCTGTTCGTGGACCTCGGCGCCGCCTCACGCGAGGAGGTCGCAGCGCGCGGGCTGACCATCGGTGATCCGGAGACGCTTTGGTATCCGTTCGAGGAGCTGAGCCCGGGCGTCGCCCTCGGGAAGGCATTCGACGACCGGGCGGGTTGCGCGGTGAGGATCGTTGTGCTGGACGCGTTGAAGGGGCGGTCGCTGCCCTTCACGTTGGTCTGCAGCTTCTCGGTCTGCGAGGAAGTCGGGCTGCGCGGCGCCAAGACGGCTACCTTCGGCGTCAAGCCCGACCTCGCGCTGGCGCTGGAGGGCACCATCGGCGGCGACATGCCCGGCGTGTCTGAAGACAAGTGCCCCACCGCGCTGGGAAAGGGTCCCGCCCTCTCCGTGGCAGACCGGACGATCATCGTCAACCGCAAGCTCGTCCAAGCCTTGGAGGACCTGGCGAAGGGGAAGGGCATCTCGTTCCAGTACAAGCTGCCCACCTACGGTGGCACCGACGCCGGCGCGATCCACACCTCCCGCCGCGGGGTCCTCACCGGTGTCGTGTCGGTGTCGTGTCGGTGCCCTGTCGCTACATCCACTCACCCAACAGCCTCCTGCGGCTGGACGACTTCGGGCACACCGTCCGGTTGGTGCGGGAGTTCGTGCTCAAGGCCGAGGCGGTGTGCGAGCGTGTTGGCGCGGAGCTTCAGTGGAAGCGGGACCCGTAGCGCTCCGAGAGCGCGGCTGGTGAATGCGTCTCCAGGGAGGGCGAGCAGAGGAGCGCCATAGGTCGCCTATGGACCCCCATAGGTTGCCTATGGAGCGTCATCGCACGCCTATGGACGATCGTGGGCTGCCTATTGTGACGCCCGCGGCAGCCGCTGACCGGGTGGCGCGACGGTGGTATGCGGCTGACGACCCGGTCCTCTGCGAGCCCTCGGTCAGACTGCTTGCTGCTCCGCCCTGCCGACGAGCTTGTCGAGTTCGCGTTCAGCGGCGGCAGTCAGGGGGAGGGGAGAGTGAATCGCCAGGAGGTGTTTGACGCGCTCGACGGCGTTCTTCTCCACCGTGCTCTGCCCGCTCTCCGCCTGCTCGCGGGTGCCGCGGTGCAGGACGGCCGGCCGCCAGAACTCTGACCGCAGGTGCGCCACGGTGTGGTCGTGGGCGACGAGGTTCCCCGCGGCTGCGCCCTCGTGAATCACGTCCAGTGCAAGAGTCTCGTCGGAGGGTGAGAGTCCGCGCAGCAGGCGGCGTGCTGCGCCTGCCATCTCTGCCTCGATCACGAGCTGCTGCAGGGACGTAGTGGCGCCGTCATCCAGAATGGCCGGGACTTGGACCAGCGGGCTGAAGGAGAGAGCGGCCAGGGTCAGCCCCATTGCTTTCTCGTAGCCGGTCTGCATGGTGGGGAGCTTCGAGTCGGTGTGCGTACAGGAGAAGGAGTTGGGGAGGCCCAAGTGGCGACACACTTGGGCGAATCCGGCCGAGATCAAGTAGCACTCCGGCGCAGCCATCAGCAGGTTGCCGTGGGGAGCCATGGCGAAGGGGGTGGCGCCGAGGTAGGCGAGGCACCGCTCGTCCAGCAGCTTGGCGAACGCCAGCCCCGCCAGCGCTTCCGCAACGGTCTGGACCAGTGCCCCAGCCAGGGTGACGGGCGCCGAGGCGCCCAGCACGGGACAGGGCCCGATGCCGACCGGCACACCGCGCCCCACTGCCAGTCGCATTACGTCGGTCACGCACGCCTCGTACCGAAGTGGACTGTCGGGGCAGAAGAGGACGAACAGCCGCGGCCGTTCGCGCAACGTTCCGGTCGAGGCTGCTTCCACCATTGCCAACACCGTCTCCCCCTCCTCGACGTTGAGCAGGTTCATGACGAAGGGCTTGGTGGTGTGCTTCAGCAGCGCTTGGGCCGCCCTGATCTGCCGCATTGGCTCCGGCACATCCTGCGGGACGACCTGCGCGCCGAGGATATCAATGTCGTCGAGCGCGTCCCCCAGCCGCACGAACTGCTCGACATGGGCGAGGGTGCTCCGGTGACGCTGCCCCGTCTCGTAGTCCAGCACCCAGACGTCGTAAGTCGAGTTGCTGAAACGGACGTGTGGCCGACCGATCTCGACCCGGTCGCCCTCGCGCGAGTACAGCGCGAACGTGCGCGTGACCGCGCTGAGCACCCACTCGACCAGTGCGCGCGGGAAGTGAACGCGCCCTCGTTCCGCCTCGATTCGCGCTCCGCGCTCCGCAAACTCGTCGAGGATCCTGGGGTCGGCGAACCGAACACCGGTGCGCTCCAAGACCGCGAAGGCGGCGTCGCAGATCCGGCTGAGCTGCCCGCCGGTCAGCAGAGAAAGGGCGGCGGCATTGTCCATGCGGGTCACACTCCTGCGGTCAGCGGGGGGGGTCGGCCGGCGCTGTCGGCCGGGTCTTACGCGAGTTCCATGACCTTCGTCACGAACGCCTCGATGCCAACGGCTACCTCGGCAATCGACTGGCCCAGCATGTAGGCCGGGGTGCTGACGAGGCGGTTGCCTTCGTCGACGCACACCTCGGAGACGGAAGCCGAACAGTGCAGTGCGCCCATGGTCTCCAGCGCTCCGGCAGTGCCTGAGTCCGTGCCGATGGTCAGCTTGGGGGTGCGTCCCGTGCCTTCCAGCGCCTTGGCGATGACGGCGGGGGCGATGCAGATTGCGCCGACTACCTTCCCTTGGTCGACGGCTGCCCGGATGACTCGACCGACCTCCGCCTCTACTTCACCCGCGGGTCCCTCGACCGCGAATGCCGACAGGTTCTTGGCGGCACCGAACCCACCGGGGAAGACCACGGCGTCGAGTGCTTCGACGGATAGCTCGGAGAGCGGTTTGATGTTCCCGCGGGCTATGCGGGCGGCCTCGACCAGCACGTTGCGTTGCTCGCCGGCTGCCGTCTCGCCTTTGAGGTGGTTGATGACGTCGCGTTGCGGCTTGTCCGGCGCGAAGCACTGGACCTCCGCACCTGCCTTGTCGAGGTATAGCAGTGCCAGCACTGCCTCATGGATCTCGGAGCCATCATAGACTCCACAGCCTGAAAGCACTACGCCGATCCGTTTCATGGGTCTGCTCCCTCCTGAGGACAACGGTTGTGCCCGAGGTTTCGTGGTCCCTATTCTACCCTTGCGCGCGATTGCCTCCCCTCGGCACTCACAGGGGTTGACATCTCCTTGAGGACAAGGCACCCTCCTGGCCAACGCGCCGGGCGGCGTTGGCACTCCGCCCGTTCGCGCGCGATCAGGAGGGGAGTCCCATGAAAGCACTGACCTTGCGCTGTACGACCATCGCGTGCCTGTGTCCACGCACTGAAGCAAGAGGAGCCGGAAGTTCTGCTGTGGGAGACGCCCTGCAAGCAGGTCTCTGACCTCGACGACCTGATGGACCAGGGCCGGCTCCCGATTGTCGCCGGGGAGATGAACGCGCAGAAGCTACAGCTTCTCGACCTCAACAGCGGTCAGTCCCTCTGGGAGACGCCGTTGTCTGACAACGTCGAGTCGCTGGCCGTCGCTGGCGAGGTGCTGGTGCTGCTCAACGGAAAGGCGGTCGGTGGGCTCTCGCTGACCGACGGCAAAGTGCTGTGGTTCCAGCCGCTCAAGGGGATGCTGGACAGAGCGTGGGTCCTCACGCAGGACCGGGACCCGGTGAAGTGGTTTGGCAGGCCCTCGCCCCGCACCCAGAGCCTGGGCGGCGGACTGCTGGTCGTCGACGACAATGTGTTGCTCAAGGTGAGTGACCAGATCTACTGCCTGAACGCCGGTACCGGCAAAGTGGTGTGGTCAGCAGCGGGACCGTTCAAGCTGTCGGTGCCGCTCTTCGCTGCGGACGGGCTTGTGTTCGTGGCGGCGGACAAACCCGGGTTGTACGCCCTCGATCTGAAGACCGGCCGCCAGCTCTGGTGGGTCGCCCAAGCCCCAATGGGACTGGGCGACCGCGCGCAGGTCATCGGCGACCGCCTCTACTGCAAGTGCAAGGACAAGATCCTGCGCGTTGACCTCAAGACCGGCAAGCCGGTCTGGCTGGCCCTCACCAGCCTGGGCAATGACATCTTCTTCGCGGAGGCAGGCGGCAAGCTGGTGGCGCGGGCGGACCGGGCCGTGGCGGTGCTGGACCTCCAGTCCGGTCAGCAGGCGTGGTCGAGTCAGACCGAGGGGCAAGCGGCGGTGGTTCATGGCGACCGGCTCTACTACTCGGCCCCGGGATCCAAACGGCTCAGTGCGCTGGACCTGACGACAGCAGAGCCGCGCTGGCACAGCCCCGACCTGCGGGAAACCGTGGTCGCGCTGCTTCCCTTTGACGACGTGGTGGTGGTCTACACAGGCACCCGAATCGCCGGCGTCGCCGCGGAGCACGGAGGCATCGGCTGGAGCTGGCAGGGCGAGGACCCCGCGGCGGGCTTGGCCGCGGCACCGGGAGATTGACCTTCGAGCGGAAGGTCTACGCCGAGGCATGGCGCTCGAGTTTCCGGAACAGATCGCCGAAGATCGCATCACGGTTGCAGGTGGTGGCTTCGCGAACGAAGTGCCGGGACGCGTCGTGACTCCACGTCAGTTCGCTGGTCAGAATGGGGCTGTGCGTGAGGTGCGTCGGCACCCAGCGGCTATCGAGGAGCCAGGCGATGGTCGAGATGTCCCAGATCACCTTCGACCACGCGAAGTGGTTCGTGTGGTAGCCACAAAAGATGTCGAACAGGTAGTCGCCAATGGCGCCCTGACCCTTCACGTGGCGCTCCATCTCGGGGACAGTTGTGCGGAGGTGCTCCGCCACGTTGCGGCATGGGAGATGCACCAGCGGGACGCCGCAGTCGAAGAGCAGTCGCGACGCCGGCGGGTCCTGCATCAGATTGAACTCACTGGCGCTGGGCCACGTGTGCGGGTTGCCGCCCAGCCAGACGACAACGATCCGCTCGATGATCTTGGGTTCCAACAGCATGGCAGAGGCGACGTTGGTCGCACAGCCGATGGGGACGACGTACAACGGTCCTTCCCGGTCGGCCAGGGCGCGCCCGACGAGGTGCTCCGCCGCTTCGCTGCGGACCGGCTCGCCCGGCGCCGGCAGGTAGGAGGGCGACCCTCGGAAGACGAACCCGTCGTGACGGTGACCGAGGCGGTCGAGCAGACGAAGGATCTCCTCGTAGCTCTTCTCCATCCCGTCGCCCGGCCCCGAGGAGCGGTTATTGTGAAACGGCGCCGCGTAGAGCGCCTCTACGTCTAGCCGGTCGGGCGAAAGAAGTGAGTACACGACGGCAAACTGATCGTCGATCTCGTTGTAGGTGTCCGTGTCGAGCACCATCGACACCTTTCCGGTAGGGGGCGCGAGGCGCCGCAGGCGAGTGGCTTCGTCAATTGGGGGGAAGTCCATGTTCAGGAGTCCTTCGCGTTGGTGGTCGCAGGTCGCGTCCTCAGCTCGGCTCGTCGGTTGCGGGAACGGCGTTGGTCACGATGACACTGCCCGGCTGGCGCTTGCCGCGTTCCTTCAGCCACAGCGCGCTGGCGGCGATGTCGTAGGGGGTCGTCAGCTTCTCTCTGTCGCTGCGGACCACGCAGAGCGACAAGGACAAGAGCGGGTAGCGCTTCTTCTGCCCGGTGTCGCGGGAGTTCGCTAAGATGAAGCCGGCTCGCGCGTCTTCGGGGTCGTAGAAGGCGGCGATGCCGGCGTCGAACGCTTCGACGATGGCCCGGCAAAGCGGGTCCGCTTCCTCGATTGTGCAGGTCAGCAGGAAGTCGTCCCCCGCGATGTGCCCCACAAAGGCGGAACGCCCCACGGTCTCCAGCGCTGTCTTCTGGAGGAGAGCCGCCGTGTGGCGGATTACGTCGCTGGCGCGAAGGAAGCCGTAATAGTCAGCAAATGCCTTGAAGTGGTCCAGGTCGGCATAGGTGGCCGCGAAGGGGGCGCCCACCTCCAGTCGTCGGGCGAGTTCCGAACGGATAAGGTCGCCGCTGGGCAGGAGAGTCAGCGGATCGGCTTGCAGATCGTGATCGCGCCGGCGGAGTTGGGTCTGCAGCCGGACTCGGAGTTCCGCGGGCGAGAACGGCTTGCACATGTAGTCGTCCGCGCCGGCCTGTAGCCCACGGACGATGTCGTCGACATCAACGAGCGCCGTGAGCATCACGAAGGGGAGGTGGTGCCGGGCGGGGTCGGTCTTCAGTTTTCGGCAGAACTCCTCGCCATTCATCCCCGGCATGGAGTAGTCACTGAGCACGATGTCGGGCTCGAACGACTGGACCATCTCCCAGCCCCGGAGACCGTCGGGGGCAGTCTCGAAGCGGAAGTAGCCGCGCAAGGCTGCCTTCACGACAAGGAGGATGGAGGGGTTGTCGTCCACAATCAGCAGTTTCGGCAGTTGGGGCATAGGTGGGCCACCGGTAGGGGGCAGTGCGTACTGAGAGAGGCCGAACATGGTACCGCAGCCGGGAGCCCGCGGGCAAGGCCGGCGGGCGGGAGCGGCGCTGCCCACTTGCATTGCGCGTCAGGATCGCGTATGTTTACCTCTGTGGGTTCGCGGGCGCCTCGGAGCGTCTGAGTGCCCTATAGAACTGCCGAACGAGAGCGAGACTCAATGAATCGGACTGGCTTTACTCGTCTCCTGGCCGCGCTGGCTTTGCTGCCGATGCTATGCTCCTGTGGGGGCAACACGTCGTCTCTCTCGCCGCGCAACTCGGGGCTGGGGTCGGGTCTCTCCCCACGCCGACCCTCCCGGACCACCTCGGACTCAACGGCAACCGCCGCAGCCGTGCCGACGCGGATTGCCTTCGTCAGCAACGAGAACGGGCACCCCGACGTGTGGCTCATGGACTCTGACGGTTCCCACCGGACGGGCGTCACGAATGACGAGGCAGTGGAACGGTCGCCGCACTGGGCAGACGGTGGCCGGTCGCTGGTGTTCCTCCGGGAAACGAAGGACAAAACGGAGCTCGTCAAGCACTACCTGCCGGACAACGCCGACCGAACGCTTGTCACGCTGGAGAAGGAGAGGGTCCTGCAGCTCGCGGCGGCGCCAGTCAGCGCCTCGGTCGCCTTCCTCGTGAAGGCGGATGACGGCACGTCCCTCCAAGTGGTGCCACTCGAGGACGCCAAGAGCCGCAAGCTGATGGCTGTGCCGACGACTGCCTCGATCCAGTCGCTCTGCTGGTTGGGCGACGGACACACGCTCGCTCTGGCGCTGGTACAGAAGGAAGCGCAATCGCCGGCCAAGGCGTCGGCAGGGGCACCGGGCAAGGCGGACAAAGCGAAGGCAAAGGACAGCAAGGACGAGGAGGGAAAGGCGCCGGCTACCGGGCTCCTCTTGGTGGACGCCGAGACGGGTCGCACGCGCCCACTGACCACCGACGTGCGGGACCGCTTCGTCGTAGGCAGTCGGCGGCCGGGGGCACTGGCTTTCCTCCGTGGTGAGTCGCTGTGCGTGTTCGACTCTGTCGAGGGTGACAACGCGACGCCGCGTCGGGTCGTCGACAAGGTGAAGCCGCTGCCGCCGGTCTGGTCGCCGGACGGGACCCAGCTCGCCTACTGGGTCCTCGGTGACAAACCTGTCGTCGGCGTCGTTTCCGCGACGGGCGGAGAGCCCCGAGCCCTTCCGCTTCCCGACGACGCCGTCCCGAGCGAGGGGCTGACCTGGTCGCCCGAGGGCACGCAGCTCGGGTTCCTGAAGCAGCAGGGCGACGGCGACACCCAACGGAACCTGTTCTACGTGGTTGAGCTCTCCGGGGGCAAGGACCGCCGGCTTACAGAGGCGCTGGCGGACCACCGGGAAGTCGTTTGGGGGTCCTGACCGGCGCCGGCGTTCCCGCCTACATCGCCAGCGTTCCCGCCAAGTCGAGCATCTCCGGAGAGATCGGCTTCTTCTTGACCCAGGTTTCCTCGTAGGGCGTCAGCACAACCTGACCGCCCACCTCGCCGGCCATCTTGTCTGTCTCGCCCGCGAGCAGCGCATCGACTGCCGCGGCGCCCAGGCGGCTGGCCAGGACGCGGTCGCGGGCTGTGGGGGAGCCGCCGCGTTGGACGTGGCCCAGAATGCATACGCGGTAGTCCATCTCCGCCAGTTCGCCCACCCGCTTCGCGATCTCGAAGGCGCCGCCCGCTTGGTCCCCTTCGGCGACGACCACCAAGTGGCTGGTCTTGCCGCGCCGCTTCCCGGCCAGGAGTTGATCGGCAAGCGCTTCCAGAGGCAGATCCCGCTCGGGGAGGAGCACGGCTTCGGCGCCGCCGGCGATTCCCACCTCCAGCGCGAGATAGCCGGCGTGCCGGCCCATGACTTCCACAAAGAACAGCCGGTCGTGGGACTCGGCGGTATCGCGGAGCTTGTCGATGGCATCCAGCGCCGTGTTGACGGCAGTGTCGAAGCCGATGCTGCTGTCGCTGCCGAACAGGTCGGCGTCGATGGTGCCTGGTGTGCCGACGGACCGGACGCCGTGCTCCTCCCAGAGCAAGTGGGCGCCGTGAAAGGTCCCGTCGCCACCGATGGGTACCAGGGCATCGATCCCGTGTTCGCGGAGCTTCTTCGCGGCGGCTTCGCGCCCGCCCGGCGCATACATCTCCATGCAGCGGGACGACTTCAGAATGGTCCCGCCGTGCTGCACCACGTTGGACACCGACGATAGATCCATCTCCACGAAGTCGTCTTCCAGGAGACCAGCGAATCCTCGCCTGAGGCCCACGACCTCCAGACCGCGCGCGATGGCCGTGCGAACGGTCGAACGGATGCAGGCGTTCATTCCTGGGGCGTCGCCGCCGCTGGTGAAGACGCCGAGACGCGTCACGGAGTCACTGTTCCCCATCGAGTCCTCCGCTGCCTATTCCTGCTCCGCGCTCCGCTTGGGCTGCGGGCCCATGTTGCCAATCTCCACCTTCACCACTTCGGTAGAACGCCCTCGCTGGACGACCACGCTGACAGTCTCGCCCACCTTGTGCCTGCGCACGATCTCCACGACCTCGTCCACCGCCTCGATCGGCTCGTGATCGATCTCGACGATCACATCGTGCTGACGGAGGCCGGCGCGCTGACCGGGACCGCCGCTGACGAGGTCCTCGACGTACGCGCCCTTGACGTCACTGGGGAGCCCGTAGTACTTGAGCTCCTCCCGGTCGAGGCCGCTGACGTCTTTGATGCTCACCCCGATGTAGGGGTGCTCTACCTTCTTCCCGGCGATCAGCAGATCCGCGACCTCTTGGGCTTTGTCCGCAGCGATGGCGAACCCGATTCCCACGTACGCCCCGGTCATGCTGAAAATGGCCGTGTTGATCCCGATGATCTGCCCTTCCAGGTTGACCAGCGGCCCGCCGCTGTTGCCGGGGTTGATGGCTGCGTCCGTCTGGATGAGGTTCTCGAGGGTCTTGTCCTGTGCCGCGGCCAACACCCTGCCGACAGCGCTGACGACGCCAACGGTCACGGTGTTGTGGTAGCCGAACGGGTTGCCGATGGCGATGACCCAGGCGCCGATTGGGAGTTCGTCCATCACCTCCTTGGAGGCCAGCTCGGCCTCGGGGAGGTTGCTGCCCTTGATCCGAACAACTGCGATGTCCGACAGCTCGTCGGTGCCCACGAGCGTCCCTTGTAGGCGCCGCTGGTCGGGCAGGGCGACCTCGATGCCGTCCGCACTGGAAACTACGTGGGCGTTGGTCAGCACGTATCCCTTGCGCGCGTCGATGATGACGCCCGACCCCTGCCCCCTGCGGGGCATTGGCGTCGGCTGCGGCTCATACTCGTCGCCGAACCACTCGCGGAACCAGTCGGGCAGGGGCATTGACCGGCCCTTCGCCCGCGGGGTTCCCCTCTCAGAAGCCTTGAAGGTGGTATCGATGTACACCACGGCCGGGCCCACCTTCTGGACTGCTGTGACAACCGCCTTGTCCGATTCCGGGAGGTTGACGTGGATGTCGCCGTTCACCGGGCGGATGATCCTCGGTCTGCCGTTTGCGCCCATGGCGATGGTGCCGGCGAAGTGGGTCGCGTAGAGCCAGGCGCCGAAGCCCATGAGTGCGCACGCGATGATGATCCCGGCTACCAGCGAAAGGAGGACCGTCAGAACGTCTCCTCGTGTCGACCGGTGGCGGGCAGTCAGTCTGGGCATAGTGAACGGACTCCTGTTCGTGCGGGCTGGCAAACCTCCCACGTATTATACAAGAGATCAGGCCCGCCAAGGCTGCCTGCTGGCTCTTGGCGCTCTGTCGGTTGCAATCGCCCGGCAAAGGTGCTACTATTCGTGCCTGTGGACATGGCGCGGGCGCCGACGGCCCCAGCGCCTATCCCTCGCCGACCCCGCCGTTCGGACGCGCCGACCGCTGCGCCCGTTCGCACAGCAACGCCGAAGCACCAGTCTCAGCACGGACTGCCGAGCCCCGCCCGGTGGATCCAACTACAGCAACAGGAAGTGATTCGAGTGCCTCCTCACAGCGCTCTTCCGCCCCGTGACCGCGGCGCCGAGATCGTCGGGCTTGTCGCCCTGACTCTGGGTGCGCTTCTGCTGATTGCCGCGGTCCGCGACGACAGTGGGGCACTGACGGGGTTCCTGGTCGGGGTCCTCCGCCGACTTCTCGGCATCGGCGTATTCGTTGTCCCCGTCGCGATGATCTTCACCGGCACGCTGCTCCTGGCCGGAGGGCAGCGGTTCGCAGTTGCTCGACCGGCGCTAGGGTTCGGGTTGGCGTTTTGGGTCTTCCTGGCGTTGGTCCACCTACGCGTGCCTGCTGACCGAATGATGGATTTCGAGCAGTGGCCGGAGTACGGCGGCGCCTTCGGCGCGCTGCTGGCGTTCGTGCTGCGCAAGTGCGTGGGGGAGATCGGGGGCTATATCGTCCTGGGTGCCTTGGCCTTCGCCGCTTTCTTGATTGCCACCGAAGGGGAGCCGGGGGAGGTCTTGCGCAACTTCCTGCTGCGGGTGTTGGAGGGAGTGGAGTGGCTCGACGCGCACTTGCGTCCCGGCGCCCGTCGGCCCCTGCCGCGACGAGCACCCCGCCCGGCCGCCGCCGCGGTGCCGGAAGAAGCGCCACCGCCCCCCCCGGCGGATCTCGAACCCGAAGCCGACTCGCCGCTCGCGCCCACAACGGCTCGAAAGAAGAAGCCCTCGACGTCGCGCCGCAAGCCCTCGCCGGCGGACCAGTTGGGGTTGTTCCCGGATCGCCCGCAGCTCCCTTCCCACTACTCCCCCATGATCAAGGTGCTGGAGTCTCCCTCGCCCGACGATGTCCGGGAGAGCAAAGCCGATTCGCAGGCGAACATCCAGTTGGTCGAGAACACGCTGGCGAGCTTTCGAATTGAGGCGAAAGTCACCAACGTCAAGCGCGGGCCTGTTGTCACGCGGTATGAGATCCAGCCTGCTCCCGGCATCCGGGTCAACCGCATCACCGCGCTCGCCGACGACCTCGCCCTGGCCCTGGCCGCCATCTCCATCCGCGTCGAGGCGCCGGTGCCCGGCATGTCCGTCATCGGCATCGAGGTGCCGAACAAACGGAACACGATCGTCCGGCTGCGAGAGATCATCGAGCTGGACGAGTTCATCAACCACCCCTCCAAGCTGGCGTTCGCCATCGGGAAGGATATCGCCGGCAAGCCGATGATCGGCGACTTGGCGAAGATGCCGCACTTGCTGATCGGCGGCGCCACGAACTCCGGCAAGAGCGTGTGTCTGAACTGCATCATCAGCAGCATCCTGTCGCGGGCCAAACCCAATGAGGTGAAGTTCTCCCTCATCGACCCCAAGCGCGTCGAGTTGACGCTGTTTCAGGAGATCCCCCACCTGTTCCACCCAGTGGTTGTGGATGCCCGCGACTCCATCCGTGCCCTGCGCGGTGCCATCCGTGAGATGGAGAACCGCTACAAGCTGTTCGCCTCGCGAGGCGTCCGCAATATCCAGACCTTCAACCAGCGAGTGGAGGACGACAGCGAGAAGCTCTACTACATCGTCATCGTCATCGACGAAATGGCGGACCTGATGATGCAGGCGGCGGCTGAGGTAGAGCGGTTGATTTGTCGCCTCGCCCAGTTGGCGCGCGCCACCGGCATCCACTTGGTGGTTGCCACGCAGCGGCCCTCGGTGAATGTCATCACCGGCATCATCAAGGCGAACATCTCCTCGCGCATCGCCTTCTCTGTCGCCTCTCAGATGGACTCGCGCGTGATCCTGGACGCAAACGGCGCCGAGCGGCTTCTGGGCAGCGGGGACATGCTGTACCATCCCATCGACTACCCGAAGTCCGTCCGGCTCCAAGGCGCCTACGTCGACGAAAACGAGGTGAATCGGATCGTCGAGATCCTCCAGGAAACCGACTACTCCGAACCGGAATTCGGCCTCGACCTGGAGTCCATCGAAGACGACGACCAGCCCACGGGCGGCAAGAACAGGAAGTCATCAGACCAAGATGCGCTGTTCGACGACGCCACCGCCCTGGTCCGCCGCCGGCGGCAGGCTTCGGCCTCGATGCTGCAGCGTGAGTTCGAGATCGGCTATCCGAGGGCCGGCCGGATCATCGACCAACTGGAGCAGGCCGGCATCATTGGCTCCCAGGACGGCAGCAAGGCGCGCGAGGTGTTGATCGGCGCCTTTGCCGACGGCGAGTTGACGGCCCGGTCTGAAGGCCCACACGAGACCATCGTCGAGTTCGACGACGACTACGCAGAGGAACTCGACGAGGAGTTGGTGGGCACGCGCGCCCGCTGAGGGTGCTTCCAAGGGCAACGGGAGGAAAGCACGGTCGGTCAGCAACCGCCGGCTGCCGCGGATCTACTCCAGCTTCGGCCCCTCGATGTGCTCGGCGAGAAGCTGTCGCGCCTGATCGGCGGGGTCGAACGTGCCGTAGAACAGCGCGTTCGCGTCCATCCACGTGGCCAACCGTTCGGTGTCCTCGGCGGTCAGCTTCACCTCGTGGTGACCCGCTAGCAGCTTCTGCATGACCGGGCTGCCGAGGGCGCCGAAGCGGCCGGGCTGGCTGATCGCTTCGGCGTTGCCTTGGTCGGAGAACGGAACTCGCTCGACGAGCGCGTTGTAGGACTTGGTGTAGTGCCCTTCGGGTTCGGCCGTGAGGGTGACGTCGCCTTTGGGCTTGTCGCCGGAGTGGCAGGATACGCAGTGCTTGTCCAAGACGGGCTGCACCAGGAGCGGGTAGCTGAGGGGCTTGGACCCGTCCGGCCCGGGTGTGATTTGGGAGGGCGCGCGGGACAGCGCCTGCGGCGTGGTTTCCGGTGGCGAGCCCAACCGCGACTCATGACAGCCGACGCAAGTGACGCGCTCGCCTGGGTGCAAGTAGGTCTCGCTGCGCATGACCTGGACGGCCATGCCGCGTTGGTCCAACGCCTGGAACGCGATCTCGATCCGCGCCGGTACGCGGAAGTACGCGGAGCCGTCGGGTTCCACGGGAACCGTACCCAGGACCTGCTTCCCCGGCGCTCCGCGGGGGCGACCAACGGCTGGGTTGTCGATGCCGGGCGTGGACTTTGGCAGCACTTGCACGATGCGGAGCGCCTTGACCGACCCAGCGGGGAGCGCCGGGTTGGCGTCGTAGACATTCTGCAGCACCAGTAGCCCGTCGTCGCCAAGTTCAGGGTCGAGCTGCGAAGGCACCACCGGTGGCCGTAGTCGAGGGCGGAGCGGGATCGGCCAGGCGCTGGCAATGTTGGGGTCGCGGTAGAGCAACTCCTTGTCGCCGAACGTGTCGATGAGATACAGCCCGAACATGTTGGCTGCGTTGCCGGTCGGCTCGCCGATCAGCCCCTGAAAGCTGTATGCGGCGAGGAAGTAGGTCTCGGAAAGCGCCCACGAACTCCGGTAGCAGTGCCCCGGCCACCGTTGCGACTCGGGCGTCTCGAAGGGCTTCACCCCCGGCTGCGGGTTGAACCAGCTTGGCGGCACCGGGGTCTCGCTCTCCGGGAATGGCGCGTCGGGCGTCAGCCGGGTGATCGAGTCGAGACCGTCCACTCCTTTTCGCGGATCGACCAGGATGATCGACCCGGCCGTCATCGCGTGGTGTGCGGCGGCTGTAGCCATGATCCGCGGCGAGCCGGGAACCTGCTGCGGCTCCCAGATGCCGACGGGGTTGAACGTGTTGTTCCCGAAGAACGCCATTGGGCTGGTGCCGTCGGGCGCCGAGGTCCACAGGTGCTCGTAGAAGACGGGGTGGCGATCGACATAGTCCCACCGCGTGTAGATGACCCGCCCGTTGGCCAGTACCGCCGGGTCCCACTCCTGAGTCTCGTGGTAGGAGACCGGGTGGGCGTCAGTGCCGTCGGCATTCATGGTGGCCAGCGTGTACGTCTCGCAGCCCGGACTGCCACAGCGGTGCCAGCCGCCGCGCCGGGTGGAGACGAACAGAGTTTCCCCGTTGGGCAGGAAACGCGGCGCGAAGTCGTTGTAGGGGCCGTCGGTCAACTGCTTCAGGTCGGCGCCGTCGGCGTCCATCCCGTACACGTGGTAGTAGCGGCCCTGATGGCCATTGCGCGTGTCTGTCGGCGTGGTGTCGGCCGCGCAGTACGCAAACAGAATGCGCTTGCCGTCATACGACACCTCGGGGTGCATCGGGCTGCCGGTCGGCAGCATTCCGGGCGCAAGTTGTCGGCAGGCCATCGACACGCCTGGCTGGTCCAGCACAAACACGCCGCCGCCGGGTCGGGCGTAGCGGCCGTAGTATTGGGTGAGCTGATGGCTGAAGCAAGCCGGCACGCGCTTCACGAACAACAGCGGCCCCACGTCGGCAAGGGGGTTCTGCAAAGCGATCTCGCGCCGCAACCAATGTACGCGCAGATACAGATCCGCCCACCTCGCTTCGTCCGCCGCCGTGTCCGCAACAAGGTCGTCGCTCTCGCGCTTCAGTGCCTGCCAGCGCGCCAGTCGCGGGCCGAGCCGCTCGCGCAGGCCCTGATCGCACAAATCGTCCACCAACCGTTGCCCGCGTTCCAGCGTCTGCGCTACGGCGGCCGGGTACGTGCTCGGGTTCCGCGGCGTGCCGATTCCATCCTGCAGCTTCCAGTCCCACTCGATCAGGGCGCGTTGGAGGGCCGGGCGCAACTCGGGAGAGACCGGCGGCGGGCCGGCACCATAGTCCGGCGCCACCACCGTGATTGGCAAGGGAAAGCTGCGCGTCCCTGCCGTCAGCCGGAGACTACTCAGCCGGACCGCGGCCTCACTCGCCGCCCAAACCCGCAGGCACACGCGCGAATCGCCCGCTCCCTCAGCGGCTCCGACCTCGAGCGCAACGCTCCGCGCCCGGGCAGACAACGCCCGTTTGTGCGAGAGACCGCCCGTGAACGAGACCTCGACTTCCGCCCCGGCGCCCTCGATCAGTGAGGCTGCGGCCCGAACCGTGGCGCCGACGGGCAGCGCCGTGATCGGCACCGTCAGCGCGACCTCCTCGTTGGCGCCAAGGCTCACCAGCAGTGAAGAATCCGGGCCGAAGAGAGCAAGCTGCGGACCCGTCGCGGCAGCGATGAACGACAGCCCGCAAACGTCTGCTGTCGGCGGCGGCGCGGGCTCGCCTTTGAAGAGAATCTCCGGCGGCCCAAACCCGGGGTGCCCAGCCGCCCACAGCTCGACCTCCGTCAGCCCGCAAGTCTGGAACGAATTGTAGGACGTCAGCACGACAATGCGCAGCCAGCGCGTTCGGGCGTGCACCTCCAGCTCGGCCCGCGCCAGGTTCTCATCGGGCAACTGCCCGGTTGCGAGGCGCTCCCACTTCTGCCCGTCGCCAGACGCTTCCAGCGCGAAGTCCTTCGTGTGGTACATGTTGCCCTGCCACCTCGCCTGGACCAGCACCACCTTGCGCACGTCTTCCTCGCCTGCCAGTTGGAGCGTCAGCGCGCAGGGCAGTTTGGTCTGGTCCTTGGAGTACCAGCAGCCGTCGCCCTCCACCAGCCGCCCATCGACAGCGTTGGAGCCGGCGTGCTTCTCGCTGAACTGGGTGTCGGCGCGGACCTGCGTACCGTAGCGAGGGCCGGCGACGTTGACGAGGGGGGCGGCGCTCAACTCGTGGCAAAGCGCCAAGAGCGCAACCAATGCGGAAGCCATTCGAGCCGGTTTCCTGTTGTCCGGGCGGGCGGCGGGACCTCTGTTGGGCATTGGAGCTCTCCTGGCCATTCTCAGCGTGCGGCGGCCGCTCAAGCGCGACAGCTCGCGGGTGGAACTTCTGGCGGAAGGCGTTTCCTGCGAGTGTCGGCCGATCGCTGGGGTCTGCACAGGTCCTGCTGGCGGAGGTCGTCGCCCCACTTACGCGCACACCATCAGCAGAGGCAGGTGTAGCACCGGTCGGTCGGCACAGAAATCGTCGCTGGACACGGCAAGGGCGAAGGGCGAGCCCAGCTCCTGGGCAAGTTGCGCGAGCAGCCGGTCCGTCCCGCCGGGCACGCGAGACGAGGCTTTCACCTCCACCGGCAGGTGCTGTCCACCGCCCAGTTCGAGCAGGAAGTCGGCTTCCCTTTTCGACTGGTCTCGGTAATAGGCAATGGGCACTGCCGATCCGCACAACCGCTTCAGGGCAGTGTGGACGGCGATCTCGGCAGCCGGCCCGTGGAGTTCGCTGGCGGAGTGTCGCGCCAGGCTTTCGAACGCCCAGAACAGCCCCGAGTCAGCGGCGAATACCTTCGAGAAGCTGCGCGCCCGCCCCGACAACGAGGCCGCGTGCCGCGGGACAAAGTGGATCAGGTGCGTCTCGGCCAGGTAATGGAAGTAGTTGTTCACAGTCACTCGATTGGCGCCAAGGGTGCTGGCGACGTTGCTCATATTGATCTCATTGCCCGAGTGCGCGAGGGCAGCATAGAACAGGCGCTGAAGCAGCGGCCGGTCGGTGACACCGAATCCCGCTGGGATGTCCTCGTTCACCACCTTCGCAACCAGGGCGTCGCGGAAGTACTCCCGGGCGACAGCGGCGCCCGTCTGCCGGATCCACTCCGGGAACCCGCCGCGCCGCAGATACGCGGCAAAGTGCGCATTCAACTCGTTCCAGTGGGGGGAGAGCTGGCGGTAACAGTCGGTCACACCCGACTGCAAGGAGGCGACGCTGCGGTCATCGAGGTAGTGCGCAAGGCACCGCGGGGCTTCGCAGAGCGCTTCCGGGAACGGAGCGCCGGTGAGTCGTAGGTACTCGGTGAACGAGAACGGCAGCAACTCCCGTCGCAGCACGCGCCCCGCCAAGCTCTCCTTCCCGCGCTGAGCGCGGGGGCTCTGCGAACTGGTCAGAACGAAGTGAATGTTGGGGCGAGCGTCCTGGAAACGCTTCACCTGCTGCTGCCAGCCTTCCAGGTGGTGGACCTCGTCGAGAAGCAGGACGACCGGTCGGTTCGCCAGCGGCTCCAACAGGACTTCGCTCTCCAAAAATGCCAGCACCTCCTCGACCAGCGCGACGGTTCTGTCGTAGGCCAGCAGGTCTTCGGCGGAAGCGTAGAGCGTGGCGTATCGGCTCGCCAGCTCGGGGGCTGCTTGCCGGAGCACCGTAGACTTGCCGATTCGCCTGGCGCCAGTCAGGTAGAGCAGGCGGACGGCCTGCCCCACCGACGACACAACCCATGCCGTCTCCTCCCGATCGACCCACGCGGACGCTGCCGGGTCAGACGCGCCGCGCCACCACGGGTTCACCTCGCGAAGGTATCCGGCCTGGTAGGGGTTGAGCATGGCGTGGGAGCGTTGGAAGACTGTTGGTGGTTGTCAGAAGGGTTGATATTGTAAAACCACAGCGAACAAACTACAACCAGCACTGCCGACTAACGGCTGCCTGGCTCCTGCGTCCCTGACAGAGGGAGCGCGACGGTCAGACCTCACTGCACCGTGGGTACGTGGGCGTCGTGCCAGGAGCAGGAGACCCTCGGCAGGCCGGTCGCTGCAAGCGAGCGCAGGGACACAGCCACTCTACCTCATCTCCGACGCCGTGACCAGGATCGCCCGCTTCGCTGGCACGATCAGTCGCGCCTCTCTACCTTCCGCGGCGAGTCGCTCGACATTCCACGCCGCGGCGAACTGCACCTTTGCATTGGCGTCAGCCGAGCGCAGTTGGGCCGTCCTGTCGCGGTCCGTGAAGTTGGTCAGCACGACGAGGCGGCTACCGGGCTTCTGCCAGTAGCTCACCCGGACGTCCGGGTCGGAGACGGCGAGGTCCCGCTGCTTCCAGAACGGCACAAACTCGGCGCCCTCCATCCCGAACTGCTGCTGAACCGCCCACACCTCCTCGACGACCTGCTGGTTGATGCTGCCCGCCCACAGCGGCACGCCGTAGCACATCGCGGCGGAGAGACAGCACTCGCTGGGCCCGCGGTCCCTCAGGGCCTCCTCCCCGGTCAGCCGACCAAGCTCTGGCAGCAGGAAGGTGGCGACGCCGGTGCTGGCGGAGCAGAACTCGGTCCGCCACACCCGGTCCGGGATGTCGTCCATGTAGAAGTTGGGCTTGCGCATCACGGCGCTGCTGTATTGTTCGCCGGGGCACCAGCCGTCGTTGAAGGCGTTGAACAGCGAGTACCAGTTGCTGTGGGCGTGGGAGAAGTAGAGCTTGCCGGCGTCATGGCAGGCTGCGTAGAGCCGGCGCGACAGCGCCCGATGCGCGTACAGCGGCCATGTGCGCCCGGTGCGACTGAAGGCGTCCGTGTAGCCGCAGCCGTGGGCGGCATTGTCGCACGGGGTGGCGCCGTCGATGTCGGTGTAGATGCCGCCGCTCCAGTCGTTGGTGAGGTTCTCCTTCGCGCACCACACGAGGAAATCGGGGAAGGTGCTCTGTGGGCAGACCGGCACCATGCCGTAGGGGGCGTCGTCGGGCACGCGCTTGTAGCCGGCGAAGGTGGCGCCGTAGGGCTGGTTCCATTCGTCGGCGAAGAACCCGTACTCGGGCGACGTGCTGGCGGTGCACTGAGCGCAGGTGTACGACAGGCTCTCCTTGCCGGCGGCGCGCCACTTGTCCACGAGCGCGCGTTGACCGGCTGGATCGTTCGCGATCAGGCGGCCATTCAGGTACGAGATCTGCTTGCTCCACCCGTAGACGAACAGGTTCGAGCCTTTGAACTGCGGCCCGGAGGCAAAGCGCTGGTCATAGATGACCGGCGACAGCGGTCGCACCGGCGTCGCCTCGAAGCCGAAGGTGTAGGTCAGCGGTTTGGTCACGTCCACCGGTTCGCTGATCAGGTGCAGGCGGACCACCACGGCGTCGCCCTCACGCCGGAACGTCATGGCCGGCTGCCCCTCGCCGATCCGCCAGTTTGCGGCCGACTCCATGAACCAGGACAGCCCGCGGTCTTCGTTCCCGAGCCACGCGTACGGAAGGAAGACTGGCTCGTCCAGCGACTTGCCGTCCCACTCCTGGCATTTCGGGTTGCGGTAGTAGGCGGCCACGTCGGCACGGAGGGGGACCTCGAGGGTCAGCGAGGCCAGCTTCGTCCCTCCCGCCGGCGGCGTGAGAGTGAGATCGGTCCGCACGAGCCCGTCGAACTCCATCAGCGTGGCGTAGGTGGCGGACAGCGCGCCCAGCTTGCCGGTTCCCGCCAGGGTGACGCGGAACGGCTTCTCTTCCGTGACCTCGGGCGCGTCCCACGCGGCCGGTGACTCGGCGACCAAGCGGATGGGGCCGGCGAGCACCGGCTCAGACCGGGTCGTGATTTGGGTGGGCAGCGCCCCGGGGAGGTCGACGTGCCCGCTCCAGTAGCGCACCGCCCCCCCGGCTCGCTGCAGCGGCGACCACGGCTCCAGCACGCGATCTGCCCGCCAGTCACGCTGCGGCGGCAGCCACGGCGTGGGCGGTTTGGTGAGCGTTGCTGTGGTCCTCAGGCTCTCGCCGCCTGCTGACAACTCGGCGTCGGCAGCGTAGTCTCCGTCGCGCCATTCCTTGACCGGAGCCGTGAAGCACCCGTCTCCCAGCGGGCCGGCGTGTGATAGCAACTGAACGCCCTTCGGGTCGCGCACAGTCAGCTTGAGTGTCGCGCCCTTTGCGAGTCGGTCTCTCCACTCCTGGTTCAGGTGCGCGGGACGGGCGGCGAGCGCGATGGTCTTTGCGAAGTAGTCCGGCTTCATGAGCAGGGCGAGCTTGGGTTCGAGTCCTGCCAGCCCGCCGGGCACTTCCTCGGCGTAGAGGTCCAGCACCTCGTCGTCCGTCAGCGCGCGCCCGAAAACCCGCACTTCGTCGCAGATTGTCTGTTCGTTCGGGTCGCCCCACTGGGCGTTCTTCCAGAAGTCGATTGGGCAGACGGTGAACGTCCCGGTGTCGAGCTTCGGCAACGGCGCGCCTACCCGCCCGTCGCCCACGCGCTGGCCGTTGGCGTAGATCCGCACCGCGGTCGCGTCCCAAGTCGTCACCAGATGGGTCCACTCGTTGCGCTTCAGGATATCGACCGGGCACCCAGCGCGCCAGGTTGCGTCGGCGGGCGTGTTGGCGCCGACCCGGATGTAGTTGAACACCGCCTCGTCGCCGATGGGGTAGAGGTAACCCAGCATCGTGTAGGCGGGTCCCGGCGTCGCCACCAGAAAGTGGCGGAACTTGCCGCTGTGCCCGTCCCAGTTCAGCGGTTTCACCCAGACAGAGAACGTCCCCTGGCTGGTGTCGAAGTTGCCGACGATGGGGTAGCTGCACCGCTCGCCGCCTTGCTGCAACAGCCCCGCGCCCTTCACGCCCTCAGCGGGACGCAGTTCCAGGCTGGCGGCGAACGTCGAGTGGCCGTCGCCCTTGGCAGAGTCGGCGTCGGCCGTGAGCTTGTCGAAGGAAACGTGGAACAGAAGCCCCTCGGGAAAGGCGAACGCACCTCCGGCGAACACCAGTACCGCCGCCAGCGCGACGAAGGCTCTGCGAGCGCAGACGGCGGGTCTCTTCGCCGGCTCGTCCTTGCCGTCCCTGCAGTCCCTGTGCGCGAGCATCCAAATTCCTCCCGTTCACTGCGGGCCGGGCTGCGTCTCGGTGAGCGCCCGCGGGTCCAGCAGCCGGTCCAGCTCCGCGTCGCTCAGGTCCGTCATCTCTCTCGCGACTTCGCGGATCGGTCGGTCCTCGGCGTACGCCCGCTTCGCGATCTGCGCGGCACGGTCATAGCCGATCACCGGGTTCAGGGCTGTCACGAGAATCGGGTTGCGGCCGACGAGCGAGTTGACTCGCTCCTCATTCACAGCCAACCCACAGATCGCCTTGTCTGCCAGGACGCGTGCCGCGTTCGCGAGCAGCTCAATGGACTGGAGCAGATTGTGCGCGAGGACGGGCAGCATGACGTTCAGCTCGAAGCTGCCCGACTGACCGGCAATCGTGATCGTGACATCGTTGCCTATCACCTGCGCCGCCACCATCGCGACAGCTTCGGGGATGACCGGATTCACCTTGCCCGGCATGATCGACGACCCCGGCTGCAGTGCCGGCAGGCTGATCTCGCCCAGGCCGGCTTGCGGACCCGAGTTCATCCAGCGCAGGTCGTTGGCGATCTTCATCAGCGAGGTCGCCACGGTCTTCAGTTGGCCGCTCAGTTCGACCGCGGTGTCCTGGGTTGCCTGCGCTGCAAAGTGGTTCTCCGCCTCGCGGAACTCCACGCCGGTTGCCTCGAACAGACCAGCCGCGACACGCCGCGCGAACTCCGGGCGCGCGTTGACCCCGGTGCCAACAGCGGTGCCGCCCAGTGCAAGTTCCGCGAGTCTCGGCAGGACGGACTCGACTCGTTGGATCCCCTGGCCGAGTTGAGCAGCGTAGCCTGAGAACTCCTGCCCAAGCCGCACCGGCATGGCGTCCATGAGGTGCGTTCGGCCGGTCTTCACGATGCCGTCCAGCTCGACTGCCTTCTGTGCGAGCGTGTCTCGAAGGTGTCCCAACGCCGGCAGAAGCGAGTCTCTGACTTCGAGGCACGCCGCCACATGGATGGCGCTGGGGATCACGTCGTTGGACGACTGCCCCATGTTGACATGGTCGTTCGGGTGGACCCGATCCGCGGCGGCGTCGCCGAGAAGCTGCTGAGCGCGACTGGCGATCACCTCGTTGGCGTTCATGTTGGTGGACGTGCCGGAGCCCGTCTGGAAGATGTCTGGAGGGAACTGGCCGTCCAAGCGCCCCTCGGCAACCTCGGCAGCCGCCCGCACGATTGCGTCAGCGACCGCTGCCTCCAGCAGCCCAAGCTCGCGGTTCACCTGCGCCGCCATCTGTTTGATGAGTCCCAGTGCCCGCAGGAAGGTCCGAGAGAACCGAATCCCGCTGATCGGGAAATTCTCCACCGCGCGCTGCGTCTGCGCGCCGTAGAGGGCGTCGACGGGGACTTGGACCTCGCCGAGCGAGTCGCGTTCGGTGCGTGATTGCTGGTTGGTCATGGCGGTGGCAACTCGCAGGAGTCCCCAATGGGGCGAAGCTGGCGGCAACAGGCTGCTACCTCTTCGGCGCATTGTACTGCACTCGGCGTCGATTTCGTCGGCTGGCAGGGACGGCACTCAGACAAGGCGAACCTGAGGGAGTCCGGCAGCCGAGGACCGCTGGCTCTCGGCTCGCCCCAGAACCAACCGCACTCACCGGCGGCGCGTTGCCCCGGTCAGCGCGGTCCCAAATGGAGGCTTGAAATGGACAAAGTCAAGTACGGCGTCATCGGTCTTGGATGGTTCGGGGAGAAGCATTGCGAGGCGTTGGCTGCGGTACCCAACGCGGAGCTGTACGCTCTCTGCACGCGCACCGAGTCAAGGCTGAACGACGTGGCTGGGAAGTTCGGCGTCCGGCACGTCTACACGGACTACCACGAGATGCTGGCAGACCCCGAACTGCAGGCGGTCAGCATCACCACGATGTGGGATCAGCACATCGAGCCGGCGTTGGCCTCGCTGGAAGCCGGCAAGCACGTCTTCTGCGAGAAGCCGATGGCCTCGACGGTTGAGGATTGCCGGAGAATGGTGGCTGCCGCCAACGCGTCAGCGCACGCCTTCATGGTGGGGCACATCTGTCGCTTCAACCCGCGCTATGCCCTGGCGAAACGGGAGATCGCCGACGGCAAGCTCGGCAGGATTGTCTCCATGTACGCCCGACGCAACATCCCCGCGCCCGTCGGTGAGATGGTGCTCCCGAAGATCGGCCCCATCGTCGGCGACGGCGTCCACGACATGGACCTGCTGCTCTGGTACTCCGGCGCCAAGCCTGTCAGCGTCTACGCCAAGACGGTGACCGTGCGCGGGCTGGGCAACCCGGACCTCGGCTGGAGCCTGTTCACCATGGACTCGGGCGCCGTCCTCGTGCTGGAGAACGTCTGGTTCCTGCCGAGCACCACGGCCATGCAGATCGACGAGCGCATGGAAGTCATCGGCACCGAGGGTTCGATCCATGTCCAAGAAGTCGCCCCCAGCCTGGCCGTCTGCGACAAGACCGGCTGGACCTACCCGGACACAACCTACTGGCCCACGCTCCACGGCCGCTGTGCGGGCGCCCTGCGGGACGAGCTAGCCTACTTCGTAGACTGCATCCAGCGCGGCGAGAAGCCTACGGTCATCACCCCGGAGGAGTCAATGGCAGCCGTCGTCGCCTGCCTGGCCGCCGAGGAGTCGGCGAGGATAGGTGCGGAAGTGCGACTGAAGTAGCCGCGAGCGCAGCGAGTGGGACCCGCCCGCGGGGCGAGGGCCACGGGTGCCCACCGTCACGGCAACGCCCACAGCGCGGGATCGACCAGCTTGCCAGGCGGCGACCACTTCACGTGCCCGTCGAACCAAAGAGCATTGATGCCGCCGCTGTGCCGCTGGTTTTCTGGATCCTCCCAGTCCAGAGTGACCGCGTCGCGCTGGTCATCGCCAGCGGCGTCCAAGAGAGTCAACGTCGTCACCGGATCGTCGATATCGGCCTCGTGAGCCGGTCGGTTCTGACAAGGATTGGTGCGCTGGCCGGTGGTGTCGGACAGATAGCGGTTCAGGAGGTAGGCTCCCGAGTCCCGCGCGTCATCGGTGGGGTCCGTCGGCGTCCCGCCATCGAGCTTCCACGCCGGGCGGGTGGGGCACAGGAATAGCGCAACGTTCCGGTGATAGGGCGCCAGCGTCCACGGCCAATCGATCTGGCTCCCGCCAGGCCCGCCGCACTGGCAGGCCGGAGGGTTCAGGTCATCGTGGTCTGAGCGGTACATGGTGGCTGCCGTGCCGATCTGCCGAAGGTGTGCACCGCAGGTGACCCCGCGGGCCTTCTCCCGCGCCCGGGCGAAGACAGGGAACAGCAGCGCCGCCAGAATCGCGAGGATCATCACCACGATCAGCAGCTCAATGAGGGTGAACCCTCTGGTCCTCACGACGGTGTCACCTCTCCGCCCTCAGTGTCGCTCCTGCGCGGGCTTCGCCGGACCTCCCGTCAGCGCCAGCGGGATCGAGAAGCTTACGCCACTGTGCCGCGGGTTCCTGAACAGGAAGACAGCTCTGGGCATCCCGTCCGTCTGCTGCTGCACTTCCAACGCTGTCCCCTGCTCCTGAGCAAGACGGCTCAGCCGGGTGACCGTGGCACTGCCAGCGCTGCTCCCCGGCATGGCTCGGTAACCGGCAACGACCTGTGCAAGGCGCTCCCGCGAGTCTCCCAGTGGCAGGCCGCCCTCGCTCCGGGCCTTCGCCTTGTCGGCTCCGCTAAGCAGAGAGAAGAAGCGGAGAAGGGGCCGGTTGCCGGTCGCGAGGGCCGCTTCCGGGAAGAGCGTCACAAGTCTGTCGCCGGCAACGTCCGGCAGTGCGGCGATCTCTGCCATGTCCTCCAGCTCAAGCCGACCGCGCGTCTTGAGCTTCCCACGCCACGCCTCGAGGCGCTGCTCAGGCACTTCCATGGCATCGTCAAACCACCAATCGACGCTCCGCAGGAGGTAGCAGTCTCCAGCTTGGCGCCATGTCTGGTGGAAGGTCGCGGCAATACTGTCCAGCGCGTCGTCGAGACCTGCATCCTTGGGGAGTTGCCACCGAGGCTCCCAGGGCCCCGGAGTAGGGGTGTGGTGGTCGGAGAGGATGTTGATCCTGAACCGGTCAGCCACCCCTTCGAGTGCCTCCGGAAGCGCCAGCCCCTGACCGCCGGGCAGGACACCGGGTAGGTCCGAGTAGCGGCGCGCCGGTTGGGCGGAGTCCCAAGGCCCCGGTACGCCTGCTTCCGCGAGGGACTGGGTGAGGCTGTCTCGGAAGTCGCGTGCATCGACGGGGACATAGTTCGTCGAACTCAACTCCCCATGGACGTAGAAGCTGAAACATAACCCGCGGAGCGGCAGACCGAGGTGCACGCCAGGATAGAAGTCGTACGATCTGAACTCGATCTCTGCAGTGTCGAGCTGGCGAGGTTCCCATCCCGCGGCGACCGTCATCGCCTGACTGCGAGCGTAGCCGCTCAGCGACTTCCGCAGTTCGCCTTTGGCGTCTGCACCGACGACTCGGACGGCATCGCCGTGCACCAGGGCATTCACCCAGTCTGCGGGGAGGCTGCCAATGACGGCAGCACGGCCCGACATGTCAGCCACCCATTGCGCACGCTCCGCTTCTGGCACCCCTGGGGACTGGGCGAGGTAGTTGGGGAGCGCACCCCCTTTGCACTGGTGCACCAACCCCACCAGCTTGTGCCTTAGCAGCCCTTCGTAGACAGCCAACGCCGTCTTCTGCTGATCGAGGGGATCTTCGACAGGAGTCAGGGTGGCGCGTACTGTTCCGTCCTGCCCCGCTTGCTCTTCCCATCGGGCGTGGAACAGCTCCGCCAATGCCCGCTGTACAGTGGCGACAGGGACCTCCCGCAAGAACGCCGTCACTTTCAAGTCTTGCAGGGGTCCGGCCGCTCCCAACGGCTTCCCGGTTTCCTCAGAAAGGTGGGTCAGAAGACGCGAGAGCGCCACTCCTTTGAGGTGAACGAAGAACTCCGGCTGTGCCGCGGGCGCCGGTCCAGGCGGCGGCGCTGGCTCCGCCAGAGCGACACCGAGCGATGCCGCAGCGAGCAACAACAGCGTCGTGCCCGGCTCTGTCCAAGACAGCGCACGCATCGTTCCCATCGTCACACTTCCTTCCCGCCCCGGTTCGTTCAGTACCCAACTTCCGGCAGACTACCCGGCTTCCGTGGCGGCCCTTAGCGTCCGATCGTCGTGCCTGACCGGTCGAGATCGCCACACCGCATCAGCAGCCGTGGCGGCCGCAGTTGCAATCGGTGGTTACCTGGTCAGTCCGCCAGTGGTACACATAGCCGTACCCCATCTGCCACAGTTGGTGCGAGCGCCAGATCGCCTCCGTCAACAAGTCAGGACACTCGCCCTGCTCCTCCTCAGCCACTCCGCAGGGAATGCAGGGCTCTCCCTGTGTATCGACGCACTGGCCAGAGTGGGTGATGTCCTTGAGCTTCTCCGTCTTGTTCTGCCACCAGTAGTTCCTGTACCCGTCACAGCCTTGCTGGTTGACGCCGCCGGGCGTCTCTTCCAGAACGCCATCCTTGCAGCAGTTCCCGTCGGGCGCCTGACCTTCCGCACTCGGGCTGTGCGCGCCCTGACAGACCACGCCAGTGCAATCAGCGTGCAAACAGGCAGGGATGCACAGCGAGGCGACCAGAAACAGCGCAACTCGTAGATTCGGGTATTCCATGTCGCTTGCCTCCATTCTGGCTGAACGCTCCGTTCGTGCTTTCAGGAGCCGAGGCAGCTTCTCTACCGCCAAGGGCAACCGACCGACCAGGCACGCACGTGATTATACCCCCCCCAAGGGTCTTCCCAAGGGGCCTACCCAGATCCACATGGCGCACATCGATACGGAGGGCGGTCACGTCAGGGACGGCGCTACGTATCACGCCTCCCGCTTACCACGGCGGCAGTGCCATCGTCCCGCCTTCGAGGAAGACCGAGGTGCCGTTGATGAACCCGGCGTCGTCGCTCAGCAGGAAGGCGACCGTCTTCGCGACATCCGCGGGCGTGCCCAGGCGCCGGACCGGGATCTTCTTCGCCACCTCGGCGTATAGCTCTTCTTTGGGCGTGTCCCAGCCTTCGCAGCTTGCGGCCAGCATTGGCGTGTCGATGGTACCGGGGCAGACCCCGACCACCCGCAGGTAGCCGGCGTGGTCGGTCGTCAGGCAGCGGATGAGGGCGTCCAGGGCGGCCTTTGAGGCACAGTAGAGGGCGTGCGCCGGGAAGCCGATGAACGCCGCCACCGAGGTGGTGATGACGAGCACGCCCTTGCCCTGCCGCTCGAACACCGGGACGACGTGCTTGGCGAGCAGGAAGTTGCCCTTCACATTGACGCCCATTACCAAGTCCCAATCGGCGTCGTTGAAGTCGGTGACCTTCCCTTCGCGCCAGACCCCTGCGTTCGAGACCACGCCGTCGAGGTAGCCGTGGACTTCCAGTGTCTTCGCGACGAGTGCCTTCACGGAGTCCTCGCTGCTCACATCGGCGGCAACGAAGTCCACTGTGCGTCCTCGGTCTCGGAGCTCCCGCTCCAGCGCCCGCCCCTCCTCCTCCTGGATCGAGGCGGTCACCACCTTTGCGCCGACTTCGGCCAGATGCCGAGTGCACCCCTCGCCGATTCCCGACGTGCCGCCGGTGACTAGGATCACTCTTCCTTGGAGAGACATGGTTCCAGCTCCTTGCGAGTTCGCTCTCAGCCCTCGGCTACCAGCCAACGGCACGTCGTTCACGCATCGTACTGCATGTACTCAACCGCAATCCCGTCCTGCATCACGAAGACCACCCAGCGCGTGTCGTCCGGGCGGAAGGGACCGAGAATGACTTCTTTGCCCTCGATCTCCCGCTCGTAGTCGTCAGTCGTGAAGCAGACGTGCGGGAGGTCGCGGAGCGGCCCGGTCACCGGGCTGTCGGGTTCGTAGCGCAGGAACTCGACTTTGTACGGGTGGTCGTCCGGGTCGGTCACCGACACGCGGGTCGCGGGGACCCACATTTCGTTGGGCTGCTTCTCGTCCGTCGGCATTCCTATGTGGTGAAATTCGCGCATGCCATTCTGCTCCTTGTAGGTGTCCCGTAGCCATCGCCGCGCAGGCGACGGACCGGCGTGCAAATCGGGCGCAAAGCGGTCCCCGGCCTCCGCGGCCGTGGCTACGGATTCGCGCGGTACTCCAGCGCCCGGTTGATCATGGTGAAGATGTCGTTCTGCGGCGCGTAGCCGAGCATCGACCGGGCCTGGGTGATGTTGATCTCAAACGAATGGTAGCCGGCACAGACCAGTTCGATGGTCGGCGTTCCGGTCCTTGCGGACAGGTACTCCGCCGCCGGGCGGTAGTTGAAGGCGGCGGGACCGGCGATGTTGAAACTATGACCGATGGCCGCCGGATCGCCGATCATCAGGTCGGCGGCCTGCATCACGTCGTCGAGGTGGACGATATGCCGGCTGTACGGCACGCCGTCCGCGTTCGTCAGGATCGGGATGCGCTCCTCGCCGGACTCGACCAGAGCCATGACTTCAGGCGGCTGTTGGCCGAAGCCGTGGCCGGGTTCAGCCGGTCGGACGTTCTCCAGCAAGGAGAAATGCCGCAGCAGGTCGTCGGTCTCATGCACCCAGGAAGACCGCAGGATCGTCACCGGCAGCCCGTACTGGATAGCGTACTGGTTTGCCATCACTTCCTCGATCACCTTGGTGAAGGCGTAGTAGCCGGGGTATGCCGTCAGCGGGTGGTTCTCGTCGAGGGGGATCGGCTGCGGGTAGAACCAGATGCCCATAGCCGCATCGCCGCCGAGGAGCAGAAACTGCTGAATGCTCTCACCCCGGCACGCCTCCAGCACGTTCAGCGTGCCGCGGAGGCTCACGTCGAAGAACGTGTCGGGATCTTCCTTGGTGGTCGCCATCTGGACGACCAAGTCGGCACCCCGGACCACCTCGCGGACGGCGGCCGGATCCGTGATGCTCCCATTGACCGTTTCCACACCCTCGGTCGCAACGGGCGTTCGGTGCACCAGGGCGCACACCGTCAGTCCCCGCTCCACCAGGAGCGGCATCAACCGCCGGCCAAGCTTGCCGCTGGCGCCGAAGACGGCGACTCTCTGGAGGTTCATGTAGTCAACTCCTGCGGTTACTGAGGTTCGGTGCGTAGCGCATGAACTCCTGCCCGATGGCGAATCCCGACGGGTCCATGTCGTCAATCGCAATAGACAACGCGCGGTAGATCGGCTATGATTCCAAACACTGGTGTCGGTGTGAGCGCAACGCCGCCAAGAGATCCGCCGTCGCCTTTCACAGTCTGGAGTGCTCAGTGTGGATGTCGTGCTGAACGTTGTGGGAGCCAGCGCCAGTGTGGTGGGTCTCGTTGCCTCAGTCGTGGCGCTCTGTGCGGCACGAAGCGCGAAGCAGGTCGCCGCGGAGGTGAGAGCGGAGATGCGACGCCGCAGTGCCAGAGAGGAGGCGGACGCACTCCTGGCTGATGCGCGTGAGATGTCGGCACTTGTCACAGCCCAGCAGTGGTTCGCAGTCCAGCGCTCCGCCGAGCGGCTTCTGGCGCACATGAACGTCTTGCGCAGAGAGCATCTGAGGCGCTTCGACACAGCGGCCCTGCGAGACGTGGATGTGGTTGCCGAGCGGCTCCGCGACTTTGGCTCTCCACCGGATGCCGTAGCGTCCGGGATCGACGCTCGGAGGGCCACGGACGCCGCCATTGAGATTGTCTGCAGGTGGGCGGGAGTCGTCGGCCATCTGAGACGCCTCGACCAAGGAGTGGATTAGAATGTCCCATCCCATCGTGGATCTGGCAATCGAGAAAACCAAGCATCAGAAGCTCCAGTGGCGCGCGAGTGTGTATCCCACGCAGTTCCTGGCGTCCTTGCCGAAGGCTGGCAACGACGGGGTGCTGACCCTATTCCTCGCCAAGGCTAACGAAGGGCTGTACTTTCTCGCCGCAAAGGACGAGAACAATGCGGAGCTCGCCAAAGTTGCGTCGCCGCAACTCCTCGACGATGACCGAGAACTGCTGGCTCGTCTCTTCGACATGGCTGAGCGCCAGGCGTACGGTGTGGGGCCGGATGCCCAAGTAGTTGAGGAGTCCCTTCGGAAGCTGTAACGACAGGCCAGGGAATCCGCGCTCCGCGCCACATCCCCCCAGCGAACCGTCTCAAGACGAGGTGAACTGATATGCCCAAGATCGCCATGATCGGCGCCGGCAGCATTGTCTTCTGCAAGACGTTGATGAACGACCTGCTCTCCACCGAGTGCCTCGAGGGAAGCGAGTTCGCGCTGATGAGCCGGACGGCGCCGAAGCTCGACAGAATGCACGCGTTCGTCCAACGGATGATCACCGAGAACGGTCTCTCGGCGACGGTCTCCGCTACCCTCGACCGGCGGGAGGCGCTCAAGGACGCCGACTATGTGATCGTCATGATCCAGGTGGGCGGGCTCGACGCCTTCAAGCTGGACTACGAGATCCCGATGAAGCACGGTGTCGACCAATGCATTGGCGACACGCTCGGACCGGGCGGCGTGTTCCGGGCGCTGCGGACGATCCCGGTGCTGATCGACCTCGCCCGCGACATGGAGGAGCTCTGTCCCGGCGCGCTGATGCTGCAGTACGCCAACCCCATGGCGATGTGCTGCTGGGCATTGGGCGAGGCGACGAATGTCAAGTTCATCGGGCTGTGCCACGGCGTGCAGACGACGCTCGACCTGATCTCCCGGTATGTCGCCGTGCCCAAGGACGAGATCGACTACCTGTGCGCCGGCACCAACCACATGGCGTGGTTCCTGAAACTGGCGAGGGGCGGGAAGGACCTCTACCCGCTCCTCCGCGAGAACTTCGAGAAGCCGGAGTACTACGTCAACGAGAAGGTCCGCGGCGAGGTCATGCGGCATTTCGGCTACTTCATGACGGAGAGCACCGGGCACCTGTCGGAGTACATACCCTGGTTCCGGAGCAGCCAGCGAGCGCTCGACCTGTACTGCGACGAGCCGGCGTTCGGCGGCGAGACGGGCGCCTACCTGAAGTGGTGCGAGCACATCATGGAGAAGTACGCGACCACCGACCCGCTCGCCTTCGAGTCGCCCAAGCTCGCGCCGCGCAGCGTCGAGTTCTGCTCGTACATCATCGAGGCGCTGGAGACCGGTAAGGTCTTCAAACTCAACGGAAACGTCCGCAACAACGGTCTGATCTCGAACCTGCCTCCCGACTGCTGCGTCGAGGTGCCGATCTACGTGGATCGCACCGGGCTGCACCCCGTGCCCGTCGGCGCTTTACCCCGGCAGTGCGCCGCGCTCTGCCAGAGCAACGGTACCGTTCAGGGCTTGGCCGTCCATGCGGCGCTGAACGGCGACCCGGAAATGGTGTGCCAGGCTGTCCAGATGGACCCGCTCACGTCCGCCGTGCTGACGCTCAAGGAAGCCCGCGACCTGGCGACGGAGATGCTGGAAGCAGAGCGGCAGTGGCTGCCCCAGTTCGGGGGCGAGTCACCACGAGCGACCCCAACCATCGCGATTCCCCAGGGAACGGTTGGCGTGGACGTGCCGCTCGATCCGGCGCTGGCGATCGTGCACCGGTTCGGGAAGCTGGCGGAGCAGGCGACGGAGTGACCAGTGTGGAGGGCAGGCGTCAGCCGGTCCAGTCTGCGGTGCCCCCAGCGTTGGCGACCGGCTGACGCCTGCCCTCCAGTCGTAGCCAGAATGAGCCTAAGGAGGAGGACTGCATGCCCAGGAGAATCCGTGTCGGAGTAGTTGGAGTCGGCGGCATCGGCGATGTCGCCCACCTGCCGAACTACGCAAAGCAGAAGGACGTGGAGATCACCGCAATCTGCGACGTCGACGAGAAGCGGTTGGTGGAGATGGCGGAGAAGTACCAAGTGCCCAACGTCTACACCGACTACCGGAAGATGATGGAGCTGGACGAGCTGGACGGTGTGAGCGTCTGCACGCCGAACTCGCTCCACGGCCCGGTGTCCATTGCCGCGTTCAAGGCCGGCAAGCATGTCTGCTGCGAGAAGCCGCTGGCGATGACCGCACGGGAAGCCGAGAAGATGCTTGCCGCCGCCGAGGCGAACAACTGCCTGTTCATGGTCGGCTTCACCATGCGGTTCAACTCCGTCTCGCAAGCGGTGAAGAAGCTCATCGACAAGGGCGCGCTGGGCGAGATCTACTACGCCAAGGCCGGCATCCTCCGGCAACGCGGCATCCCGGGGTTCGGCGGCTGGTTCACCACGGCCTCGATGGCGAAGGGCGGCGCGCTCATCGACATCGGCGTCCACGTTCTCGATTTGGCGCTCTGGCTCATGGGCTCCCCGGAGCCGGTTGCAGCCAGCGGACAGACGTGGGCGAAGTTCGGCCCGCGGATGAGCAAGGGTGAGCGCGTGCCCGGCATGGAGAAGATCGGCTGGCCGCCCGGGTTCACCCTCGGCAAGAGCCGCACCTTCGACGTGGACGACATGGCTTCCGGGCTGGTACGGTTCCGGGGTGATGCCGCGCTCCATCTGGAAGCGAGCTGGTGCGCCAATGTCATCGACCAGGGCGGCGGCGTGGAGTTGTTCGGCACTAAGGGCGGCGTCAAGCTCTCCCCCGGCGGCACGGCGACCGTGATCCGCGAGTCCAAGGGCGCGCTGGTGACCGAGGAGATCAAGCCGGCCGGCGGCGGCTACGACTGGGAGATGCAGCACTTCGTGCAGTGCATTCGCACCGGCAAGCAGCCCCTTGCGACCGCCGAGCAAGGCCTCCGCGTCATGAAGATCCTGGATGCAGTCTACAAGTCGGCGGCGCGGGGGAAGGAAGTGGCGATCAGGTAGCTGTGGCCAGCAGCTTTGTGGGGGCGAGCAGTGAGGCTGCCGGCCCTGACGCGCCGCCCCATACCTTGGGGCGACCGGCTTCACGGCCCCTCCCCGCAGTCGCTCCTCTGTTCACGGACCGCAAGTTCGGAGGGATGCCCGCCCCTACATCCCGTACACCACCCGCAACAGCGTCTCCCCGATCACCCGTAGTGATTCCGCGCTGCACTTGTCCACGGTGTCTTCGTGGGTGTGCCAGTAGCTGTTGACCGGGCCATAGTCGAAGTCGATGAGGTCGATGGCGGGGATGCCTTTGCGGATGAGCGGGAGGTGGTCGTCCCAGATGCCGATCTCGCGGCCGTCGAAGTGGTCCTCGAACCCCAACTCCTTCGCGGCGTTGACGACGGTGTTGAAGAGCTGGGGGGCGGCGTTCATCGAGTTGGTTTCGTGTTGGACGTGCAGGTCGGCGTCGCCGATCATGTCAATCAGGATCGCCTGGTCGGGCTTGAAGTCGCCCATGTGCTTGGAGAAGTAGGTCGAGCCGTACAGGTAGTCGCCGAAGTCCTCCCCGTCGAACAGGGCGATCACCACTTCGACGTTGGGCTTGTCCTTGCTGAGTATGCGGGCCACTTCGAGTAGGACGGCCACTCCCGAGGCGCCATCGTTGGCACCCAGAATCGGCTCGCCACGGCGGTTGGGATCCGGGTCCTGATCGGCGACAAGGCGGGTATCCCAGTGCGCGGCGAGCATGAGGCGCTTCCCCGCGCGCGACCGCTTCGCCGTCTTGCTGCTTCGGGTAGCGGCAGGAATGACTCCGAGGAGGTTGGTCAGGGGGTAGGTGACGCCGTTCACCTGTTGCTCGAAGTCCTGCTGGGTGACTGTTGCCCATTGCCCGAGCGTCTCGACGAGGTAGGCCTTGAGCTGCCCATGGGCGGCGGACTTGGGTGGGCGGGGGCCGAAGTCTGTTTGCTTCTTGAGTAGCCCGAGGGCGGTCATTGCGTCGAAGCCACGGAACTCCGGCTTGGCGTTGCCGCCGTCCTCGGGCGGCGCGGGGGCGGAGTTGCCCCCGCCGCAGCCTCCTGGCAGCGAGATCAGTGCGACACTCACAGCCCAAACACCGGCTCTAATCATCGTGTTGGTTCCTTTGCTCGGCGAAGAGGGGGGCGCGGGAGGGACTGTCTCAGGCTCGCGGCCGCCCGGAGGCGCTACGTCCCGTGGGCAAGGCGCGTGATCAGCAACTTGGGCAAGCCGACCGCGGCCATCTTCTGCTGGGTCGAGGCGACATCATAGTGCACACGCAGGATCTCGACAACGCCCGCGTCCGAGTCATAGAGGCCGAAGCTGCCGGCGGGGTTCCGGTCACGCGGCTGGCCCAGGCTGCCGCAGTTGATGACGTACTTGCGGTTGCGGCGCAGCTTGACCGTTCCGCCCGCCGGGAACACCTCCCGCTCACCCAAGCGGTTGAACAGCCCGCGGGAGAACACGGCTGCAACGTGGGTGTGACCGACAAAGCAGAGATCCTTCTCCATCGCTTCGAAGGTGGACTGCACATCCCAGACCGACCCCAGGTACTGCTCGACGGGACTGACCAGCGAGCCGTGCGCCATCGAGAAGGTCTCCCGCTCGAGGCGCTGTGGGTTGGCTTCCAGGAACGCCGCATTCTCAGGCGTGAGTTGCTTCGCCGTCCACTCGATGGCCGCGCGCGCGTGGTCGTTGAACCAGCGGAGGTCGTACGCACCGATGCTCGCGAGGTCGTGGTTGCCCTCGATGGTCGCGCAGTTCCGCTCCCGCAACAGCGCACAGCACTCGTTGGGATTGGGACCGTAGCCGACGACATCACCGGCGCAGAGGATCTCGTCGCAGTGTTCCAGCAGCGGGAGCACTGCCTGAAGCGCTTCGAGGTTCCCATGGATGTCTGCGAGGATTCCGTATTTCACTGCGTTCTCTTACCATATCGGCTTGCCAACGCGAACCGGGGCTACAGTCGTGCCTCCGCTTCCTCCCGAAACGCGCGCTGCACAAGCGAGAGCATCACGCACGCCGCCGACAGGTCTACGGGCGAGCTGAGAGAAAGCCAAGTCTTCGCCGGTTCGCCCGACCCGGTCTGCAGATGCTCCAACGCCGGGAATCGACTCTCAAGGCACTGCGCAACGGTTTGTCCGGCGGCACCCTCAGACCGCAGGTCGGTTGCAGCGCAACTCAGTTCGTGCGCCGCCAACTGTAGACACTGGGCCGAGCAGAGCTGCCCGGAGAGCTCGACCGAGGCGAGGTCGGCCAAGGCGAGGTGAAGGCCGGCGAGGCTCAAGTGCCGGTCGGCCTCCGCGGCGCGCCGCCAAGCCCGCTGCGTCTCAAGTTCAGCATATGCCAGTGTCGTCTCCGCCGTCAGCAGTCGCGAGCGGCTGAGACGTACGGAGCGCGGGCGCGTCGGGTCCAGCAGCGCAAGGAGCGGTGGGAGCATGTCCCGCAGCGCCCGGCGCGCCAGGCGGGCGGACTCGTCGGCGTTGGTTAAGGCCGCGCCAAGGTGTAGGCGAATCTGCACGGAACGTTCTGCCCCAAGGGAGTCCTGCACGTCGGCGGACAACGGCTGCACGGCGCCGCGCGTACGCACCGCGGCGCGCGCCTGCTGCAGCCCGCCCATCCCGCGCAAGCCCACTCGGTGGACTCGCAGGCACCGCATCAGCGCGTCGTCCACCTTCTGCCGAAGGAAGGCGACGCGCCAGGCGGTGTACAGCCAGAGCGGGTCCTCCGGGTTCGTCCGCACGAAGGAGAGCCGGCCCAGCGGCTCGTCCACCTTGCGTTGGGCGAAGGCGCGAGCCAGCGCGTCGTTGAGCTGCCGGCAGCGATTCTTCGCCGTCACCTGCCAGCGGCCCTCCTCAGCCTCAAGTGCCTGCCACTGCTGCCGAACGGCGTCAGGCAGCGGGGTCAACCTCTCCGCCGGCAGCGCCGCAAGCAGCCCGGTCAGGCGGGCGGCCGTCTCGGCAGCACCGGGCTGCCCTTTGAGGGCAGGCGACTCACGCGACAGCCTCAGGGCCGCATTCCACCGGAAGCGGTCAGTCAGGGACTGCAGCCGTCGCGGAGCCCACGTCGGGTCCGGCCGACTCAGCCAGGGGCTCTTCTCGGCCTCTCTCCGGCGAGCGGCCTCGGGCGGGTGCGTGGCGAGGAGGATTTCCCACCGCTTCGGAGGCTTCCCCTCCATCGCCCGGAGCGTGTCGAAGAAGCTCAGCATCCCCTCCGGCCGGTAGCCCGCCTCGGCCGCAAGGCGCACTCCCCACTGGTCAGCCTCCAACTCGTCGTCGCGAGAAAACCGGAACGAAAGGAGCATCTCCGCGGCGGCAAGGGTGGTCCGCGCTTCGCGCTGGCGGTCGCCGTCAAGCGCGTTGAGCAGGAGCAGCATCCCGCTCTCCAGCAGCGTCTGCTCGAAGGAGTGGCTGTCGATGACGTGGCCGGCTTCGTGAGCCATCACCGCAGCGACTTCGTCCTCCGAGCGCGCCGCGTGCAGCAGTCCCCGGGTTACGAAGATGAACCCGCCCGGCGCAGCAACGGCGTTCACCTCGTCAGTGTCGAGCACGAAGAACTCCCAGCGAACGTCGTGCCTCGGTGCCGGGGCGATGACCTGCCGGCCCACTCGCTCAACCCACCGAGTCAGCGTTGGGCTTCGGGAGAGCCCATACTGGTCCCGGAGGACCGCCACGGCCTGCCGCCCCATGAAGCGTTCCAGTCCTGTTTTGAGGCGACTGCCCGCGGCCGGTCCGGTCGCGATTGCTGACAGGCTGCCCGCGAGTAAGACCATGGCCGGTGCGTCGGACATTCTCCGCCGACGGCGGCGCCGGAGAGACACGGGTTCGCGTGGTACGCGGAGGGGGGAAGACAACAGCAGCCCTTACAGCGCGACGAAGTAGGTGGCGACCGCCCGGTCGAGCAGGTCCCGGGTCAGCCGCGTCTCCTGGCCGGTGTAGTTGGCGATGTCCACAAGCTGCGACAGCAGATCGCGAGGGTGCACGGCCCGGAAGGGGCGGTTCTCCTGGAAGTAATGGCGGTCGACGAGGTAGTCCAGCATTTCCTGGTCGTACGCCAGACCCACCTGGCCGCAGCAGGTGCGGAAGATGCGTCGGAAGTCGTCTTCGGTGGGGTCACCGATCTCAATCTTGTAGCGGATGCGCCGGAGGAACGCCTCGTCCACGAGGTCTTTCGGCTCCATGTTCGTGGAGAAGATGACGAGCACTTCGAAGGGCATCGCAACCTGCAGCCCCGTAGGCAGCGTGTGGTAGTCGAGCCGCTTCTCCAGCGGGACAATCCACCGGTTGAGCAGGTCGCGCGGCGAGACCTGCTGCCGGCCGAAGTCGTCAATCATCAGCACGCCGCCGTTTGCCTTGAGTTGGACGGGCGCCGTGTAGTACATGAGCGAGGGGTCCAACGTCAGATCTAGGTGCGCCAGCTTCAGCTCGCCGCCGACGATCAGGAACGGCCGCTCAATGACAATCCAGCGGGTGTCAATCGGCGGCGAGCCGCCTTCGTCGAGGCGCTTTCGCTCCATGGCCGAAGGGACCGGAGTGTGATAGCTGCCATCGAAGTACTGGACCACCTGGCCGCCGACCTCGATCGCGTACGGGATCAGCATCCGCCCGCGCAGGGCACGCGCCATCCGTTCGGAGATGAGCGTCTTCCCGTTGCCGGGGTTGCCGAACAGGAACATCGACCGGCCGGAGTTGAACGCCGGTCCCAGCTTCTCGAGTGTCGCCTCGGAGACAACCACGTCCCCCAATGCCTGCCGCATGCTCTCGTCGGTAACCTGCGACCACTTCACCGGCTGGTTGGCGAGCTGCTGTTTGTAGGCGTCCAAGGGGACGGGTGCCGGCCCCACGTACCCTTCCCGCTCAAGGACCGTCTTGGCGCGGGACATGCCTTCGTTGGTGAGCGCGACCCGCAGCCCCACGGTGGAGAGGTCGTTGCCGCCCTTCACTTCCAGCAGCATCTCTCGCTTCAGTGCGAGGTAGGTATCCTCGACCACGCCGGGGAACGGCAGGCGCAGCTCCACGCAGCACTGACCCAACGTGAGCTGCCCTCGGCGGAACAGCATCTTCATCAGGAGGTTCTCGAGAAACGTCTCGTTCAGACCGGTTTCTCGAATGGACCCGGGAGCGGGGGGAATGACGGGCGTCTTTCCGGAGCCAAGCTGACCCGCGGCGTCGTCGACCGGTTCGTCCTCCTCTCCCTTGTTCTGCGCCAACATCGCCCGGATCTGGTCGAAGTTCGGTCGTGTTGCCATGTCTCCTCGCCTGTCCGCCCCGTTCTCCGGCACCGCTCGGAACAGCCTTCCGGACGCCTCTGCGAAGGCTTCAGTCGCCCTACAGGTCGTGAACAAAGGGAACCAGCTTGGGGTCGAACTGTCGGCCGGCGTTCTTGTCGATCTCCAGGATTGTCTCGTCGCGCGAGAGGGCCGACCGGTACGGGCGATCGCTGCGCATCGCGTTGTAGGCATCTGCGATGGAGATGATCCGCGCGCCCAAGGGGAGGTCCTCGCCCCGGACGCCGCTGGCATAGCCGGTGCCGTCGAAGCGCGTATGGTGGTGCCGGACCATCGGGACAATGGGCGTGAGGAAGCTGATCGGTCGGATAATCTCCGCTCCGACGACGCAGTGGTCGCGGGCCTGGGTCAGTTCGCTGTCAGACAGCCGACGCGTCGATTGCGTCAAGTCGGGCGCCTCGTTGATTCTGCCGATGTTGTGAACCAGCGCCGCATACTCGACCTCCTCGATCTGTGCGTCCGTCATCCGTGCGCGCGCAGCAAGCTGGCCGGCGTACTTCGCCACCGCCCGGGAGTGCCCCGTTGTGTAGGGAGAGGAGTTCTCGATGGCGTCCACGATTCGAGCGGCGCCAGTCAGGAAGATGGCCTTGGAGTCGCCGGTCGGTCTCTCGCCGCCCTCCGCTCCCGCTTCCCGCCGCAGGAAGTCGAGCACCCGCAAGGTCGCCATATACAGGCAGGTTCTGAGATCCTCGAGAGGGAGCGCCTGGATCGACGCGCTTCCGGTGTCTCGGAGGTCTGCGAGGCAGTCCTCCAAGAGGTCCATCGAGTTATCTGCGAGCTTGGCGATGATCTCCGCAACTTCAGCCACCGCGTGACCTCCTGAGGCGTGACGCGCCACTACGTCTTGCGTCCGCAAAGCAGTCACGGGCACCCCGCGTGGCTGCCGAGTGAAGGCATTTTAGCGCTTGGGTGCCGCCGTGTCAATTGGCTGCCCCAATGCGCAATTGCTTTTGGGCGGTCTGCCCTCGGCGCGGAGCGCGCCCCGCCGATTGACAGGGCCGCACAGACGGGGTATTCTACCGACACACCGGGCAAGCAGTCCCCTCTGAACAACAGAAAGGAGTCGGTCATGGCTGACGCGCACCTTCAGGAACTGACGCCCCATTCCGAGTTCGAGGAGCTCGCCCTCCCAGGCCCCGGCCCCAGGCGCCCTCGGGGCACGCGGATTGTCTTGGCGCTGGTTAGCGTCATCGCCCTCGCGGCTCTGGTTCTCGGCGCGCGGCTGTACCAGCAGAACCAAGAGCTGGCTGTCCAACTGGAAACGGTCAACCGCACCCTGAGCCAACAACAGACCACGCTGGCTCAGCTCCGCGAACGAAGCAACACGCAGCAGTCGCGCGGGGGGAGGGGGCAGTGGGGTCTCGAACAGCTTCAGGGAATGGCGGGGATGCCGGGCCCGGGCCGGGCGCCCGGCCAGTGGTCACCGCCCGGCGGCAAGGCGCCCCAGGGACCCGGCGCGAACCCGCCGGAGCGCGGCCGAGGCGGACCGGGCCGACAGACGCCGGGGGCGACGCCAGGCCCTCAGGGGGCGCCTGGTGCAGACATGAGCCAAGTCTGGGGACAGGCGCAGCGGCTGGCGCAGATGTTCCAGTCGGGCAACACCGAGCAGGCGGGCGCCCTGCTGGCCAAGCTTGGCCAGCAGTTGGCCGGAGCCTCCTCCCCCGGAAAGAGCGGCGGGCGAGGCAAGCAGCCCCCCCGAAAGGCAGAGTCACGACCACAGCCTGGAGCCGGTCCCCGGCCCCAGTTCCCGCAGCGGCCGGGGCCGCTGCCCGCCATGCCTCAGCTCCCCAACATGGACCTGAACGGGATTTTGGGCGCCCTCGGCGGGGGGCGTGGCCCGGGTGCCCTGGGCCGGGGCGGCCAGCGCCCGGACGGAACGCTGCTCGTCGAGAATGGCCGGGTGGCGGTTCGCGTCGACCCGGGGAACGGCTCGTTCACAATCTATGACAAGCTCACCCGCAAGACTTGGCGGCAGGTCGTTCCCGACCAGACGTTCAGCGTCCGCTCTGCCAGCCGCGAGCAGCGCACCTTCTCCGGCGAAGTGCAAGCCCAGGTCCCGTGCCACCTGGAGGTTGCTCTGGACGAGCGAACCGGAGACGTGACGCTGACGCTGGAACCGAAGGACATCTTCGCGGGTGAGGAGAGCCGCGAGGTCGCCCTGGCCTATCCCTACGCATTTGACCAGAGTACGGACGGTCAACTGGCGCTGCCGCTGAAAGAGCGCGAAGGCTTCTACGTAGCTCCACCGCTGACCGGCGAATGGCTGCACTTGGGCGAGAGCCTCACTGGCACCTGGCTTGCCCTCTGCTCCAAGACAGCCGGGCTGGTGTGCCTGATCGAGCAACCAGAGAACTGGGAAGCAGCACTCCGCGCAACGCCCACCGGCAAAGACAAGGCCGTCCGCACCGTCCTCGCCCCCACTTGGCGCAACCAGAACGGCGTCGTCGCCGGCAAGCTCACCGTCCGCTACCACGTCACCTCCAGCGTCGGCTACACCCAGCTCCAAGCCGCCGCCGAGGCGCTCGCAAAGGCGCCGGCCGAACGGGAGCAGTAGGGCGGGAGTGTAGAGTGGTGAGTGGTGGAGTGGTGAGTGGTGGAGTGGTGAGTGGTGAGTGGTGAGTGGTCGAGGACTGGGGCGGCGACTCGCGGCTAAGCTCCAAACTACGCTGCGAGAACGTAGGCAGCGCTGCATGCACCCGCTACTCCACCACTCACCACTCCACCACCCTACCGCTGACACTTCGGGCAGTAGAACGTACCCCGCTGCTGCTGCACCTTCCGACGGATGGTGTCGCCACACGACCGGCATGGCAGACCGTGGCGCTGGTAGACTCGCAGGCAGTCGGCATGCCGGCCGGGCTGGCCGTTGGCGTCGAGATACAGGTGGGGGGAGTTCACGTCGAAGGTCGTCCCGCCGTGTTCGACGGCTGCCGTCAGCTCGTCCACGATCGCGCGGTGTAGTCTTTCCGTCTCCGCTCGGGTCAGCCGGTTGGTGCGCCGGAAGGGGCTGATCCCCACCAAGAAGCAGATCTCCGAGGCGTAGATGTTGCCGACACCGGCGAAGTTGGACTGGTCCAGCAGGAAGACCTTCAGTTGCCGCCTCGACGCGCGCACGCGTTCGCGGAGGTAGCCCGAGGTGAAGTCGGGGTCGAGGGCGTCTATCCCCAGGATGCCGAGCGAGGGATCGCCTGCCAACTGGTCCGTCGCCACCACCCGCATGTTCCCCAACGTGCGCACATCGGCATAGCAGAGCGACCGGCCATCGGCCAGATGGAGCCGGGCGCGGGTGTATGGAACGGGAGAGTCGGCAGCGCCAATCACGCGGAATTTGCCGCTCATCCGCAGATGGGCGATGATTGTGCGGCCGTTGCTCAGGTGGCACAGCAGGTACTTGCCGTGCCGACCAATCGCCTCGAAGCGGGCGCCGCGGACCTGCGCGCCGAGCTGGCGCCCCGTCATACCCAGCACTGCGCGCGGATGAACATCGGTCACGCGCGCGATGGTCGCCCCGACGACCTGCGTTTGGAGACCCCGACGAACGACCTCAACCTCGGGCAGCTCAGGCATTCGCAGCCTGTGGCGTTGCCTGTACGGGCGCCCGCGTGTTCAGGAAGTCGATCACGCTCGCGCCCATCACTCGGTACTCGCTGCCGACGTACTGCCCCGGAATCCTCGCCGACTCGATGAGTGCCAACGCTTCAGCTTCCGGCACCCGCAGGAGATGCGCGACTTCTCTCTGGGTGTAGATGCGGTCTGACTTCACCTGTCGGCGCACCTGCTGGTACAGCTCCCGAGCGCCGAGGTACATCAACGAGCCTGCAGTGGCTCCTTTCAGAAGTGCCCACATGGGTGACTCCTCCTTCCAGCGGTAGTTGAACGTGACGTGCATGGTTGTCACTTGAAGAAATCCAGAATCGCCTGGCCCAGGACCACGTGCTGCCCGCCCACTTCCCGCGCCGGCAACTGCCCGGTGTCGACCAGCGCCTGCACCGCCGCAACGTCACGCACCTTCAGCAGCTTGGCGACCTCGCCCAGCGAGTACACGGTGCGCGGGTCGATGGACTTGGTGGGCACGGTGAGCCCCAACACAAACCCGAGGCCCGGCGCCATCAGATCGTAGGCACGCTTCGCGACGCCAACCGCCTTGTCGGCTCGCTGTAACACGGCTGAAGTGCTCATCGGGTGCCCCCCTCTCGCGAGATGGCTGTCATTATAGCGCATCCCCGCCAAAGAAAGTGTATCGCCGGTCAACCCAGAAAGTGATACACCTGCCACCCGAAGCACAGCCCCAGCAGGTTCCAGATAGCGCCGCTGACGAAGTCGCCGATGATCAGCCCAAGGAAGAGGGGGATTGCTTTCTTGTAGGCGCTGAAGCCGCCGTACCGGAAGAGCGCGGCCTTACAGCACCACGCCAAGAAGAGCGGCATCCACACCAGCTCCATCGACCACGTGCCGGAGATGGCGTAGCCGACCGGGTGCAGCGGGAAGCTGACCAGTCGGATGCGCAGCCAGTACAGGAACGCTGTCAACAGGAAGCCGCCGGCCATGAACCCGGTGGCGCCGTTCTGCGGCTTCTGCGGGGCCGACATCCAGGAGTGGAGCCGGTCCAACGGTTGCCGGGCGAAGCCGCGCTGCATGCCGCCGATCACCTTTGCCGTCCCGGCGCCCAGGTCGTAGTACTGTTGCAGCAGCGCCCAGTACGCCGAGATCAGTCCCACCACGGCCGCCAACCCCAGGGCAACCAGCAGCGTGGTGCGCCGGGTCCGAAGTTGGTCGCCCGAGACGATCCCCTCCAGGAGCACCGGCATGGGGTCGCTGCGATGCGCGCGGTTGAACCAGAAGTAGTTGCTGAACATGATCAGCGTCTTCGGCGAGAACGGCGCGGTGCCGGCGACCTGAGTCATGATGTAGCCGGGGTCGGCGAAGTGCAGGTCATGAACGGGTGCGCCGAACTCCCCCCGCAGCCTGCCGACCGTGATGGAGATCAGGTAGTACAGCACGAAGAACAGCACGGCGGACAGCTCGTCCATCCCGTTGGTGGCGGAGAACCAGATCAACGCCGCCAGCCCTCCGCCAATCGCCACGGCAGCCAGCCGGAGGCGCCAGGCCTCTGCTGCCTCCGTGCCGCCCTTGCCGATGACGGCCAGCCACACGTTCTTGAAGTGCATCCGGGCAGCCCACAGCGCAAACAGGGCGACGCCGAGGTACGCCCCGAACGACTGCTCCGCCGGGTACGGCGGCTGCCCCTGCCCAACGCTGTATCCCAGCATGGCCACCACGATTCGTTGGGTCTTCCAGAAGCCGTAGAAGAACCAGCTCGAAAGCAGCAGGTCCAGCGGCAGCAGGAACCCGACCCCGATGGCGAAGGGGAAGAACGTCACCGGAGTCCAGCCCAACGCAGTCCACGGGCGCGTGGAGAAGTACTGATCAAGGTTGATCTGCCGGATGTTCAGCTCGGGCACCGCCGGGTACATCAGGTGCAGGTTGCTGAGGGTGTTGATGAACGCCGGAGCGAGCATCGCCCCCCACAGCGCCTTGTTCCGCCAGAGCTCCGCCCCCTCGCTGGCCATCTCGATGGGCAGCTTCACCAGGGGGAAGGCGAGCTTCTCGTTGATCGACCATTGCCGCCGGAACACTACGCACAGCCCGAACATGACGGCCAGCAACGCCAGCGTGAACCCACCCCACCAACTCAGCGCCTGGATCCACGCGCCGAAGTTCTCCGGGTCCCACAGGCTCTTGCCGCCGGTGTACAGGTGGAGCAGGGCAGTCTCGTCCGACACGTAGAGCTGCTTCGGCAGCAGCGGCATGAACGTGTTGTCCCAGCCCAACTCGGGCCGGTTGAAGTAGTACGGATAGCCGATGAGCGAGAGCAGCACTTGGGCCTGGTCGTGCCCCACCAGCGCTGAGGCGAGGGCCAGCATGAAGTAGACGACCACCAACTCCGCCCGGCTCAGACACAGCCGAGGAAGAAAGCGCCGGAGCGCCTCGTTGATGCCGACCAGCAGAAAGAGAATGAAGACCACATTGAAGTAGAGGCTGTAGGTGGTCGGGTGCCCGGTGTACCGGATGGACTCCATGAAGGCGACCCAGTAGGAGTTGAACGGGATCAGCACCAGCCCGAGCATGATCGCCCGCGCGCGCAATACCTCTGGAGAGGGCGACGCGCTTGGCACCGTGGCGGGAGCGGACGAAGGTGAAACCATGGACGTGGGTGACAGCTCTCTTCTGCGAGTACCTCGTCCGAGCGCGGTTGGCTGCTCGGACCGACGTTCGACGTAGTTCGCCAGCGGCTGCGTCAGACCTCCTGGCGCTCCCGACGGGCGACCCGATAGGACACAATAGGACCGATCGGTCGGCTCAGTCTGCTGGGTTCGACCGACGCCCTGATTGAGAACAGCGAGGTACCTGCCAATGCCCGCCACCCGCCTTGCCAATCCGCGCCGCATTCCGCCACTCGGGAGGCTGTGGCTGAGCTGCCTCCCACTTCTCGCGCTGCTAACCGTCACTGTCGGCTTCGCTGAGAACGCCAACCTGATCTACAACGGCGACTTCGAGCTAAACTCCCCCGACAGCCCGCCTCCCGGCTGGACGATGTGGGGCGCGCAGCAATACAAGGTGCCCGCCAACTTCACCCGCGACACGACTGCGCCGCACGGCGGGAAGGCGTGCTTCCGCATTCACCACCCGGCGGACACGGCCGGCTACATCGTCAGCGCGCCCGACCAGGCAATTCGGCCGCAGTCGAGAATGCGTTACGAGGTCACGTTCTGGGCAAAGGCCGACCGCCCGGGCGCCTCGCAGTTCGGCGTCACCGCCTACTCGACGATCAACCCGTTCACCGACGCGCCAGCGCCGGGGTTCTACCCCCTCGACGTCGGCACCGAGTGGAAGCAGTCCAGCTTCGCCATTGATGAAGGCTGGGACTTCAACGCCGAGCGCAGCCGCTACCTCCTGCTCACTTTCAGGGCCACCACCGTGCAGGCGGAGGCGACGACGCTCTGGCTGGATGACGTGGTGGTCACCGAACAGAAGAGCCCGCGTGAGGGACGCTTGATGGACGAGGCATCCCTTCAGGATGAGCCGCTCCAGCACCGGCTCCGGCCCGGCGACCAACTGGACTTGACCGTCGACGCAAAGAAGCCGCTGCGGCCCGCGAACCGGAACGTCGGCGGGGTGTCGTTCCACCGAGTCGCCGGCTTCACCCGCCTGCCGTACGACCGCGATGGCAAGTACAACATGAGCCCGGAGCAGGAGAACGCCGTGCGCGAGCTGCGGCTGCCGATGACGCGCTTCTACGGCGTCGGCGATGAGCCGTTCTCGCTGGAGGACTCGATCGACAAAGCCGCCGAGGTGTGCCGCCGAACGGACATCCCGCTGGACACGTTGGTGCTGGAGTTCGAGACGCAAGGCGCCGAACGCAAGCTGGCTCCGGAGGGGTGGGCGCGCGGCGTGCTGCACTCCGTCGCGCGAGGCTACGGGTTCCACTACTGGGAGATCTCCAACGAGCCGTACCTCGGGCGGCCCGGAACGGCCTTCGCGTCTCCCGAGGAGTACGTCGAACACGTCAAAGCCGTCGCGGCCGCAATCCGCGAAGTCCAGCCGGAAGCGCAGATTGGCGTCGCAATCAACCAGGGCAGCCTGAAGTGGGGCAACTACGTGCTCAAGCTGGCCGCCGGCCACTATGACTTCGTAGTCGGCCACTACTACGCCGTCTCCAACGCCGACAAGCGCAAGTTTGAGGTCGCCACGCTCACCGAGAACTACAAGGTACTCGACCAGATTCTGCGGGTCAACGCCCTGATCCGCGCCTACAACCCCGGCCGCGAAGTCTGCCAGCTCGACACCGAGTGGGGCATGCACAGCGGCGGTCCCAACGGCGAGCGCGCCGACGACGTGAACCGCAACGCCAACATTTTCGGCACGCTCCACCGCGCCGTCCGGCTGATCTACTACGCCCGCGAAGCGCTGCTCCGCGGCGCCAGCTCGTGGCAGATGTTCTCCTACCGCAAGTCGCCGGGCTTCGGCGTCCTCGCCACCGACGCCCCCGACAAGCGGTGCATGGGCTACTGGCTCTACTACTACTTCAACCGCCACGTCGGCCAAACCGTCCTCGATGCGCAGGGCGCCGCCCCCGAGTACGCCCCCGCCAAAGGCGACGACCCCTACACAACCCCCGGCGCCTTCCCGGGTCCGCTGACGCCCGCCCTCGTCACCCTCAGCGAAGACGGCAGAACAATCCACTTCGTCCTCGCCAACGGCTCCTGGGACCGCACCGTCCCCTGCCGCGTCGCCCTGCGCAACTTCACCCCCGCCAAGGCCGAAGGCACCGTCCTCTCCAGCGCCGACCCCGACGCCAACCCGCTCCTGGAGCGCAAGGAAGACTTCGTGGCAGACTTCACAGTGGAGGTCTCACGTGCCGGCATGAGTTGCGCGATTCCGCCACATTCGGTAGTGTTTGTGACGGTGCGGTGCGGTGCGTGAACCTCTTGGGTGGCCACGTAGGTCACCCGTCGCGCACCCGCACCAACTCCCTCACCTTCCCGCAGTCGATCCCCGCCGCTCGGTTGCCGTCTCGCCCTACCATGGTCCCGGAGGCCAGCACCGAGTTGACGATTGCTTCTTCGACTGCTTCGAGGCAGGCGCGGAAGAGCGTGCTGAGCTGGCCCGTGGAGACGGGAGCCGCCGTCTCCGCGGGGAGGGTCGAGAATGCCAGCGCAATATCGCCGCTGCCGTGGCTGGCGATGCCGCCGGCGCGCGCTAGACCGAAGCTGGCTCTGCGCACGAGTCGCTTGAGTTGCCAGCTTGTGGTGGGAGCGTCGGTGGCGACGATTAGGATGATTGAGCCGAACTCGCTCTCCGGCTCGGCGCACTCGGCCGGTATGGCGACGCCGTCGATCCGGAGGTCGCCGGGGCCGCCGGTGTTCGTCAGCGACAGCGCGCCTACCGTCCAGCCGCCGTCCGCCGCATCGAGGACGCGCGACGCGGTGCCGATGCCCGCCTTGAACCCGAAGCCCCGCATCCCGGTACCCGCGCCGACCGAGCCTTCGTCGAACTCGGCGGAGGCGTTTGCCAACGCCTCGAACACGTGCTCGCGTTTGACGTGCCGGCCTTGGATGTCGTTGAGTGAGCTGTCGTTGCATTCCATAACCACTGCATTGACGGAGCGAATGTTCGGGTCGCGCCGGACCATCCACTGGACGAGCGCGTCCATCGCCTTGCCGACGTTGAGCGTGTTCGTCAGCAGAATCGGCGTCTCGATTTCACCCAGCTCCTGCACCTGCACCAGCCCCACCGACTTGCCGTAGCCGTTGATCACGTCCACCGCCGCCGGCAGCGGCCGGCATGGCAGGATACCGTCGTCGGGGATGATCGCCGTGACGCCGGTGCGCACCGGCCCTTCTCCCGGCACCAGCTTCCCCTCTCCGCGGATCAAGGTGACGTGGCCCACCCGGACACCCGCAACGTCGGACAGGGCGTTCTGCGGCCCGCACGGCAGTCGGCCGATACTGACGCCGAGGTCGCGGAGGCGAGGGCGGAGTTGAGGGGTCATGGGACGCTCCTTTCCTGCCTGGTCTGTTCCATGCCCACAACGTGATTCCTCTCCCTCTTGCAGCAGGCAGTCGAGAAGATCCTGAAAGGCTGGCTGCGGAACCAGCTCCCCGCGCGAGCCGCCCTCACCGCCGCCCTTCCTCCTTCGGGAATGCGTCGTCAATCCGAGCCGCTCCCTGGCCCATGGGGCACCCCGTCGCGGCTCGGATGGGCTTGCGTTTCCACCTGCCGGGATGTTCGGGCGAAACGCGAGCATGAGTGATTCCTGTTCAGAGCCACCTTTGTCGTCTGGCGCCCCGAGGGGGACGACCTGTTCCATGAACGTCCGGACGAGGCCGTTGAGCGGCTCCCGAAGCGCCCAGACTTGCACGCGACGGTCCGAGACCTGCTGGAGACGATCTGCGACCTGCACGCAGTGCTCCGCGACCTGCACGCGGTGCTCTGCGACCTGCACGCAAGCCTCCGCGACCGAGACGCGACCCCTACTGAGTGCGCTGGCTTCGCGCGGAGCTTCGAGGGGCCGGAAGGGGGACGCTTGCCGGGCACCGAACAGACACACCCCATGCCTACCTGGTGCCAAAGTCCAAGCCTCCGACTGGGGGTTGGCCGGCTTCTGCTGTCGATGCTGCTGGAAGTGAGCCTCCTGCCGGGCTCGGGTGCGGCCGAGGTCCTGGCCGAGATCACGCGACCTGTCGCGGGGCGGCCCATGCGGGCCTCCAGTGGGCTGTTCGACCCCGAGTCCAACCGCGATGCGCACCACGTGCGGGCGGGACAGCGCTTCGTGCTCGCCGAGTTGGAGGGACCGGGGGAGATCCGACATCTCTGGTTTACCCTCGCGAGTCGTGACCGGCGCTATCCGCGGACGATGGTGTTGCGGGTGTTCTACGACGGGTCCGGGGTGCCGTCGGTGGAGTCGCCCATTGGCGACTTCTTCTGCGCCGGCAACGGGATGAAGGCGAACGTGTCGTCGATTCCCGTGGAAGTCAGCTCCTATGGACGGGCGCTCAACTGCTACTGGCGGATGCCGTTTCGGCGGCGCTGCGTGATCGAAGTGCACAACCAGAGCAGGGAGACCTGCACGGTCTACTTCCAGTGCGACTGGCTGAAGCTCGACGCGCTGCCGGAGGACGCCTACTACTTCCACGCGCGGTATCGGCAGGAGTATCCGGCGGCGCCGTTCTCCTGGTACACGCTCTTCGAGGGCGAGGGGGAAGGGCAATACGTGGGTACAGTGTTCTCGTCGCAGAACACCGTGGCGAGTTGGTTTGGCGAGGCGGACGACCGGTTCTACGTGGACGGCGAGGAAGTGCCGTCGATCATCGGCACCGGCACGGAGGACTACTTCAACGACGCCTGGAACCTGCGGCTCACCGCGCACGGCCGCGTCGGCACGACGATCTGCGAGACCAAGGGCGACGAACGCCGGGTCACTGCGTACCGCTGGCATCTCGAGGACCCGGTGCCGTTCAAGAAGTCGCTCAAGGTGGAGATCGAGCGCCGGAGCTTCCTCGAGGTCGCCGACCCGGAGACGGGCAAGCGCACCACGCACGACTTTAAGTACCGGCCCGACTACTGCTCGTCCGTCGCGTTCTGGTACCAGCGGGGCATCGCCCGGCCGACGAAGCAGCTTGCCCCGGTGGAGGAACGCGTGCTGCCGGAGGTGTGGATCGAGCCGGCGTGGATCATCGACAAGGTGCGCACTTCGCCCGGGCTCGCGCCGCGCAACGCCGCCAACCGAACGTGCAATCTGAACCGGTTCTTCTACCTGCGCAACGACGAAGTCGGCGGCTGGGTGGAGCTCCCGGTGACGCTGCCGGAGAGAGGGCGGTACGCGGTGTCGGTGTTCCAGAACCTGTACAAGCACTTCGGGATCTGGAAGGTGACGCTGCGAGGGGAGGGCTTCGAGAAGGTGTTGGCCGAGCGCCTCGACTTCCGTGACTACCTGGAGGGCAACCAAGAGAACTGGCCGGAGAACTTCCACCACGGGACAACCGTCGAGACCAAGGTCGGCACGCACACCTTGGGCGCCGGCGACTACTATCTGCGGTTCGAGTGCGTCGGCGCCAACCCGCTTTCGGAGCACCCGGAGACCGGCGAGTTCGGCAACGGGTACTCGCTGGGGCTGGACGCAATCGACTTCCGCCGCCTGTCGCTCGACGATCCGCACGCGTGGATGCAGGACTATCTGCAGAAGGAGGAAACACTGCTCGCCGCCTGGCAGCGAGAGGCAGGCGACACGGTTGCTGCGCTGGCGAAGGCGGCGGCCGACTTCCGGCGTGATGCGGGCGCGTACCCGCACACGCTGGCCGAACTGCTCGGCACGCCGCACTGGACTGGCGACCGCACTTTGCTCGATCCGTGGCACCAGCCCTACTGCTATCGAGAGCCTGGCGTCGTCCATCCCGGGAGCTTCGACGTGTGGTCCGTCCACGGCAACAGCCGCGATCCGAGCACGTGGATCGGCAACTGGAGGAATCCGCTGGCGCTCGCAAACGAGGTGGCGCCGGGCTGGCGCGTGTTTGAGGGCGAGTCACTCGAAGCAGCGCGCAGGAGCGCAGGCGCCGGCACTGCGCGCCAGCAGACCGCGTCGTACGGCAACGCGCCGCTCTCCGGAACCGGCTTGCTCTTCCTCCGTCTCGATGCGCCGGGAGACTGGGTCGAAGTCGAGTTGCCCGGCAAGCTGGCAGCAGGGAAGTACCAAGCCTACGCCCTCCCGGTCACGTCGTGGGACTACGGCCTCTGCCAGTGGTCCCTCAACGGGACGCCGTTGGGCGCTCCCTTCGACGCCCACTCGCAAACTCTCGGCGTGGAAGCGCTGCCGGGCACGGTCGTCGCACTTGGGGAGGGTCCCAGTGTGCTGCGGATCGAGGCGACTGGCAAGGACGAATACGCGAACGGGCACAATGCCGGCTTGGACGCGTTGGTGCTCAAGCCGCTCCCGTAGGCGCGCGCCCCAGTGCGTAGAGAGGAATCAGGTTCCACCGGCTGGTGCCGGCGGCAACCAGGAGCTCAGCCCAATGCCTCAGTTCACCGTCATCGCCGACTGCCACCTCAGCGCCGAGCCCACCGCGCAGTCCAACGCGTTAGCCTGGGCGTTGGCCGACATGCGGCGGCACGCGCCCGAGTTCGTCCTCTTTCTGGGTGATCTCACTGCCGACGGCCAGGCGGAAAGCTACCACCATTTGCACCGACTCCTCGACCTCACCGACTTCAAGTGCCACTACGTCCGCGGCAACAACGAGAACCAGGGGGCGGCCGACAGGCGTTTCTTCGACTTCCTCGGGAAGCACTGGCACTCGTTCGAATGGGAGGGGCTGCCATTCGTGTGCCTCGACACGACGGAGACGCCGCTGAACGTGGCGCAGTGGACCTGGCTGGACGGTGTGCTGACGGCGCAGGGCAGGGACCCAGTTGTCCTGTTCGGCCACCACTACCTGGAGTTACTGGATGAGACCGACCGGGTCAGGCTGCTGGATTCGTTGGGGTGCGCCCAGTACCTCTGCGCCCACCAGCACCTGGAGCGAATTGACCGCTTCGAGTCTGTCGAGCAGAGCGTGCTGACGTGCCTGGATCCCGCGAAGCCGAGGGAGGGGAGCGCGGGGTACTACGTGGGACACGCGCATAACGGGCGAGTTGAGTTGGCGCTGGTGCAGTACCCTCGCGCCGTGCTCGACAGGGCACGATCAGCCCGGACAGTCTGAGCGGCCAGCGCTTCCGGGAGGGTGCCCGACTACGCCTGCGGGTTCGGCGGCGGCACGGGCAGGTCGGCTTCGGGCGTGCCTTTCCACTTCTCGCCTTCCTCGATGAGCATCACCGGGATGCCCTCGACGAGGGGGTACTTTAGGCCCGAGTCGTCACACACCAGCCAGCAGTTGTGGACCAGCCGCAGTTGGCCGGGGTCGTCGCCCTTGTCCTTCCACTGCACTGCCAGGGGACAGCGGAGGATCTCCAGCAGGTCGGCGCTGATGGGGAGGTCGTCATTTGGGGCGGGCTTCTGTTCGTTGCTCATGTGCGGGTTCTCCGTGGGGGTCTGGTGTCGTCGTCAGCCGCTGCAAACAGTCGTGGTGGTATTGTAACGCACGCCTTGGCCGGGGGCCAACAGCAGCTTGCGGCGAGCGAATGGCGCATACTAATAGGAGCGCGCCGGAACCGTGACGAACGCACAACTCCTCGCCGGGTGCCGTTCGCACGGCAGCAGCGTCGCGCGACACGTGTGGAGAAGACCGTAGATGGCATTGGTTACCGAGATCCTGCGGAACACCGCTGGCGTGTTCGTCGCGATGGCGCCGTACCTGCTGTTGGGCTTCGCTTTGGCGGGCGCCCTGTATGTGTTGGTGCCGCGCGCCTGGGTCGTGCGCCACCTGGGCGGGCGTGGATGGCTGCAAGTGGTGCAGGCGGCACTGGTTGGGATCCCCCTGCCGCTGTGCTCCTGTGGCGTGATCCCCTTCGCCAGCTCGCTGCGGAAACAAGGGGCGGGGCGCGGGCCGATCACCGCGTTTCTCATCGCGACGCCCCAGACCGGGGTCGACTCAATCCTGGTCACGTACTCCTTTCTGGGACTCCCCTTCGCGCTCTTTCGGGTCGTGGCCGCACTGGTAACTGGCGTCGTCGGAGGTTGGTTGGCGGCGGCGCTGGACCACAGCCCGCCGGTCGAGCCCGGCAGCCGACAAGAGCAAGCCGGTGTCGCTCTTGGGCTCGCGGACAAGGTTCGGTTGGCGGCGCGGTTCGGTCTGATTGAGCTTGTTGAGGATGTGGCGGGTTGGCTTGTCGTTGGCGTGCT
>Ga0210028_1000132_pt1 | contig 61525 bp, 58 predicted proteins | sample CryGeymeta201513_FD_185468 | JGI IMG/M metagenome (GOLD analysis project Ga0210028, IMG submission 185468) | Groundwater microbial communities from Crystal Geyser aquifers in Utah, USA - Crystal Geyser metaG 2015-13 (SPAdes) (version 2) | ecosystem: Environmental > Aquatic > Deep subsurface >...
TAATAAAATAAAACCCCTTTTCATTTTTAATTATATGGAGCTCTTCATCGTAATAAAGGGCGCTGTCCCCTTTTTCTGCAAAGAATAATGGTTTAGCATTGAAAGAAAAAGAATATCTTTTCTCGGTTACCACCCCTTGCTGATCAACCGGAAGAACTGTTTCGATAGACCAAGCAAAATTTGCCGGGGCTAATTTTAGCGAAGAACAACCAACAAGGGAGATCATGAGAATTCCCATTACCATTAAAATTATTGATTTCATTTATACTCCAAAAATAATTGATACATCACTTTCTACTTTTAACTTTCTACTATCTTCACATCACCAGCGCCATTACAGCCTTTTGAACGTGTAAACGATTTTCCGCTTCATCAAATACTACGGAGTTTGCCGAATCAATTACTTCATTTACTACTTCATCACCGCGGTGTGCAGGAAGACAATGCATGAATAGGTAATCATCTTTCGCGTGTTTAACTAATTCCGGATTGATTTGATATTTCATAAACTTCGTTTTTCTTTCTTGCGCTTCTTTCTCCTGCCCCATGCTTGCCCAAACGTCGGTATAAATTATATCGGCATCTTTCACGGCAGCAATTGGATCATTGAGAATTTCAATTTTACTTCCCATATACTTCGCATCTTTTTTTGATTCAGCAACAACAGACTCCAAAGGAGTATAACCGGAAGGAGAAGCGATGGAAATATTCATTCCAACTTTTGCGCAACCGTGCAGAAGACTGTGCGCCATGTTATTACCGTCGCCAATATACGCAAGTTTTAATCCTTGTAAAGTTCTTTTCTTTTCAAGAATTGTAAACAAATCTGCAAGAACCTGACACGGATGATGCAGATCGGTTAAACCGTTGATAATAGGGATCGAACCGAACGTTGCCAAATCAACCACATCTTGGTGATCGAAAGTACGGATCATTATTCCATCAAGATAACGTGAAAGAACTTTAGCTGTATCGCTAACGTTTTCACTCTTCTTTAATTGCAAATCATTTTGGTTGAAGTATAATCCTGTTCCGCCAAGTTCATAAATACCAACTTCAAACGACACTCTCGTTCTTGTGGAAGGTTTAGAGAAGATCATTCCCAGTTTCTTTCCATCAAGCAAACGATGAGGTTCGCCGGAAAGTCTTTTTTCTTTTAAAGATTTACTCAACTCAAAAATCTGCCAGACTTCTTCAAGCGATAGTTCGTGAATTGTTAGTAAACTTTTACCTTTCATGTTAACAGCCATAATTTCTCCTTTTAGTTACAAGTTAAAAGTAGCAAGTGGAAAGTATTAATCCAATGATTTGATTAAACCGAAAAGCATTTTTGAGATTTCTTTTGATCTTGGAATTAAAGTCTCAAAATTTTACATATCAATATAATTCAAATCCAGAGCAGCATAAAGCATGCTTCTTAATTCTCCATTGCTTCCCTTTGATATATTTAAAAAATATTTGAATTCATTATTTGTTTTCTTTTCAAAGCCTTCGGCAATATTATTCATCACCGAAATTGCGGCGCGTTGGATTTGATCTCGAAAAGAGTAGTCCTTGCAAGCACGAAATATTTTATAGATTGAAACAACCTGTTCTTTCGCTTTTTGCCAAACCAACAAATCCTCAAAACATAGAACTTTATTCATCTTTCCACTTTCTACTTTTTACTTTCTACTTTCTACTTTTTACTTTCTACTTTCCGCTAAGCGACAATCCTCGTTCCCGCAGAAGGATTAAGCAACTGGGTAGATTCCGTAATGACCGCTTCTTTTCCACCATTCTTGATAAAAGAAATTGCAGCCTGAATTTTCGGTCCCATACTTCCCGAACCAAACTCACCGGCTTTAAGATACTTCGTTGCTTGCCGCACGGAAAGTTTATCAAGTTCTTTTGCATTCGGTTTTTGAAAATTGATTGACACTTTTGCAACATCAGTCAAAATAAAAAAAGCGTCTGCCCCAATTTGGTTTGCAAGTAAAGCGGAAGCTGAGTCTTTATCAATCACTGCATCAACACCGTGAAAGATTCCGTCTTTTTCAACTACAGGAATTCCGCCGCCGCCCGCAGCAATAACAATGTTTCCTTTTTTTGCCAGCGCTTCAACAATTTCTTTATTTACAATTCTTATAGGTTGAGGAGAAGCAACAACTCTGCGCCATCCTCTTTTCCGTGCATCTTCTTTGAAGACCCAATTATTTGCTTTCGAGAGAAGTTCGGCTTCTTCTTTCAAAAAGAATTTTCCAACAGGCTTTGTTGGATTCTGAAACGCCGAATCATCCTTATCAACTAAAACTTGCGTAACAAGCGTAACAACATTTCGCTTTACTTTTTTCTCGAAAAGAATATTCAATATTTGCCGTTCGATCATATAACCGATTCCTCCCTGGGAATCGGCTACACAAATATCAAGCGGCATTTTAGGAATTTTGTATGAATCATATCCAGCTTCATTCCGAAGTAAAATATTTCCTACTTGAGGTCCGTTTCCGTGCGTAATAACAAGGTTATATTGCTTGAGCAATTCAGTTAAAAAATTGCATGTTCTGTAAGTGTTATCTTCTTGCTCGTTAATCGTTCCGATTTGACTTCCTTTTAACAAAGCATTTCCGCCGAGAGCAACTACGGCAATTTTTTTCATAAGTATCCTTTTTGCTTCAGAATTTTTTCGATTGTGATATCCCCGATTTCCTGCAAATCATATTGCACGCGCGTTGACGGTTTATTTATTTTCAACAATCTGCCAAGGTCAATCGGCGTTCCGATGATTACTGAATCACAATCTGTCGCATTGATCGTTCCTTCCAAATCTTTTATTTGTTCATCGCTGTAGCCCATCGCGGGAAGCAGCGTTCCGATCTTCGGATATTTTTTATACGTTTCTGATATTGAATTTACGGTGTATGGGCGAGGATCAACAATTTCTTTTGCGCCATATTTCCACGCGGCAACCACACCGGCTCCGTATTCCATTTCTCCGTGTGTAAGTGTTGGACCATCTTCGACAACAAGCACGCGCTTGCCTGTAATCAATTCCGGTTTTTCAACTGTGATTGGAGAAGCGCCTTCGATTACGATTGCTTTCGGATTCACAGCGCGAATATTGTCCCGAACGAGTTTAATATTTTTCGGTTCGGCTGAATCAATTTTGTTAATCACCACAATATCTGCAAGACGAAGCGAAGTGTTTCCCGGATAATAATTCATTTCGTTTCCGGCGCGCAATGGATCAACGACGGTGAATGTTAAATCAGAATGATAGAACGGGAAATCATTATTCCCGCCGTCCCAAATGATGATGTCGGCTTCTTGCTCGGCTTGACGAACAATCGCTTCATAATCAACACCGGAATAAATTACTCCACCGCTGACAATATGCGGTTCATATTCTTCAATTTCTTCAATCGTACATTTATGAAATTTCAGATCTTCAATTGATCCGAAGCGCTGAACTTTCTGTTTCACCAAATCACCATAAGGCATTGGATGGCGTATGGCGACAACTTTTTTTCCGGCTTCTCTTAACATCGTTACAATTTTTCTTGACGTTTGCGATTTTCCACTTCCGGTACGCACTGCAATAATTGAAATAACAGGCTTTGTACTTTTGACCATTGTTTCTTCTGCACCGAGCAATCTAAACGAAACTCCGGCTGCATTAACAATTGAAGCTTTGGTCATTACATAATTGAAAGGAACATCCGAGTAAGCAAAAACAACTTCTTGCACATTGAATTTTTTTATCAGATTCTCGAGTTCGGACTCGTCGTAAATCATTATACCTTTTGGATATAATTTTCCGGCAAGTTCTGCGGGATAGAGACGATCATTGATATTTGGGATTTGTGTTGCGGTAAATGCAACCACATTGTATTCTTCGTTGTCTCTATAAAAGACATTGAAGTTGTGAAAATCTCGTCCTGCAGCTCCCATAATGAGGACATTTTTCTTTTCCATAGAGGGTCCTTTTTTTTGTTATTCTACTGTTAAGTATGTGAAAAAATATCGAACATCGAATAAGGAATAATGAATGATTAAATGAAGTATAAAAAAAGATCGGAAATTTATTCCCTCTTTTCATTGTTCTTTCTTGCAGTTTCGATGCTTTTTACAAATATTGCAATAAGTTCGTTACACTCAATCTTTGCTTTATCTACTAAATCGAAATTTTTAGTCAAAGGAACGTTTTTAATAATTTTCAAAGCAATTAATGTTTCTCTTAATTCTTTCAAAATAATTTTAAGTTTGTGTATAAAGTCATTTCTTGATTCCGCGCTTTGTGCTTCTCCGTAAAGTAATGCTGGAGATGTACCAGACCTGACCAACTGCCCTGCGATATGATTCCCTGCTCTGGTAGTATAAAGATTTTCAGTTATTTTAATAATGATCCCAGCAAATTCAATCAACCTATCTTCAAGATTAAATTTTTTGTTTTTCTCTTCACTCATACTTTAACCCAATGAATATTATTTTTATTTATTCTCCCTTGGTTAATTCGATTTTCCAGTGGGACAAACTTCAATATTCAGTGTTCCTTGTTCATTATTCGTTATTCAACTTCAATATATTTATTTTTTTACACACTTAACGGAAGAACTTTTTTTGTTATTCTACTGTTACGCTTTTGGCTAAATTTCTTGGTTGATCTACGTTGAGACCTTTTTTCATAGCTATGTGGTAAGCTAAGAGTTGAAGAGGAATAACGGTTAGAATGGGCATTAACATCCTGATGGTTTCAGGAATTTTAATAACGTAATCGGCTAAGCGATCAATATCATTATCCCCTTCTGTGGCTATGGCAATAACTTTTCCTTTGCGCGCTTTTATTTCTTCGATGTTAGAAATAATTTTGTCGTAGGTTGAATCTTTTGGGGCGATGAAGACTACAGGCATATTCTCATCAACTAAAGCGATTGGACCATGTTTCATTTCCGCAGCAGGATAACCTTCGGCGTGGATGTAAGAAATTTCTTTCAGTTTGAGTGCGCCTTCGAGAGCTACCGGGAAGTTGTATCCTCTGCCGAGATATAAAAAGTTTTTTGAATTTTTAAATTCTTCGGCAATCACCTCAATTTGTTTTTTAAGTTGAAGGATCTTTTTAATTTTTCCAGGGATGGTTTGAAATTCTTCCACCATTTTTTGCCCGTCAATCAAACTCATATCTTTTCTACGGGCAAGCAGTAAGGTGATTAATGCAAAAACAGAAAGCTGCGCAGTGAAAGCTTTTGTTGAAGCAACTCCAATTTCCGGTCCGGCGTGAATATAAACACCGGCATCACTATCACGAGCTATTGAACTTCCGACAGCATTGCAAATTCCAACAACGAGCGCACCTTTGCGTTTAGCTTCCTTCATTGCAGCTAACGTATCGGCGGTTTCACCGGATTGTGAGATAAAAAAGATCGTATCATCGGGATGAATGATTGGATTGCGGTATCTAAATTCTGAAGCATATTCAACCTCTGTTGGAATGCGTAAATATTGCTCGAACATATACTCACCCACCATTCCCGAATGCCAGGAGGTTCCGCATGCACAAATGATGAAGCGTTTGGAGTTGCCAATTCGATTTAAAACAGATTCAAGTCCACCAAGTTTTGAAGTACCCTCATCATGGACGAGTCTGCCTCGCATAGAATTTAAAACAGATTCCGGCTGTTCCATAATTTCTTTTAACATGAAAGTGGAATAACCGCCTTTGTCGATTTGCTCAATCGACATGGTGACTTCGATTATTTCTTTTTGAATTTCCTCGTCTTCAATATTTTTTGTACGGAAACGGTTTTTATAAACTTCGGCAATTTCACCATCTTCGAGGTAAACAACCTGCTTCGTGTGTGCAATTAATGCCGAGACATCAGATGCGATAAAGTTTTCATTTTCACCGATTCCGAGAACAAGGGGAGAACCTTTTCTTGCAACGACAATTTTATCCGGTTCATTGCTTGATAAAACCGCAAGTCCATAAGTTCCTTCAACTTCATTTAAAGCATGACGCACCGCGCTGAACAAGGTGCCTCCCTTTTTCAAAAAGCTGTCAATTAAATGAACCAACACTTCAGTATCGGTCTCACTTTTAAAATCGTAACCGTTTCCAATAAGAATTTTTTTGAGAGGCTGGTAATTTTCAATGATTCCGTTGTGAATTACGAGTAGTGTTTTTTCTTTATTGAAATGGGGATGGGCATTAATTTCATTAGGTATGCCGTGCGTTGCCCAACGCGTATGACCGATACCAATTGTGGTTTGGAATCCGTTCCCTGCTAATTTTTTTTCAAGAAGAGAAACTTTCCCTTTATTTTTAACAATGTTTAATTCCCCGCCTGAAAAGAATCCTAAACCAGCCGAATCATATCCACGATATTCTAATCTTTTTAAACCTTCAATTAAAATTGGGATTGCATTTCTATCACCGATGTATCCGACAATACCGCACATTTATTTCTCGTTGTTATTTCGTATTGTAAAATTAAGAATTTTCTTGGTTATGAAGAAACTGAAAAGCTAAAAGCCCCCTTCTTTTCGGGAAGGGTTGGGGATGGGCTACTCCATCTTCACAAGTTTTTGTATCGTAGTTACAGTTTTATCATTAAACTTTGCAATCACTTTGTAGAGATACAATCCATTAGCAATCGGATCACCGTCCTGGTCTTTCCCATCCCATAACATTTTATTAAACCCGATAGCAAAATCTCCCCCGGAAAATTGAATCTCTTTTATTAATCTTCCCGCGATGGAAAATATTCTAATTGTAATTTCCGTCGGTTTATGTTCTCCGCGTAGCTCAAAGGTGAAATACGTTTGTGAAGAAAATGGATTAGGATAATTATAGACGCGTGCCAAATCGTTGACCGTATAAGTAAAGAAAACCGTTCTCCTAACCGAAGCATCAAAATAATTCCCGCTGGAGTCTTTAGCAAAAACATCAAGCGAGTGTTCTCCTTGTTTGAGTGATAACTGTTTCCACTTAAGTATCGTCTGATTATTTGGATAAGCAATCACGGAATCCCGAATATTTGAAACATCAATCGGTGTATTATCTATTGAAATTGAGAAATTATATTTAGAAATAGGCAATGGCGAATTGTCTTTTAAAGAAATTTCGATGTCCGGTTCTTTTGACACAATATCACCATCAAGAATTTCTTTACCATCAATCAAGACTTTAAGAAATGGACGCAACGTATCGTACCGAATAAAAAATTTCTTTTCCACAAAGTTATTAAAAGAAAATAGTTCGGTTTCCCCAGGCGTTAATTCAACTCTTATTTTATGAAGCTCCCCAATCTTAGAAGTTTCCAACATAGCATTGAGTGTAATTGATGAGTCTGCCTGAGCAGTAACTTTTACGCTGTAAAAAGGAAGTTTTGCATCATCGAGGAAACAACTCACCTGAAAAGTATCTGAGGGTGAACTGTTAATATTTTGCGGGGTCAATTGGAATTCCAACGGGAATCCCTGAAGTAAAGAATCAGCATTTAGCATGAATGTATTTTTAGAAATAGCTAATTCCGCCGGTTGAGAAAAATCCCACCCGATTTTAGAAAGATTGAATGCAGCACCGGGAACATTCGAAGTATCTTTTAAATTGATCGCGAGCCGTAAAACAGAATTACCTTTAAGATCAAGGGTATCGAGGCGATATGGATTCGGGATGTTATCTTTTATTACATTCCACTGTTGCAAATTCTTATCATACTTTTCTAAGAGAACGTTTACGGAGGCATCAGTGTGAAATTTGCTAATATCATAAGAAACTGAATTCCATTTTTTAGCCGGACCAATAGCGGAAGTAACAACGGTTCCCTCTGTGTTTTTATATTTCCCGATAAATTTTGCAATCCTTGGCTGATATCCTTCACGAAAAACACTCGTATAAAGCAGATTGGCATTTTGATCATACGTCCATGAAAAATACCCTTGATAAGGAGTGTAAGTAAGCCACTCTTCTTCAAAACGGATAGGATTAGTGGTTAAATCAAATCGGCGCATATAGTTTAAATAACCGTATTCGAATGCGTAGAGGTAATTATCAATTACAAAAAAACTACTGAAATTATTATAACTTGTACCACTCAAATCTCTATCCTCGCCAACTTTTGCCCAGTTATTTTGTGGATCAAGAACTCTCAAACGATATTTATAAGCACCGTTTGTATCTGACACAGCTAAATTATAAACGTACCTTCCATCCGAACAAAGATAAAAACCTCCATCCCTCTCTCTTGAACCTTCATTTAAAAGACCTCCAGAAACGAAGATAGAATCAGTGTCCCCCGTTCCTGTTTCAACCCAAGATAAATATTTTGAAGACCCTGTAGGAATATAGATCTTACCGTCATAATAAAATATCGTATGAAAAATTGGGAAAACGGTAAAAGTAACTTCACCATAAGATTGCCCTTCAACTGTGCCATTGTTGCCGGTACCAATTTTATAAATTTTCGAACTTTGACCATTGTAATAATACATAGCAGCTATGTAGATGTATTTTCCATCAGTTGTAAGAGCGCTCAGATTATTAATCCCTGCAGGAAGAGAGACATTAAATTTTCCTAAATATCTGCTGTTTGTAGGTTTAGCAGGAAAGAAGGATGCGTTAAGCGAAAGTCCCTGTAAAGAATCAGAATAGTTAATACTTTCCAAATCAAAAAGATTTAATTGTTTTTTTGTAAATGAAATGCCTTTTGTGCTGGAAGCTGTAATATTAAAAGTGAAAGATTTTGTCCAATTACTTGAATCAGACCCCTCCCAACTTCGCGTCCGCCAAAAATAAATTCCGCTATCTGGTGGAGAATACGTCCACACAACTATCCCATTTATAGGGGAAATATTCATCATGTCCAAGATTGGTTTCTCAAAAGATGAAACAGTATCAATCTGAATTTCATACGTAAATTTTTTATCCACGTATTCGCCTATATCTGCAAAGAGAAATTCAATACTGCTTTTATTTGAAGTAAATCCGTTCGTTGGTTTAACAATATTTGGTTCGCTAGTCTTATATGCGTAGACCGACTTTGAGGTTTCATTATCTGATAAGTCATCTTCTGCTGCATCCCCATTTTCGTTAACATTTACGATAAGTATGTTGGCGCCGTCTTCCGTTGGTGTCCATGAAAAAACGACGGAGTCTCGCAATCCAAATGAGTCTATTTTTTTTGAACCAATCGGTGTTTTTATATTTTTAACCATTGTTGAAAGTTCAACGGTTAAAGAATCGTCCCGTTTAATGATTCCAAAGTTTTTAAGATGAATTTTTACTTGAACGGGACTATTTACTATCGGAAACTGAGGGAGGATGCTGATCAAATCTTCCGAAACGGCATAATCCGGTTTTTTAGGTAATGCTAATTCAATCAACGGATCGCCAAGCAAGGTTGCTAATGCTATCATGTCGGCATAAGGTCCGGTAAGAACATGATAATTTTTAGTATTTAAAATCGCTTTCCCAATAACATAATTTTTTTTAAAGAATACTTCGTTAAAGAACCTAATGTTGAGATCAACGCCAACACTAAAACTTGTTAAACCGGAACTTCCCCAGAAAGCAATTGCCCCTTTGCCGGGTACCTTGATAAATTGCTCTCCAAAAACATCTTGATTATCAAAATGTCCCGTATAGCAAGTAACGCTCGAAATAAAAGGAAGTCTTCCTTCATTATTCAGCATATAAATGTCGTCATTAAGAAAGATCAGATCCCATTGATACCCTCCGCCATGTCCGTAGTAATTAACAACAACAGCCCCGCTATCAATTCCTCTTCTAATCTCAGCTCCTTCACCCTGGAAAGGCAAGTGCGCCGGTTTGCTTGGATAGCGAAAAATTTTTTTTGCGCTAAACCCGTTCGGAGAGAGATATTGATTTTCTAAACTTAGACTTGCATCATTAAAACCAAAGAAAAATTCATCATTTAAATCCTGACCGGAGGCAACTAAGAGCGAATTTTGTCTCCAGATTTTTCCTGGATCACCGGGATAGGCAATGATTTTATCAATAAGAATATTTGCCTCTGCTAAAGTTTCACAAGACAATCTTCCTATGGCAACGTCGGGAGCCACATCATCTCCACTTACAGCAACAAACATATTATCACTTGCAGCTAATCCATATTCATGCGATTGGTAAGGCATGGAGGGAATGAAATTTTTCCTGTTTTCCGGGAAGAGTTCTCTGTAATCATAACTCATATCCCCTAATAAAACCACATAGGATAGAGGAGTTCCTGAATAATTTTGAAACGCGTATTTGATATAATATTGTACCGCATATGGATCAAGCAAGCCGGAAGAAAACTCATCATAAATATCTTCTATCTGTGTTATTTGGATCCTTGGAGTTGCAATGGAAGAATCTGGAAAATGTGTTTCTCTAAATTGTTTCAATCTTTCTGCAGCAGAATGAAAATTTTTATGTGTAATAATTAAATAATCAACTCCTTGATTTATATTTCGTAGAGTAGATGGAACATCAATTTTGATTGAGTCAACTTTGAAATAATTCCGTATGCTCGTGCAGTAGTAATCTGTCTTCGTGGTTGCACTGTCAACAAAGAGCACCTGACTGTATTGATTTTGAGTAATGAAAGGGTTTTTAATAACTTCTGATCGTTGGGGAATGTAAATTTGCATATCGTTTTCTGTCCATCGCTCAAGACTAAACTGGTTTTTCCCAAACATTTCAGGAGTTGAGGTCAGGTGAAAATATTTTCCGTTTACTCTATTAGTTCTCCAATAGCTGAATTCAAACCAATTAATTCTAATCTCATCAGATCGTGATTGCTGTGGATACGCAGAATTTGCAGTAATTAAACCATCTACAGCAATTTGAAAATTATTGTCCGGGAAGATATCTATCTTTTTAGTATCTACTTGCTTTTCAAAATCGAAAGAGTTTTGACCATCCCATTCAACTGAATCAATAAACTGGCTTGTTAAAAATATTTTTGCTCTATGATCTGGGACGATAGTTGAATAATCAGTTAAACCATGAAAATTTGCGCGTAAGGTAATTATGTTAGAATCTGGATAAAATTCTGCAAAACCGGCAAAAGGCGCTGAAAAAACATCGCTTTGTCTTCCATTTACTCCGCTTGCTTTTCCCCAATACCAAAAATCTCTTTCCAGATTTTTTGCGTAACCTAACCGTTCGTAAAGCAAATCTTTTTCAAAATGCAGAGTCATTAAACTTTGAAGAAAAGTTTTTCCCCAACCTGGTTTATAACCATCTATCTCTTCATACCTTTTCCCTTCTGTATCACTGTTAAGCGTCAGCCAATAGATATTGGAATTATTATAAATATTTAACTTACAGTAAAGTGAAGGGCTGACTACCTTACCAACAAATTGGAAAAAATCATCATTGTTAAATAAACTATCGCCATCTTCATCAAATACTTCTAACGGAATTTCTTCTCCGTTAGTGAATAATTTAATTTTTTTTATATTAATATTTTGAGATAATGATGGAGCTGCATCTTCTAAATCGGCAAATGAAACACGATATATTCCTTCATCTTTCAGATACAACTTCAGCCAATCCTGTTTAGGATTATACCAATAGTCATCTGCTTTTTTAATATTGCTGCTTTCAACTTTCTTCCCCGATACCCAATTTTTTGAGAAAGAATAATTGAGAACAGCTCCCTTCAAGAATTCGTCGGTTAATTGATCAAAACTTTTGCCCGCTTTCAAGAATTCATCATGATTCTTATAAAAAAATTGAACTACCATTTTTTCATGAAATATTAATTCTCTAGTAACCGGATTAAACTGATATGGATAAATGCCGATTGGTAGAATTGTAGCAAAACGATAGGTGTAAGCAGAGTGAATTGAGATTGCTTCAGCCGGATATTCTTGGTCCCTTTGATACATGACTCCGGCATCTTTGGTAGAAGGTTCAATAAGCTCAACACTGTTTTTGGAATAAGGAAGGATGAACTTGTTTTTGAAAACTTGCTTTTGATCCGAGATAATTTTATAGGTGAGGGATGCCCCTTTTTTTATTCCGAGTGAAATAAATTCCTGAGGTAAAACGGGCTCCCCGACTTGCTCGCTGAAAAAACTATTTCCCGAAATTTTCTGAAACGTTTTACCGTTTTGAGTGGTATCATTTATCCTATATTTCCCACCAAAAGAAAATTCAACTTTGATAGATTCGGACGTTGATTCAAGAACTTTATAGCTCTGAGCAAAGAGAAGGTTCGACAGAAAAAGGCAAAAGAATATTTTCATAAATTGCTTTTAATTTTAATTCAACTTTCTAAAGTTGTATGAAATAATCAACGCAAAAATAAGGCTCTTTTTTGCTGATCTATCCTAAATGTTATAGAATGTTTTATTCGCGATAGGCATATAATAACCCGGTTAAACTATCATAAGACGAAGGCTCAATTAATTTAAATCCATTTTTTTTAAGAAAAGCTGCCAATTTAAGGGGATCATGTTGGGGATCAAATCTATGCCATTCCATTGATAATTCCAATAATTTCTTCTTATAAGAGAATTTGAAGCATCTAAAATTTATCTCTTTATAAAAGGTTCCGGTATTATTGAACTTCATTGTTATTCCCTTAATAAAAATTATAATTGATTTGCAACGATGATAATAAAGTTTTTTTATCGTTTTTCATTTGGGCATATATTGAATATTCGCCTCGCAAAACAATATTAAGATTGTATGAGATCAAATAACGTAAAGTCAACGCGTAGAAGTTAGTTGTAACTTCCTCACCATCTAAAAATGTGGCAATGGGAGAGTCTGTACCTTTCCTATAACTTAATAAAATAGACCCTCCAACATTCTTGATCATATTTCCTGTAGAATCAATAATATTATCCCCGTGACGCGTATACCGGTATAAAAACGAAGAAGTTAATTTCTCGTTGAAATCATAAACTATTTTTAAACTTGTCATTGCGGTGTTTGGTTGAAGATCAAGCCCAAGTGGAAAGCTGTTATTCGTATAAGTTAAAACTTCGCCTCCGTTCGGATGCGAATAAGTGTAAGGCCTGATTTGCACATGATCTCCATACAGCGATAATTTCTCTAACAGTAAGGGAGCTGTAATTGCAAAACCAATTTGCCAGGCTATTCTGTTGCCTGCAGAATTCCATTCATCTTTCTTGAGAAAGTTGAAATTAATATCATCAAAGGTAATCGTTCCGTTAAATTCTAATCCACCCACGGGACGATACCGGGAATCAAAGTGTAAAAATGAATTGTCGAGATCATTCAACGAGCGTTGTGCTGATTCCCAAAATAGAAATGGATTTAGATAAGCTATTTCCAAAGGACGATTTGCATAGATGATTGTTTGTCCGACTCCGAATGAAAGATTTGAAAACGGTTGATACCCAAACCGACTCGTTGCTATATATTTAGCATTACGACTCTTCACGTCGTATCGTAAGGAATCAACATAGGCAATTGCCGTGGGCTGAACAAGCCATCCGTGTAAAAATTTATACGAAAATTGTTTGTAGGATAGATCGAACTTGATAAAATCGAATGTTTGAGGAGTTTCATTTAGAATAAATTGATCGTATCTATCCACACCCCATAAAATTCTTTCTCTTCCAATCTGTAATTTAAAAATGTCCTTTTTCAGTGTCACATAACCGGTTGTTTGATCGAAATAATTAATCCCGGTATGATTAACTGAAAAACTTTGTCGAACTCTCTGGTCAGTCATTGAAGCTTTCTTGTCACCACCTTGATAACCATTCCATACCTCTAGATAAGCGGCAAACCAATCACTATATTCAAGCGAAAAAGCACCACCGTATGTTATCAGAAAGGCAGAATGTAGCTGCTCGGCTGTCTTCTTTAAAAAAATATTTTTTGTTGTTACAAGGGGAGCGATTGAAAAAGACAACAGCGAGTCTTGATAAGAATAGGCATAATTTTCCTTCCATGAAAAAAAATGCTCACCCAAGCCGTAAGAATTATTATAAAAAAAAGAATTGTTTGACTTGCGACTTGAAGGAAAGAATTGCAAAAAAAGATGTAGCCGCCCTTTATCATTTTCAGACATCATTGCTGTGGAATCTTTTGCTTTTTGCAGCTGGATAAAAACTTCTCCTCTAGTAAGAGGAAGAATGGCGTCATCATACCATGAAAGAATATTTTTTATTCGAAGTTGATTTAGAAAATCATAGACAGGATGTTTAGGATTGACGGAAAGATTTTGCGAAAAAGTAAATGTCGAAAACACGAGGCAGAAAAACCAAATGTTTTTTGTGCCCATTAAATATTTCCTTCATTAGAAAGAATAACGAAAGGTGTTTTCAATAAGATTAATAAATCAGAAATAAAAGTAGCTTTGCGGTAATACTCAACTTCCATCCGGGTTCTTTCTTCCGGCGTTAACATCTGCCTACCGTTGATTTGAGAAAAGCCGGTTATTCCCGGAGTAAATTGAAATACTTTTTTTTGTTCATCAGTGTAGGATTCAGTAATGTCTAAAATTTCCGGGCGGGGACCTACAATAGACATGGTTCCGTTTAAAACGTTAAAAAATTGAGGAAGCTCATCAATGCTTAATCTTCTAAAAAATCTTCCGGTTTTCGTTAACCGCGGATCGTTTATTTGCGTTAAATTTGGTCCGATTTCCAATGCATTCTTCACCATTCCTCTAAGCTTGAACATCTTAAATGGTTTCCCGCCCTTACCGGCTCTAAGCTGGATGAAAATTGCCGGACCGGGGGATTCAATCTTGATAGCAGCCATTGCAATTAATAAAATTGGAGAATGTAGGATGAGTATGCAAAAGCCGATTATAATATCTGAAAATCGTTTAATAAAGCTTCCTTCTCTGCCCATAATTAAAAGAGAATGTTAACGGCTGAATTTTTTCGAAAGAAAATGAATGGATTCTATAACTTTGGTTACTTCACTTTCAGTTAGTCCAGGATAAATAGGAATTGAAATTAATCGCTCGAAAGCATCGTTAGCAACAGGGTAATCATCATTGTTCAGCAGTAGTGAATCTTTGTAAAATTTATGCTGATGAACAGGCATAAAATGAACTCCTGTTCCAACCCCTAATTTTTTGAGTTCATTAATAAAATCATTTCTGCCAATGGTAAGCGCTTCAAGATTTAACCGAATAGGATATAAATGCCATGATGTTTCGCGGTCGTCTTTAATTAATGGCAAATAAATATGTTTATTATCCTTAAGTTCTTTTGTATAAAGCGATGCTATCTTTTTTCGCATTTTTAGCATCTCATCAACTTTTTTAAGCTGAACTATCCCCAAGGCAGCTTGAAGATCAGTAAAATTGTATTTATAACCCGGACCGATAATCTCGTAGTACCACGAACAAGCATCGGAATATCTTTTCCAAGCATCACGATTCATCCCGTGCATTCTCATTAATCTAGTGCGCTCAGCAAATTCTTCATTATTCGAACAGATCATTCCCCCCTCGCCGGTACACAAGGTCTTTGTTGCATAAAAACTAAATACCGTTACATCGCTTATTGAGCCAACTTTTTTCCCTTTATAATAAGCAGGAAGGCTATGTGCCGCATCTTCAATTACTTTTAAGTTATATGTTTTTGCTAATTGATTAATTTCATCTAGATCGGCAGGTTGACCGGCGTAGTGTACAGGAATAATAACTTTTGTCTTTTTTGTAATGGCTTTTTCAATTTCTTTAATTGAAATATTTAATGTCCCCTCTTCAACATCTACAATAACAGGTTTCGCACCAAAATAATAAACAATTTCCGCGGTTGCAGGAAAGGTCATAGTCGGAACAATAACTTCATCTTCAGGCTGTAATCCGAAAGCTTCAAGAGATAAATGACCTCCGGCTGTCCACGAATTAACTGAAACAGAAAAGTCAGCGCCAATATAATTTTTAAAATCCTCTTCGAACTGAATCGTTCGAGGACCCATGCTGAGCCACCCTGATTTTAGGGTTGCAACGACTTCGTTGATCTCTTCGTCATTTATGTATGGTCTATGAAACTGTATAAAATTATCAGACATAATTACTTTTAAATAAAACTTATCTAAATTATTACGTAAAAATAGCAAAAATCAATCTAAAACAAGGTATCTATTTCCAATAAATATTAAATTTATCCTTCAGATAAGAATAAATCACACCAAGCCCATAAGAAAAGTGAAGAATTGCCACGGCTACCGTAAATAGTGAGGCGATTTTGAAAGATTCTTTTTAAAAAAACACACTGATTATGAACTCAAAAATTGAGAATAATAAAGAAACATTTAAATAAATTTTCTCAAGATCAAAAAAACTGGGTCATAGAAAAAGAATAGTTAAGTGTAAGTTTTGACGAACAAACTATTTACTAAAATTTCTAAACCATTTTAAGACATGGTCTTTTGAAATTAAAAATCCGATTCGATCATATCAATATGAGTTTTAATAAAGTCCAAGACCTTTCGATTATCATCAATATCAGTCGGTAAATTTACAATTTTTGTGGAAATTATTTTTGCGACCGGAAAATGATCCCTATTCATATTCCATAATTCAAATTTTTCTTTTATGGGATGAATAGGTGAGAGAAACCAATCTCCTATTGAAATATTTTCTTTTTCAGCGAGCTTTAAAAATAAATCTCGATTCGTTACAAGTACTGGATATTTGAGAAAGAGATGATTATCAAATAAATTATTATTGACATAAACTTTGTGATTTTCTTTCAGAAATTGTGTATAAGCAGAAGCATTTTTTCCCCTCAGTTTTTTAAAAGAAGCAAGTTTTTTCAGTTCTCTTATTCCCATCCTTGCCTGAATAGAAGAAATATTTTTAAAGTATTTCTGAGGCATTTTTATATCAGACAATTCATCACCCTGATTGGAACCGATAATCAAATTTCTTTTGCTTAAAAACCGGTAAAGTCTAACTAATGACCAATAAGTAAATTTATTAATAAAGTATCTATTAAAAATTAAAAGAGACACTAATGCTAATTGCTCAAGAAACGAAGGTTGAATTTTTTCTTGTTCAAGTTGTTTTACTTTAACAATCAGTTCACTTTTATTAATTAACGAAAAGCCCCCTATTCCTGTGGAGAATGGTTTGTTCCATTGAGTTGAATAAAAAGCCGCATCACAATATGATCCATTCGGTTTACCATTATAAGTGCCGCCGAAACCATGCGTGCAATCTTCAATGGTGAATAAATTATGTTTTTTTGCTATCCGGATAATTTCTTCAACATTAGAAGATAATCCAAAAGTGTTTTGACAAATTATTACTTTTGTTTTTGAGGTAATTGCTTCCTCAATTCGATTGACTTCCATATTGAAAGTATCGGGAGAAATATCCACATAAACCGGTTTAGCGCTTAAATAAATTATTGCATTAGGTACAACAACACAAGTAAAAGCAGGAAGGATTATTTCATCATCTTTTTTTATTCCCATTGCTTTTAATATCGCATATAAGGCAACTCTTCCTTTCCAATAAAGAAATATATTGTCCGGGTTGCACTTTAATATTAATCCAATCGCTTTTTTATATTTACTTTCAATCATCTTTAAACTTCTTTAAATAATCAATTCTAAAAAATCCTACTAATGACCCCATTCCATACGAAAAATGTAATACTATGAATGTCCAGAGGATAAACCAATATGAGTTGGTTTTATTTGTAACCTTCCAGCTAATAGATAGAACTAATAATAGATAGCTCCCAAGACTCAATGCAGCGATAAATTCTATCAATGGAATCCAAGTCATTAAAATGAACGGAATAATTAAAGATAAAAGGAAAAAAAATGGGATAAAATGCCGCCAGCTTAAAGAGTTTATTTTTCTCGTAACATAAACGGTCAGAATATTCCAAAACCCATTTCCGAAATTATTTTTTGCAATACCCCAAAAAGTTTCACGGGCATAGTAAGTACAAAAGAGATCAGGGAGTAAAAATATGCGTCCTCCACACCTCGTAATTCTTTTGCTTAATTCGATGTCTTGATTTCTGTTCAAACGCTCATTGAAAAGTCCGACTTTATTAAATATTTCTTTCCTAAAGCACCCGAATGGAACATGGTCAACTTCTTCAATTTTTTCTACTCCAATTCTAAAATATGAATTACCAACTCCATACTTATTGCTCAAAACAGCTGCTATAGAAATGGTTTTGGGATTTTTGTTCTTAATATCAGTTAAACAGACAGCACCGATGTTGTCAGCATTAAGTTTTTTACTCCAATGTATTAATGTTGAGAAATAATTATTAGGGATCTCACTATGTGCATCCAATCTTATAATATAATCTCCCGTTGATTCTTTAATCCCTTTATTTAGTGCATACGGCACGGTCTGAAAAGTATTGATTACCAATCTAACAAAATTAAACTTTGCACTATACGCTTTCACTATTCCTTGTGTAGCATCTGTGCTTTCACCGTCAAGTACCAGCACCTCCAATAAATCTTTTGGATAATCATTCTTGACAACTGAATCAAGGCAACCTCCAATGAATTTCGCTTCATTTTTACAGGGAATTATTACCGTTATTTTAATTCGTTGATTCATGGTTCAATTCTTCAACATTTGTTGTTCATAAACTTTAATCATTTGAGAAACACTATCTTCGAGACTATATTTATTTTTTACTCGTTCTCTTCCATTAGCACCAAATTTTAACCTCATATCTTTATTTAACAAAAGCTCTTCAATTGCATTCGAGGTTTGAACACTATTTTTCCTTTCAACTATCAAACCAGTTACATTTTTCTTGACGACTTCAGGCAACCCCCCTGCATCTGAAACGATTACCGGTTTTGCGCATGCCATGGCTTCTAAAACCGACACACCAAAACTTTCACTATCATCTATAGACACAAAAACAGAAATATCAATCATGTTGTGGTATTTGGGTATCTCATCATAATCAATGAAGCCGGTAAATATTGTTACGTTTTCAATGCCTAATTCAAACACAATTTTCTTTAACACTGCTTCCTTCGTTCCCTTCCCGACAAGTAAGAGTTTTAGCGGAAGATGCGGATATTTATCTTTCACAATTTTAAAAGCTCTGATTAAATATTCAATCCCATATTTATCCTCTAAAGTTTTTACAGTACCGATAACAATATCATTTTTATCAAAGCACATTTCTTTTGAATAGAAAGGGCAAAAAACATTTATGTCAATCCCGAAGGGCGTAACATCAATAGGTTTCCCTGTATATTTTTGGGTTTCTTTAACCATTACATTACTTGTCGAAAGAATCTTATCCGCCATGTATAAATTAAACTTTATTAGACCTTTTGTGAAGATGTTTTTTCGAGGAAAAGTATAGATGTCCGAACCATAAACGGAAATGATAAAAGGATGGAACCGGCTTATGGCTCCAAGCAAGCCATAGCTGGAAGCATAATGAGCATGAAGAATATCGGGCTTACTTTTTTCAATAAATTTCTTTAGTGCAAAAATATTTTTTAAATAGAGGAGTTTGGAAAAGCTACCATCAGGTTTTGACTTTATTCGCAAATAGCTCTTCGGCACACAAATTTTTATTGAAGGGTGAAACCATTCCGGTTTATATTCGTATAATCCAAAAAGAAAAACCTCAATTCCGTTTTTTGCTAAGGCATTCGCCCAGCGCTGGGTATGAACCGATTCCGGGTCTCCGAGAAGTAATATTTTCATTCCATTTTTATCCAATGATTATTGCAGATAATTATAACTTCAAAGAAAAGTTTTTGCCAATATTAAAGCATTTGAAAAAGATGAGTTAATGTTTACTAAAACTTTCAAGAAAAATTTTCCTTTGTTTTATATTTTTGGTTTAGAAATAATTGTATTGAAAATAAAATCCAAAACGGGAGGTCATATCCGATTGTTCCGTAGCTTAATATTCCTGCCCATTCAAAAATACCGCGAACAAACATTGCGATACCAAATGCTGTGATTCCCAAAGCTAAATAGTAGTTTTCTCCTTTTTCCTTTTGCAAAAGAGAGATAGTTTGAAGTGATATTTTTAAAAATATAAATGGCAACGCTAACGAAAGAATAAAGCCGAAAATTCCGAGATCAGAAAGGAAAAAAAGATAAAAATTATGGGCATGACCAAATTCGATCTGGTCATAATGATGTCTCAGATACAATTCCTCCATACTTCCCAACATATAAGGTATTTCTTTGTACATTTCGTATTTTGACCCGGCGGGTCCGGAGCCGAATAACCAATTGCTTTTAATTACATTCCACATTGACGAAAGAATAAAATCCCGACCTGTGGAAATTCTCTCCAGACGAAAATACATATCGACATATTTTTGAGTTGGTAAAAGAAAATAGAGACATGACAACGTTAATATAATCGTCGAAAAATATTTCAAATACGACCGTCGTAAATAGTACAACAAAAAAACGACTCCAAAAAACAAAGCAATTAGCGCAGCACGGGCATTTGTAATTATCAATCCACTAGTAAAAATGGCGACAAAGATTATAATCCATTTACGATAACGTAAATATTTATTATTAAATAAAAAACTAATCAACAAGAGAAGGCTTAAAACAAAAAATGAACCAAGAGCATTTTTGTGTAAATATGAATTTCCATTGGCTTCAGTTCCGCTTATGTTAAAAGCAAGTAAATCATAATTAAATTGCACAAATTCATAAATTAAAAACGATAGATAAATCATTGCAACAAGAAACAAGCCTAGTAAATAGTTTTTAATTATCTTTTCATTAGTGAGAAATGCAAATAAAAGATAGATCAAATAAAAGAATAAAATAGTACGCCCAATTTGGGAGATACCCAGATAAAGGTATGGTGAATGAAGTGCAGATATTAGCATCAAGAAGACAAGTAAGCCAAGGTAAACAACTATTATTTTGGGGAAACGAGGATAGTTTTGAAAATGAAACTCATACTGCCTAAAAAATATAATACTTAATAATAAGTAATTCAATAATTGAATAACTAACCGAAGTGTTGGATCAATTGACCTTGTGAGAACAAGTGAAGAAGCAATGACAAAAACTAAAACAACCTCTCTTTTTTTTTGAATCAGCAAAAAAAGTATCAAAAAAAATGCGAATACAACAACTTCTACTAAGAATGGTTGAAACATCATCAATATAATTGCGCCAATAGCACCCGCGATAAAGTAATTTATTTTAAAATCAGATAGTTTCAAGTTACTATTTCTAATTAATCTCTACTTTAGTGGAAAACTCACCATTACTATAAAGCAACGGATCAATAATAGTAGAACTTCTGGAATACTCATTTGGATAAATAATTCTATTAGCATTCAAAGTTCGTTTTATCAAAGGAAATACTCTGAATGTATGCGATGTTTTAATATCTGATAAATGGAATACTATCATATCTGTCAGTGAAGTATCTTTTGCCGTTCAACTTTATGCAACTATTAGTAAAAGAATCTATTACGAATAGTTGAAATATAATACTTTTATTTAAGTTTTTATTTTTGAAACTTGCATTTGGGAACTAAAATAATATTTGTTCTGGAATCATTTAATACTGCATTATGCAAATTGTTTTTTTTATTCACACTTTCTGCCGGAAGGCGGTTCATCGCAAATTAGATTATTTGAATTAGGAATGAAATTCAAAAAATGTTGTCTCCAAATAATCATCCTTACTGCAATGACGAGCCACCCCAATACAAGAAGAAAATCCGGTGCAAGGCAACTAGTTAGTGCTTGGTAATTTTTAGGCTAAAGATATTTACAACTTCCTCGCTGATAATTTGGAAAACAAAACCGGAAATATTTAACAAAGGAATTATTTTGAAGTTCAATGATTTAATGGCTAACTATGTACCGAGTGATTTTAGCAGACAAATTTCACTTGAACACTTTATTGAAATTTTTCTTGTTCACCATCCAATACAAAACGTTTTAGATCTTGGTTGCGGGATAGGAAATTCCGCAGATGAATTCTCTAGAATAAACCCTAATGTAATCTGGATTGGGATTGATATTGAAAACTCTCCTGAAGTTAATGCGCGACAAAGAAAGGATTTACAATTTCTTACTTTCGACGGAGTCTCGCTCCCCTTTTCTGACAGTTACTTTGATCTTATTTATTGCAAACAAGTTTTTGAACATGTACGATTTCCAGCAGCACTCTTAAAAGAAGTTTATAGAGTATTGAAACCCGGAGGATTTTTCATCGGTTCAACATCGCACCTTGAGCCTTATCATTCTTTCAGTTATTGGAATTACACGCCTTATGGGTTTATTATACTACTTCAAGAAGCTGGTTTGGAAGTGAGTGAAATGAGACCAAGCATTGATGCGGTTACGTTAATTTTAAGAAGAATAACGGGAGACGCGAAAATTTTTAATATTTTTTGGAGGATTGATTCTCCACTTAATGCAATGTTGGAGTTGTTCGGAATATTGCTTCGCAAGAAAGCACAATGGAGAAACATCGTGAAATTACTTTTCTGTGGACAATTTCTTTTTTCGGCTAAGAAACCTTCCGATTATTTTTTTTCTTAACCACTACTTCAATCGAATATTCTCCATCGCTATGTAGCAATGGGTCAGTAATTGTATGTCCCTCAGAACATTCTTTGGCATAGATGATTTCGTAATTATCTAATGTACGAACTATTAATGGTAATATTCCTATCGTGTCCGGCTTTTCATCTCTATCAAGTAAGAAAAAATGTTTGTGATCATCATTAAAACGAGAAGGTAGTGTTTGTTTTTTTTCATATAAATCACGATGCGGTATATAGAGAATCAAGTATCCATCTTTTTTTAATATACGAAACCAATTTTTTAGAGCTAATGCCGCATCATCAAGATGCTCTAAAGTATGCGATGAATATACAAAGTCATACGTTCCATCCAAAAGATTATTTAGAAATTGGGCATCCCCATGTTCAAAATCAAAACCTTGAGCGTTTGGAACAATTAAATCACCGCCAAAACCAATATCCAACCCTCGACCCATACAAAATTTCTCAAAAAACTTTTCTCTTTCTCTTCGAGCCAAAGCTTTTGAAGTTTCTGCAACGATCTTAGGCCTGTTGCCTCTAAGATATTGCCATTTATAATAATTTTTTTTTACTCCCGCACCAAATTCCCATAGTTTCTCAGGGAGATATTTCTTCAACTTTAGGATGAATGTCATAAAATTTTTCCTATTTTTTATCAGCGATCTATATTATGTGTTTCTGAATTTTTTCTTTGTCTAGAAAATCTATCACTTTATTATACACTACATCAACAGTCAAATTGCGCATACAAATATAATCAGGGCATTTTCTTCCTGCATCGGTAAAACAATATTGGGTGTTAATCGGTGAACACCCAACTTTTTGATGAATTTGGGTATGATGTTTCCCAAATGGTTTTGAATATTCCGGGTTTGTGGGTCCATAAATTGTGAAAGTCGGTTTACCCAACATATTTGCAATATAGATGGGTCCGGAATCATTCCCAATTAGTAGAGCACATTTTTTTATGTTTTCCATTAATGCTTCGACGGATTTTGCTTCGATCAAATTAAAATTTTCTTGAATATCTTTTTTAATCCTCTCCGAAAGAGAACCCGCTTCCGTTATAAATTCAACTTCATATCTGGAAGAGAGTCGCCGACCTAATTCTAAATATTTTTCAATTCCCCATTCCTTGGCTTTCCAACCGGCATGCGGATGAATTAAAATTTTATTCGTTTCGCTAACGATAAAAGGAAATTCATAATTATAATCATCTTCAACCGAAATTACTTTTCTAACAACATCGAGGTAGGAGTCAATTAAATGAGGCTTCGTTCTTATTAGTGCAAAATAATTATAAAGCGGCTTGAAATATTCTAAATTCATCCCAATGATTTTTTTTGCTGATGAAAAAGCGATTAGGGTCGCGGAAGTGATTGCTCCTGTTAAATCATATATTATTTCAGGCTTAGTTGCGCGTAATATTTTTTTCGCTTCGCTGTTGGCGATTCTCTTCTTCCAGAAAGATTTATGCGGGATTGTTAAAATATCAACTGAAGGGAATGTCATTTGAAAAATTGATTTTGTTTCCGGGAAACAAATAAGAGAAATGGGTTTGTGCTTATGAAATTCAATAATTTTTTTTATTGCCTGAATTGTAAAAATCGAATCACCAATTTTGTTCAGCGAAAGGATTACCACCTTCGTCCCATCTGCTCTATGTATTAACCCGATAAACCTTGCGACTTTACAGAATATCCAGACCAACGATTTAACGAAAATTTTTATCGGATAATATTTTTCAACAATAGGAAGAATTTCAAACTGACTCATTCGTTAATGAACTTCCATGTTTTTGATAACAAGTCGCCAGCAATATGTATCGTTTCATCTTTAATTACGCAAGCATAAAGAAGATAAAATGCAAAGAATATTCCGATTTTCAGCAAAGAGAAAAGGACTCCCGCAGGCAAAAGATAATGGAAGAGTACTTCAACTAAAAGTATTGAGGATCCCGCATTGACACAAGTAAAAAGTAATGCCGTTGCCGGTATGTTCGTTTTCTTAAAATGCAATTTCTTTAAAACTATTATTATTCCAAAAACAAAATAGAGAAAATAGCATAACGAGGATGCCGCCGCCAGACCATTCTGCTGATACTTTGTTACTAAAATAAAACTTACGATTACTTTTACCGCAATCACCACGAACGAACTGACCAATAATAATTTTACAGCTGCGATACCAAAAAGAAGTTTATTAATTATAGCATACCCCGCAAAAAAAACAAGACTAACACCGTAAATCTTCAGCACTCCCGCAGTCATCACCACATCGTCTTCAGTAAATGCCCCGCGATGATAAAAAATATCTATGATAGGTTGAGCATATGAAAAAAAAACAACTGCTGATGGAACAAAGAAAAAGAAAGTTATTCTCATAGAAGTGTTAAATGAATTTTCAGTTTCGCCAATTTCTCCTGCTGCGAAAGTTTCAGAAAATCTTGGGAATATTGCGGATGAGAACGCCATTGATAAAATTGAGACCGGGATGAGATACACCGTCGCCGCATAATTTAAAGCAGCAATTCCCCCCGGTTGAACTGAAGTGTAAAATAATCTATCAATGAAAACATAGAGTTGTCCAAGCAATTCAATAAATATCGTGATAAAAAATATCTGAAGGGGAAATAGTTTTAAGAATTTTATTTTCCCGTGGAGTATATGTTCTAAACTAATTTTACTTCGGACGAAAAAGGAGAGATAGCCAGCCTGAAGTAATGTCCCTAGTAAGAAGCCAATCGGGATGGCGTAAATACTAAATCTTGTTGTAAACCCTAAGACAACAATAATTATACTTAGATTTAAAAAAAGGTGAGATAGAAACGCATTTTTAAAATCAAATTCAGCTTGAAAGTACGCTAATAATATTGCGATCAATCCGTTTAAAGGGATCGTTAACAGAACAATCTGTAAGATCTTTTTCGCGATAATAAATTCTGCTGTTGTTAATCCGGGCGCAATAAGTTTGAGAACGGAATCTGCCGATAGAAAAAGTCCCAATGCCGGTAAAAAACTCAAAATTAAAAATAGGGCGAGCGCTTTGTTGAAAAAGACTCTCGCATTTATTTCGCCATCTTGAGTTTTAATTCTATTATACTGGGGAATGAAAAAATTTTGCCCGACATAGACAATGAAAGTATTAATGACGGCAGGTAGTACGATACTCAATAAATAAAGTTCATAAGAATGTGAAAGCCCAAAACTATTCGCGAAAATCACTTCGCGAACCATTCCTAAAACTTTATTTATTGCACCAAAGAAAATGATTATAAGGGAGGCTCCGGTAACCGTTAAAAAGAATTTTTTTGGCATTTTAAATTAAGGCAGCACAAGATTCTTAAAATACTCGATAGTAATTTTCAAACCTTCTGCGCGTCCGATTTTGGGCTCCCAGCCTAAAATGCGTTTGGCTTTCTCAATATTTGGCTGCCGAACTTTTGGATCATCCTCCGGTAAGGGTTTATAAATAATTTTACTTTTTGAATCCATTATTTTTAATACTTCTTCGGCAAATTGTTGAATAGTTATTTCGTCCGGGTTGCCAATATTTACGGGATCAACTTCATCGGAAAGAAGCAACCGATAAATCCCTTCAACTAAATCTGAGACGTAGCAGAAACTGCGCGTTTGGGAACCATCGCCAAAGACTGTTAAATCTTGTCCGCGTAATGCTTGCCCCACAAAGGCGGGTAAAGCGCGTCCATCGTCTAACCGCATGCGGGGACCATACGTATTGAAAATCCGGACGATGCGCGTTTCAACACCATGATAACGATGATATGCCATTGTTATCGCTTCGGCGAAACGCTTTGCCTCATCATATACTCCGCGCGGACCAATAGGATTTACATTTCCCCAATATGTTTCTTCTTGCGGATGAATTTCGGGGTCACCATAAACTTCCGAAGTTGATGCGATAAGAAGTCTTGCTTTTTTTTCTTTCGCCAATCCTAAAACTTTATGAGTACCTAACGAACCAACTTTTAAAGTTTGAATAGGAAGTTTTAAATAATCAATCGGGCTTGCGGGAGAAGCGAAATGTAAAATGTAATCCACTTTCCCGGGGACAAAAATAAAATTGGTAATGTCGTGTTTTAGAAATGAGAAATTTTCATTGCCGAAAAGATGGCTGATATTATTTAGATTCCCCGTTAAAAGATTATCAATACAAATAACTTTCATACCCTCCGAAAGCAATTTATCACAAAGATGCGAACCTAAAAATCCGGCGCCGCCGGTTACTACTGCAGTCTTTTGAATCACGCTTTGACTCCCTTCTTAGTATAATTGAACATTTCTTTGGTCTGAAAAACAGAAAGAAGAAGAGCAAAGAGAGAAATAAAAATTGCCGCCAGTAACGTCGAAAAAATAATACGGGGAGAAGACGCTTTTTCCGGCGGGATTGCCGCATCAAGTATCTCAACTGTTGGAAGATCTCTGTTTTCTTGAATTTTTTCCTTGAAATACTGCTGCTGAAGCATTAAATAAACTTCATTAAATATTTTAACGTCTCTAACAAGCCTCGATAATTCAGCTGCTAACGAAGGAACTTCAGAAAAAGAAAGAAGTACGTCCTGGTTTAGCGATTCTAATTTTTCCAACTGACTTTTCAATTCTTGATACTTTGACCGCAAAGAAATAATGGAAGGATTATTTTCATTTAAATTTTTGGAGAGCAGTCCTAAGTTGATTTCTGTTGAAATCATTTCGCTTTTTATTGCAGCAGCCGCTTCTATGTTCGCTTTCATTTGTTCCGGTAAAGAAATTGCCTTGTTCTTTTTCTGGAATTCCATCAACGCGAATTCACTTGTATCAAGCTGCGTTTTTATTTGCACCAATTGATCTTCAATATAAACCCTGGCTTTCTTTGCTTTGCTCGAGAGCTTTTCCCTGTTGATTTTATCCAATGCTTCAGCATAAGTATTGGAAATACTTGCCGCCAGATTGCGAATAGAATCTGATTGAAATAAGACCCTGCCAAAGAGTGATGTGGAAACAGGAACCGAAAATTCTATTATCCCTTCTTTTGTAACGTCTATGGAAAGAAGTTTCCTCAATTTAATTGATGCTTCCTCTTTCGTTTCGGCATTCAAATAATCATACAAATTTAATTTCGAGATCACGTATTCCGCCGCCGTTCGGCTTTTAATAATCTCAGCATAAAGTTGAGAATTTGCTCCCGACATATTTAGATTCGGTATTCCAACAATTTCGGAAGCCTGCAACAAACCGGATAACCCATTGGTGTTATTTTTCTCCGGCGGCAAAATGGAAACTCCCGAAGAAAAGGTAACCGGATAAATTACCACCAAAAACAAAACGTAACACAGAGTGCCAAAAAAAGTTATTGAAAATATTTTTCTTCGATGGGTAACTGCAATTTGCAATAATTGGTGAAAACTCAATGGTTACCTCTTACTCATGATAATAGCCACTGCAGCGGTTACAACCGTTGCAACCTGCCCAATGATAAACAATGCATCTTTTGTAAAATCCCAAAATTTCGGAGGGGGTGGATCTTCAGGAATCCAGATTATATCGCCTGGATATAAAACTTCAACGTCATCCTCATCTATCCATTCTCCTGAATTTGCGCGGACAACACGCACATCAGATTCAATAGCGCGCCAGCCAAAACCTCCGGCTAAAGCGATATAATCTTTAACTTGCAATTTCTTATCGAAGGGAACCTTTCCGGGTTGGACAACTTGACCGATCAAGTTAATATAATCTTTTTTCTCGGGAACAAATATCGCGTCATTTTTCCGAAGGACTATATCTTCTTTAGAAATTTTATTTTCAAAAATATCACGAAAATTGACTACAACTTTTCCCAATGGTTGGCGCGCTTTCGCCTTTAGATAATCGTACTCATCATCAGTCATATCTTTGCGGGCAATATTTTTTAATCTTTCATACTCTCCATCAGTGGTATCACTTAATGTTCTGCGGAATAATGAGGCATCAGACAAAGAGGCTTTAGGAAGAAACCCCCCGGCTGAATAAATAATCTCACTTAGTTTTGTTTCACCATCTTTAATTTTATACACCCCGGGAAACCTCACAAAACCTTCAACCGATACTATTTCGTCCAATAAAAATTCGGGAATACTTCGTACAACTAATTTATCTTTGTTTTGAAGCTGAAACTTTTTTGAATCGTCTGAAGAGATAAAAAAACTGATCTGCGTTTTATTATCATCTGCAAAACGAATAATTTCCAGAGTATCTTTCTTTGCCTTTGTAAGAAATCCACCGGCGAGATTAATTGCATCATAAGCCGTTTCGTTTGGTTTAAAATTGTAAGAGGAAGGAAATTTTACGCTCCCGAGGATTACATAAGTTTTATCTCCCTTATCAACATAAATAAAGTCTCCCTCACTCAAAAAGGGATTTTGAGTTTTGTCATTCTTCCTGATAAATGATACAAAATCATAGTAATTGGTCTCATTGTAATCACTAACAATTTTAATATTTCTCAGATCTGCAGTAGGATTGATCAACTCGGAATTCATAACAAGATCACTTAAACGCGTATTCGCCGGTAGATAGAAAGCGCTGGATTTCTTCACATCCCCGAATAAACCAACTTTAATTTTCCGTATTTCAGCAAGCGAAACAAAAATGTCAACATTTTTGTAAAACTTTTTAATTGAAACTTCAATTTTCTTTTTTGCTTCGGATAAGGAAAGAGATTTTAAATTTACCTCCCCAACTTTAGGAATGTAAATTGTTCCTTCCTGTGAGACGTTTACTTTCCAGGCAATTTCATCAAGTCCTTTTATGAGAACAAATAGGCTGTCGCCGGGTCCAACGACGTAATTGTCCGGGTCAATATATCCGGTAGGGTGAACTTTTTTACTGAGAGGTTCATCAAGGTTCTGGACTTGGGCTAAAGTTGAGAATGAAAGTAGCAAGAAGAAAATAGAAATTCCTAAAAAACAACGGGAAGTGCTTCTTCTCTTACCAATTTCAATAATATCTTCTATCAGAAAAGTATTCCTCAATTATTTAAATGAATATAAATTTTCAAGCTGTTCTAAGTGGTTTTTTTTGAACGAGTTCCTTCTTTTTCACGGTTATAATAATAATAATAATATTTATAATATGAGCCGTAAGAATTCTTGAACACGAAATTATTAAGAATCGTGCCGACGAAGTTGACGTTGCTATTTTTTAGTATATCCAATGCTTTCTCCAATAGGTCAAACTCGGTATAATTTGCAGAAACTACAAGATAAACAGCATCGCAGTAAGCGGCAATAATTTCCGAATCAGTTACAGAAATAATTGGAGGAGAATCAATAATAATGTAATCATAAAGAGTTTTCATGTGGGTAATAAAGTCCTGCATTTTCTTCGAACCAAGCATTTCTGCAGGGTTTGGAGGAATTGTTCCGACGGTGATGACATCAAGATTCGCAAGTTTGGTTGGTTTAATAATTGTCGCCAGATTGACTTGGTCAAAAAGATATTCAACGAGACCGGGTTGTCGGTTCATCCCAAAAATTGTATGAACTCTTGGTTTACGTAAATCGCAATCTAGAAGAAGAGTCTTGTGGTTTGCCTGCGCAAAACTACCCGCCAAGTTTGAAGAAATAAGGGTTTTTCCTTCTCCCGGAGTTGATGAAGTAACATGAATAACTTTCATATTTCCTTGATCAACTTTCGAAAATTGAACTCTTGTACGCAATGCTCTAAACGCTTCACTCGGCACCGAATCAGGTTTATTATAGATGATAAATTCCAGGTCTTTGGAAATTGATTTATCGAGCGATTGAATTTGGGGAACCCACCCAATAACATTAATATTTCTATCCTTCAAGTCTTCCGGAGTTTTTACCGTGTTGTCAAAATAATTGCGGAGAAAAGCGTATCCAAGTCCAAAACCTAAACCCAAAATTGTTCCAACTAGAACAATTAATAGTCTATTCGGTTTTGAAGGTTTGTCAGGTCTTCTTGCGACATCAATAATAAGCACATTGCCTGGTTGAGACTGTTCATTTATTACTGCTTCCTGATATTTTTCTTCTACCAGGATATAGAGTTTCTCAAGAGATTCTCTGCCTCTCTGAAGCCGGGCATATTCTATCGCTGATTTCGGAAGCTGGTTAAATTTAGCATCATACGTTTTAACTATTGCATCTAAATTTTTCACTTTGATCGCATACCCCTGACTTTTTATCTCTTCTTCTATTACATTTTTCGTTATCAATTTAACTTCTTCGGGGCTGCTTGCAAAAATACTTGCTTTAACTCCTTCAACTTTACTTTTCAACTTGTTCCGAAGTTCTTTTATTTTGGCATCATATTCTTTGATAGTTTGATTATCATTATTCTTATCTTTTGAACTTGAAAGCGCAATATCACGGTTCACTTCAAGTTTTGCTAATTCCGTTTGCAAACTTTTCAGATATTCCTCAGAAGAGAAATTTTCCAGATACGCAGTAAGCTGCGGGTCTTGATTGCGCAATTCCTCTTTGTATTGTTTCAAGGTTTTTTCGGAGATAGCTAATTCCATTTTGGCGAGATTTTGATCAGCTTCAAATTTAGAAAGCTGCGTAATCAGTTCTTTTGCCTGATCATCCAAAGCAATGATACCGCCTTTTTCCTGGAAAATTTTTAAGATGTCTTCAGCAGAATTTAACTGGGCGAGTTTTTCATTTTTTTGATCTAAAAGAAAAGCTTTAACAAGCGTAAGCTGATTTCTGTTAATCTCCAGATTGAGCGTTTTATAAGCTTGGGCATAGAGATTGGTGATTAATGCGGCTTCAAAAGGAGAAGGGCTTTGGGAAGAAATCTCGACAATGTCTAATCCTCGTTTTTGCTCAATTGTTACATTTGTAGAGAGAAGGGATGCAATTTCGTCAACCTCAAGAAGTTTAGGTTTGTCATTAGTCAGTTTGGAGGGCGTATGCACCAGAACTTTAAAACTATCAATTTGGTTAAGAGCATTAAAACTATCTTTGAGAGCCGTGGAAGCTATTTCACGAACCTTATAGCTTTTTAGCACTTCAATTTCATTTGCAATAAATCTATCGCTTCCAAAATCTTGAAATTCCGGCATAAGGGGAGAATTAAGAATATTTCCTGACGGCTTACTTACTTTCAGCACCGTTGTTGACTTGTAAATATTGATTGAACTCACCGCATAAACGACAGAGACCACAATGGCTACTATCGCGATAAGTGAAAATGGGAAAAGATTATCAACGATAATGTTGTAATAATGCTGTAATCCTTGTTCTCGAACTTCATTGGAATTGGTATTGTTATTGTTACTCATATAAAAGAACCCTCAACCTATTTGCGGACGATATTTAAAATTAAAATTGATAATGAAATTAATGTGGAAACAATTGATAACGAGATTGAAAGATATTCTCTCGTATACCAACGTGGCTCGCCTGGTGCTAAAAGAACATCTCCCGCTTTAATTTGCGGTGCAACAGAAACTTTTTGAGGGTTTTTTGACCAAAGCAAATCATTATAGTTTAAGGCAATAAATTCTTGAGTAGAATCATCTTTTGTTCTATAAATTCTCAAATCTTCCAACAAAGCATTCTCCGTTGGTCCACCTGCAAAAGAGAGCAAGTCTTTGGCGTTTGTGTATTCCGGAACAATATATCTGCCGGGAAATCTAACATTTCCCCAGACGGCAACCTTAATATTTACGGATTGAGGATCGGAATAATCGTAAAGCGCACCTTGCGGATTCATTTTTAATGAACCGTAATCAATACCAATTTTTGTATCGTTTGATTGAGCAAGATTAAGAGCGCTTAATACGAATAAAGAAATAAAAAAGAAATAAACTTTCATGTGCAAATATTTTCCCAAATTTTAAATGTAAGATAGTAAATAGCTATTACTCGGCAAAAGTTCCTAATCACAATTTTAAGGAGATTTTCCATGAGGCGAAGAAGCTACTAATTAACCCCAATGCCGGGCCCAAAATTAACAAAACAAACGTCAAGTTCAAAAAATTCGGGAGCCGGTTAAAGATATACACCCTGATAAAAATTTCTAATGCATAAAGGAAAGAAATTGCTAAAAATCCTGAAATTAGTCCAATGAAAACACCGTTCAACAAAAGAGGAAATTTAATAGTAAAGAGTGAGCCGCCCACTAACTTCATCGTTTCGATTTCGTCCTTTCTCCCCTCAATGATCAGCCGGATAGTTGAAAAAATGACATAGAACGCAATGATTGAGAGAAGAATTCCGAGCCCGGCGATATATTTTTGAAATGTTTTCAAATAGAAAAGCATTTTTTGATAAAGAGCATTCGGGAAGACAGCATCGTCAACTTCTTTGATTTTTTTTATGCTTTTTAAAAGTGAAGGGAAATTTATAGTCCCTTCTCCGGCAGTTGTAATAACATAACTCGCCGGTAGGGGATTATAATCCAGTATTTTTCTAAAATCTTCACCCGTTTCTTTTACAAATTTTTCAGCGGCTTTTTCTTTCGAAACAAACCTAATTGATTGCACATTTTTAAGTTTTTGTAAATCATTTTTAACGTTTTCAACCTGAAGTTTTGTCAATCCATCCTTCAAATAAACTTGCACCTCAAATTGATTTTGCAAGTACGTTTCTATTGATTCGGAAATTCTTATTGATAAAATCGAAACAGCGATTAAAATCAACCCCACCGTGGTAGAGATCAACGAGAAAAGGAACGATAACTTAGCTCTTCGGTTTGAACGAATTGCTTCTTTAATTAAAAATAGTATCATATTAGAAATTCGATTCGTCTATCCATCTTGTTAGTTTCCATTTACCGGAAGTTGATTCTTTTTTTAAGTTTAAATTTACCCTTCCGTCAACCCGCACAATATCTGTCGGGTTAAAAGTTATGGTCAAGTTAAATCCGCGGACAATATTTGCTTCGGAAGAGTCTTCTGTTGAAGCGATAATATTGTTCCAAATTAAATCAAGCCGCTCGGCATTTTGAAAAAGTCCGTGGGTAACTTTCATCTCCTCTTCCCTGCCCCAACTGATATCAAAACTTAAATCATAATCACGATAACTAAATAAAAAATTATCACTAAGCATTCGACCGTAGATAGACGTATCTCGAAACGTGTAAGCATATTGCAGATTCTGAAAAACTCCTTCAATTTTTGTCAGGTCACCGATGGCAGAACCGGTTGATTCGCTTTTATCTAACGATGGGGCAAAAGGATTATTGCATCCTGATATGCTCGCAATGATCAATAAAATAAATAGAATTTTTTTCATTTTAATTTGGCGAGTAAAAACCTTTTAACTCGCTCCAACTTGCGCTTTGAGAATTTTTAATGTCCTGCCATAAATAAATTGTCCAGACCTGACGAGAATCACGAATTAAATTAAACTGGAGCTCACCTTCATATTTTTTTTCAGCATTATCGTTCGGGGTAACCACAACAAAATAACTCGCTGTATAAACGATACTATTATCTCCCTGAAAAGAAGATTTCTCATTATTTTTTGTAAACGTAATTGGTTGATCCGGAGCAATATGCGAAATTAAATTATTGAAATATTGTTCTTCGCTTTTCTTCGTCCACCCATCGAGCAAAACCGGGTAAAGCGAACTTGAGCCAGCAGAGGGAATAAACTGATATTCTTTACCCGAAAAAGAAGAATCTGAAAAACAGTTTAAATAGTTTTGAGCATTTTTTTCTGATAACGAATTTGTAAAATTTTCCATGAGAATTTCCGGTGTAACGGCTGATTTGTAATTTGAACGGGGTTGTTCCGGTTGTTCCGGGTCGCGTGTAGTAAACAAATCGCACGCACTGAAAGAACTAATTAAAAAGAAAAGAAGAATTACTTTTACTTTTTGCATAAGAGTATCAACCTGGGAGAAGAGAATTCATCAAATGCTTCGCCGTCATAACTTCCGAAAATCATCTCAACCGATAGATTATTTTTATTTAGCGCACCGAGCAAATCCGTTTTAGAATAAAGTCGAACAGACTCACGATAGTTTTTTCTCTCTCCGTTTTGAAGGAGAACAATTTCTTTAATTACTTTATTTCCCTCAATCTTTCTTGATTGTTTGACTACCATATCACCAATTTCATCTTCCGAAAAGGGGATCAGATTTCTTTTTACATTTTCCGCATTCAGAAAATCAAAAACAAAAACACCTTCATCAGAAAGATGTTTTTCAACATTTGTGAAAAGGGCAAAATTGTCGTCATCATTTTCAAAATAGCCGAAACTCGTAAAAACATTAAGAATTACATCGAACTTCTCAGAAAAAGAGACGGTGCGAATATCATCTTTAATGAACCTTGCATGCAAACCATTTTTTTGTGCCTCATCCACAGCCACCGAGAGAAGTTTTGCGCTCTGGTCAATACCGGTAACTTGAAAACCTCTTTTCGCTAATAATAATGTGTGTCTTCCGGCTCCGCAGCCCAAATCTAAAATTTTTGCATCACCGGATAGATTTATCTTACTGAGAATAAAGGAAATTAATATTTCTGCTTCTTCATTGTTTCTGTGCTTGTAAACGGTCGAATATTCATCAGATTCAAACCATTCTTCAAACCAGAGCTTCATTAAAGAAGACCTCTATTCGAGACGGCACGGGCAATAGTTGCTTCATCAGCAAATTCCAGGTCGCCTCCAATCGGTAAACCGCGTGCAATTCTTGTCACTTTGATATTTAGAGGCTGAAGTAATTTTCCAAGATAAAGCGAAGTGGCGTCTCCTTCAGTATCAGGATTTAATGCAAGAATAATTTCAGAGACTTCCTGAGTTTTAAGTCTTTTAAGAAGTTCATTAATCTTTAGCGATTCCGGTCCAATTCCGCTTAAGGGTGAAAGGACACCTGAAAGAACATGATAAACGCCGTTATATTCGTTAGTTCTCTCGATAGCAATAATATCACCGGGTTCTTCAACGATGCAGAGAACCGAATTATCCCGTTTGGGGCTGGAACAAATCTCGCAGACATCGAATTCCGTTATGCTAAAACAGATCGAACAAAATTTTAATTTGTGTTTCAGGTTATAAATTGCGTTAATAAATTTTTCAACTTCATCGTTTGGTTTTTTTAAAAGATAGAGCGACAATCTCTGTGCTGTTTTTTTTCCGATTCCCGGGAATTTGCTGAATTCTTCAATCGCAATCTGCAATGGTTCTGAAATGTTCACCTAAAACCCCGGGATGTTTAAACCGGGAGGTATCATTCCCTTTGTAAGTTTTCCCATTTCATCTTCCGACATTTTTTCTGCTGATTCTAACGCTTTATTAACTGCGGCAACAACCAAATCCTCTAAAAATTCTTTTTCATCAGGATTGATCACTTGTTTGTCAATCTCGATTGAAACGATCCTCTTGTTGCCACTCGCAACGGCTTTGATAATCCCGCCGCCGGCTTCCGCGGAAACGGTTTTATTGGCTAAACCGGCTTGGGTTTTCTGCATTTCTTCTTGCAATTTCTGTACCTGGCGAAGCATATCCTGCATTCCACCTTTCATTGAACCTCCGAACTATTTTTTTTTAGCATTTGTATTACTTTTCGTGCAAATATAAAACAATCAATTGACTTTTTATACCCTGATTTTATAAAATTTTGATAAATTTTTGCCTAACTTCATTTATATTGTAATATAAAAATTTCAAATAATAAAGGAAGAAACAAAATCGTTACTGAATTGACGTTTGACGATTTTTTCGTTATTGACGAAAACAACCGGAAAAGAATTAAGAATTACGGTGTCTTCTCTGCCAGGGTAAGCGCTTTTTTTTACGAATATGTAAAAGAGTATCATATCCCCATAGCATTTGAGAACATTCTAGAAAACGGCAATCTAAAATTAGCCCCAACCGAACTATTCCCTCTTTATATTAAGATCATGAACACTTCAAATAAAACCTTCTCTAAAATGTTTTCCCTGGCAAAAAACACTCCGCTGCAGGTACCGATTCTTGAAAACTATCTCAGTTCTGATTCCAATTATCAGTTGAACGATCACCACATTATTTCATTTAATATTCTTCCTATGGCAGATTTTAAAATGATTGAGAGAATAGCAACTAAGGTTAACGTTATCCTAAAATCTTACTTTGAGCGAAGAAATTTACTTTTAAGCGAACTGTCTTGCACGTTTGGTAAAAGCGGAGATAAAATTGTTTTGCTCGGTCAGTTTGCTCCTCACAAGCTAAAATTAATTCCGAAAGACGAACCTGAAAATGAATTTGAGTTGTCAACTCCATCAAAAATTAAAAAATATATTGACCTTTTTCAAGAAAGCGTCCAACGTTAAATGATTACGAAATACGGATACACGACCCTAAGCATGGTTCTTGCCATTTGCTTGATCCTTGCGATCGTCAGCTTTTTTATTCACTCAATCCCCATCCGGATAACCCTTACTTCATTGATTATATTTTTACTTCTCTTCACATTGAATTTTTTCAGGGATCCGGAACGGGTAACACCGACTGATGAAAATTGTGTTATCTCACCGGCAGACGGGACAGTTCTTTTTGTTAAAGATGTTACGGAAGAAAAATTTCTTCAAGGAAAAGCGAAGCAAATTTCAATTTTTATGTCCCCGCTCAATGTTCACATTAACCGGATTCCAATTACCGGGAAAGTTGAATATTTGCAATATCATAAAGGTGAATACCTGGTTGCGTATGATGACAAAGCTTCCGAGAAAAATGAACGAAATGAAATCGGGATTTCAGGAAGCACCGGGAAAGTGCTCTACACGCAAATTGCCGGGTTCGTAGCCAGAAGAATCGTTTCCGAACTCAACTTAGGCGATAGCGTTATTGCAGGAAAAAGATTTGGAATGATTAAATTTGGCAGTCGAGTTGATGTGATTGTACCCGAAACTTTTGTTACTTCATTAAAAAAAGGAGCTAAAGTATTTGCAGGAGAAACTATTTTATTCGTCCGCCAAAGGCAGATGAAATGACGTTAAAAAATATGAAACCAACAAAAAGAATCTTCCCAAATTCATTCACTTCACTAAATCTGTTTTGCGGATTTTTATCAATCATTGAAGCGGCGGAGCAAAATTATGTGTTAGCCGCATGGTTGATCGGCGCGGCTGCTATATTCGACGCGCTTGACGGTGTGGCAGCACGGATAACAAGGTCCAGCAGCCAGTTTGGCGTTGAACTAGATTCTCTTTCAGATGTCGTCAGTTTTGGGTTGGCGCCCGCTTTTCTGATTTATGAAACCGGACTGAAAAGATTTGAAACACTAGGAATTGTCGTTGCCGGAATTTATCTGCTTTGCGGCGCGTTCCGGCTTGCAAGATTTAACACGCAATTAGTTGGCTTCAAGAAAGAATATTTTGTGGGACTGCCAATTCCAACCGCGGCGTTAACAATTGCCGCTTACATTTTAGTCTTTGCAGAAGGTAACAACTTAACCTTTTCTTATGATCTCTATACAATTGTTCTTGTTCTCACTTTAGCAATGTTGATGGTCAGCAAATTCCGTTATGAAACACTACCGCATTTTTCTATCCACGGAATAAAAGAAAAACCATTTCATTTTTCATTTATTGCGCTCAGTTTAGCTGCTCTTTTTTTAACCCAGGGAAGAGCAGTGTTCTTAATCTTTCTTTTCATTGTTCTCTTTGGTATTTTCAACTCAGTTTATTTGAAGATAAAAAAATAAATAAGGTTTACATTGTACAAGGCAAAAGTAATTATCAAACGGAAAAAATCAATTTTGGATCCGCAAGGAAAAGCGGCAGAACACGGCGCTGTTTTACTTGGATTTAAAAATATTGCGGATGTAAGAATAGATAAACAAGTTGAATTTCTTGTAAATGTCAACGATGAAGAAACTGCGAAAAAGGAAGTATCTGAATTTTGTTCTAAACTTTTAAGCAACCCGACAATGGAAGATTTTGAAATTAATTTAGAAGAAATTGATGAAGTTTAAATTCGGCGTTGTGGTTTTCCCCGGTTCAAACTGCGACCACGACTCTTATCATGTATTGAAACATCTTTTAGACCTGGAGACTGTTTATCTTTGGCACAAAGATACCGATTTGCAAAATTGTGAAGTAATCATTCTTCCCGGCGGTTTTTCTTATGGTGATTATATCAGAACCGGCGCTGTTGCAAAACTTTCTCCAATAATGAATTCAGTAATCGCTTTCGCCAATAAAGGTGGAGTTGTGTTCGGCATTTGTAACGGCTTCCAAATTTTAACCGAATGTGGCTTATTGCCTGGCACGCTTATCAAAAATAAGAATTTGAAGTTCGTTTGTAAGGATATTTATATCACCGCTGTAAACGACGTTTCACTGTTAACAAAATCTCTTGAGAAAAAAACGTTGATGACTCCCGTAGCCCATGGCGAGGGTAATTATTTTACAGATGAAGAGACATTAAAATCACTTGAGCAGAATAATCAAGTGCTTTTTAGATATTCTTCCAAAAAGGGAGAAATTTCCGAAACGTATAACCCAAACGGCTCAGTGCAAAACATAGCCGGGGTTATGAATAAAAACGGAAACGTCTTTGGCATGATGCCCCATCCGGAACGAAGCAGCGATGTGTCGCTCGGTAAAACCGATGGCTTGCAGATTTTTAATTCGTTACTACAAAATTTTATTAACTAGAAGGATCAACCATGTTTAGCAATATCGGTCTACCGGAAATACTTATCATTATGTTTGTACTTGTGCTTTTATTTGGCGCAAAAAAAATTCCCGAACTTGCACAGGGAATTGGTAAAGGAATGAAGGAATTTAAGAAAGCCGTAAAAGATGACCCCGGCGAGAATAAAATAACTGATAAAAATCAGCCACCAGAAAAAAAAGACTAACTTATGTTTGGAAATATCGGCGCAACAGAAATTATTGTAATTGCAGTTGTCGCTCTGCTTCTCTTCGGTCCTAAGAAACTACCTGAAATGCTGCAGAGCGTTGGAAAAGGGATCAAAGAGTTTAAAAAATCTCTTAATGAAGTTGAAGAAGAAATTAAAAATTCAGTTGACGACAAGAAATAAACCCCACGATCTGCATCTCTAAAACTGCAAAAGGATTTTTTTGATTAGTTATAAAAATTATACCGAAAAATTACGGCTTCTAAAGGAGGGTAAATTATCTTTAGTTGAAAACGTTCAAAATTTTCTTTCACGAATCGAGGAAAGAAAAAACTTAAATGCTTTCACTTTTCTTTTTGCAGAAGAAGCTATCCAAAAAGCAACAGAAGTTGAACTGAAAATTGCGGTCGGTTCTTTCGGAAAACTTGCGGGAATGGTGATTGCCGTAAAAGATGTCCTCGCAATAAAAGATAAACCGCTTACATGCTCTTCAAGGATTTTAGAAAACTTTACTTCACTTTACACTGCCACAGCCGTTCAAAAACTACTTGACGAAGATGCGATCATCATCGGTAAAACCAACTGCGATGAATTTGCGATGGGTTCCTCAAATGAAAATTCAGCCTTCGGCGCAGTCAAAAATCCTCTTGATGAAACAAGAGTGCCCGGCGGTTCGAGTGGCGGTTCAGCTGTTGCTGTTGCGGCAAATCTTTGCGATGTTGCTCTGGGAACAGATACCGGAGGATCTATACGCCAGCCAGCAGCATTCTGCGGCATCTACGGATTGAAACCAACTTACGGACTTGTCTCCCGCTTTGGTTTGACTGCATTCGCATCATCTTTTGACTGCATTGGTCCTTTCGCAAATTCCGTTGAAGATATCGCGCTTACGCTGGAAGTCCTTGCCGGACAAGATAAAAGTGATTCAACTTCCATCAATGCAGAAAAAAAAGTATATCCAAATTTGCTTGGCAATAACAAGCAAAAATTAAAAATAGGCATTCCAAAAGAATATTTTGTTGAAGGTTTGTCTTTAGAAATAAAAGAACAAATTGAGTTGGTAATTCATAAATTAAAAGAATTGAATTTTTCCATCGAAGAAGTTTCACTTCCGCACACGGAGTTTGCAATAGCGACTTATTATATTTTAACAACCGCGGAAGCCTCATCAAATCTTGCACGGTTTGACGGCGCGAGATACGGATACCGCTCAAAACAAAGTTCTTCATTGAAAGAAATGTACAATGCTTCCCGCTCGGAAGGATTCGGAAGTGAAGTGAAGCGAAGAATTATGCTCGGGACTTATGTCTTATCTTCCGGTTATTACGATGCTTACTATAAAAAAGCTCAAAAAGTAAGAAGAAAAATTAAAGAAGATTTCGTAAAAGTTTTTTCTAAGATTGATGTGCTGCTAACGCCAACTACACCAACAACTGCTTTTAAGTTAGGTGAAAAAACTTCTGATCCGCTCGAAATGTATTTGAGCGATATTTTTACTACGTCTGCAAATCTTGCCGGAATCCCGGGAATCAACATCCCGATTGGAAAAGATAAAAATAACTTACCAATGGGTTTACAATTATTGGCAAATCAATTTGAAGAAGAAAAACTGTTACAGCTTGGTTCGACCATAACCGGAGAAATTCTTATAATTTAAGTTTTTCATTTTTCTTTTGAGACTCTTCACTCAATTTCTTTTTATAAGCGATCATTTTCTTCAAAAGATTCCCATCACTTATAGCAAGCATTTGCACTGCCAATAATGCCGCATTTTTTGCTTGATTAATCCCAACCGTCGCCACCGGAACACCTGCAGGCATCTGCACAATTGAAAGAAGTGAATCCAATCCATCCAATGATTTTGCTTTAATAGGGATTCCAATTACAGGAAGCGGAGTGAAAGCCGCTGTAACACCGGGCAGGTGGGCTGCGCCCCCAGCTCCGGCAATAATAATTTTCATTCCCCGCTTGTGGGCTGACTTCGCAAAATCCGCCAATACTTCAGGAGAACGATGCGCTGAGATAACTTTTACTTCAATTGAAATGTTAAATTGCTGTAAGATATCAGTTGCTTCTTTCATTACAGGTAGATCAGAATCGCTTCCCATAATTACTCCGACAACCGGTTTTTGTGTTTTCATAATTTCTCTTTTATTTAATTAATTATGTGGCGCAGAATTAATTCTGCACTATGCGTAGAAAAAACTTTAAATGCTTTTCCAATTTATTTTTTTTATTACATCACCATCGGATTGTAGTATGATCGCACCTTCAGAATCAGTGCGTAGAATCTTCGAGTGAAGATTACTCAATCGTTCTAAAATAACTCGCGATGGATGACCAAATTTGTTTTGCTCGCCCACACTAATTAAACTAATCTTTGGTGTTACAAAATTAAGAAAATTTTCTCCCGAACTCGTCTTACTTCCATGATGCCCTGCTTTTAAAACATCGGAATCTAAAAACTCTTTCCATCGAGAAGTTAAATATCGCTCTTCTTTTATTTGTGCATCACCGACAAAAAGAAATGAAGTTTGTCCATAAACAATCTTAAAAATGCCGCACCTGTCGTTAATTTTAAAGTTTTTCAGCGGGGAAACGTGTGTATCAGCCAGAAAATAGATTTGGCAATTCGCCTCGCTTAGTAGAGTATCACGATAATAATTGGGATGGATATTATAAATGGCAAGTAATTGTTCAAAATAAAGATCGTTTTTATCGGTTGAGTCCATATCCGGTTTGAAAATTTTTTTAATTCTTTGTTCCGATACCAGCGAGACAAAGCCGGCAAAATGGTCATTATCCATATGTGAAACCATCCCGTAATCTATTTTTCCAACCCCAAGATGATCGAGCAGCGGGATAACAACACGCTCGCCATTATCATAATTAAATTGCGAACTCCCTGCATCAATCAACATTGTTTTGCCGTTTGGGAATTTAATGAGGAATGAATCCCCTTGCCCGATATCAATCATCATTACAGATAGTTTTCCATCCGGCAAAATATTTTTATTATCAAGCGAACAAAAAACTACCGTGTTCACCGTTACCAGGATAGTTAAAAGTATTTTTGTCCATATCCTCTTCATAAAATGCATGAAGAAAATTAAGAGAAATAAGAAAAAATAGAAGATCAGGGAATCTTGCAGTGTAAAATTGTTCACGCGGATGAAAGAAAAATCTTGTGTCGCAGAGATTTTTATCAACCAATAAAGGAGCGCAATTAAACTATCTCCGGCAGATGCATAAATGCCGGCAACTTGCGAGGAAATTAACGAGACAAATAGTGTCAATAATCCGTTTGCAAGAATTATTGAAATTCCCGGAATAACAAATAAATTTGAGATGAGAGATATAATTGAAATTTTTCCGAAATAGTAATTTGAAAAAGGGAGAACTCCAATCTGTGCCGCTAATGACAGAAAAAACATTCCCACTATCGCTTTAACAAACTTATCTTTTAGATTCAGCTCATTTACTAAGTTTGAAAAATATGGATAGAGTCCTACAATTGACATAACAGCGACAAAAGAAAGTTGAAATCCCGGCGTAAAAAGTTGATTGACATCAATAAATAAAATTGCCAGCGCGGCAATAGCAAGTGTATTCCAAACATTCATTTCTCTGTTGGTTAGGGAGGCAACAAAGAGAACCATTGCCATAATTGTAGCCCTCAAAACCGCTGCTTGAAATCCCGTGATGATGAGAAAAAAAAATAAACCGGTCATTGTAAGAAGAGATCGAAGATAGATATTAGCCCGCCCGAAAAGAATGATAAAAATGATCGCGATAAACCCAACATGCAAACCGGATACGGCAAGCACGTGTGCCACACCGGAATTAATAAAATCCATTTTAGTTTCGTTATCTATTTCACTTTTGTCTCCGAGGAGTAGTCCTTTTAACAATCCCGCAGCTTTTGGTTCTTGCAGCGCGTCAATTCTCTCTGCCATACTTTTTCTTATTGAAAAAATAAATGCCGGGAAAGAAGAAATTGCAGGATTAAGAATCTCAACATCCTTCACAGCTTTGGCAGTGATATACCCGGTCACGCCTTTCTTTAATAAGAATGTCCCATAATCAAATTCACCCGGATTACGAATTCCTTTCCCACGGCTGTACACTCCTTTTACAGTAACATAATTACCCGGGTTAAGTTTATTGTAAAGATTACGGAAATTTTTTATCATATCAGCTTTAACTCTGCAGACAACAAGATAATTCCCCGTTATTTTTTTATCTCCATAAAAAAATGAATCTATGACGAGCTTAAACTTGAAATCGTTTTTTCTCTTCAACTCAATTTCGGAAATCCGTCCAACGACCTTCACCTCTTTAACATAATTTTCTTTAATAGGATACTTAATTTCATCTCGATTTTGGAGGAAATATAGAAGAGCGCCGAAGAAAAAAACCGGGATTAACGCAAATACGATGTAAGGAATTGTGATAATCTTTGAAACAAAAAGCTTAATGAAAAGAAGCGATACAACTATTGATAAGAGAAAAGCTACGCCAAGAATATAAAAACTGATTTGATATTCGGATTGAAAGATTATCCCAAGAATAAAACTAATTGCAATACCAATTAACGGATAATGCTTTAGCATAAATTTTTAATAATTGCGTTTTTGATATCGGATAAATCTGAAATACTTTCTGAAATGATTTTCGCTTTGCAGCCTGCTGTTATCAATAAAGCTGGATTATTAGTGTGCGTCTTAACTGAAAGATCTTCAACATTCCCATGATCAGAACAGAGAATGATTGAGAGCGTCTCATGATCAAATTGGGTGAAAAGAGTATAAAGAAATTCATCAAGTGTATTGAGGGTTGATGCTGTATCTTCGTCATATCTTCCGTGTCCAAGATGATCGGTCAAGAAATATTCAAATGCGGTGAAGGAATTCTTGCAAGCGATATTCAAAAGATTTTCTGCGGCATGCTGCGGCGAAATAACAGGAAGATCGTATCCAAGTTTTGTGTTCCAGCGGGCATTGGTAATTTCTGCCGTGAGCGCATTGCCTGCAGCAACATCATCATAGCCGTTGAGATGCATTCCGTTAAGGTTACAGCTCAACGTGGTAACGCTTAACCGCTTTTTACCGGAATCAATATAGTCGAAAAATATTTGAGGATAGGCATTAGCAAAAACGACGCCTTCATTTTTATCAAAGAAATATTTAAATATATTTTCTTTCCTTATGATAGGAATTAGCGTTGAATAGGGAAATGGACCAAAGTGCTGGTTAATAATTTGCGGAGCTTTTACTCCACAAAAAATAGAAGTTTGCCCGGTGCCGCTTTGTGGAAGTCCTTTTATTCCCATTAAGGCATCAACAGGAGAAAGAAATATTTTTCCGTTTGATAAAGATTGATTTTCAAGATGTGGGGTTTCACCAAATATTTTTTCAAAAGTTTTAAACCCGAATTTGAAAAATGGGTTCACGTCATAATCATTTTTTCCGATACCAACACCGTCTAAAAAAAGTAGAAGAATATGATGAGCGCTCTTTTCCATCTACTTTATCAACGGTGATTCAACCATAATTGTAACAGGACCGTCATTAAAGATATTCACCTTCATCATTGCGCCGAAAACACCGGTCTTTATTTTTGCGCCGCCCAAATTTTGTTTTAACCTTTCAATAAATTTTTCGTACAACGGGATGGCAGTTTCCGGTTTTGCTGCATCAGTAAAGCCAGGGCGGTTCCCCTTTCGCGAATCTCCGTATAAAGTGAATTGAGAAACAAGTAAAATTTCTCCATTTATATCCTTTAGAGAAAGATTCATTTTTTCATTCCCATCCATAAAGATTCTCAAATTGCAGCATTTATCAGCCACGAAATTAACGTCATCAATCGTATCGGTAGTTTTTATTCCGAGAAGAAGCACAAGCCCTTTACCTATGCCAGCGGAATAATTTTCGCTTTCAATAACAACCGAGCCGCTGCTTACCCGCTGAACTAACGCCCTCATTTTAATTCACCTTTTATAACCCGGTCAATGTTTGAATAATCTTTTGTAATTGTGATTGCTGAAAAATTGTGCAATTCAAAGAGTGATCTAACTTCCACCGATTGCCCGGCTCCTAACTCAAAATACATCCTCCCCTTTTCCTTTAAATAATCTTTCGCAGATGCTATAATTTTCCGGTAAAATGTTAATCCGTCTGAAAAATCCGTAATCGCAAAGTCAGGCTCATGAATAACGATTTCTTTTTGCAAAGTATGAAATTCATTTAGTGAAACATACGGTGGATTGGAAACAATAATATCCTGCTTTTCAGCAATTGGTAAAGACAATGCTAAAACATCGTTCTGCAAATAGGTAATTTTCGATGCGACATTATGAGAGTCTGCGTTTAGGCGGGCTACGACAAGCGCTTCAGGACTTTTATCAACAGCAATTATTTCGGCATTCGGAAGATGTTTCGCCAGAGCGACCGCGATAATTCCGCTTCCCGTCCCAATATCCATAATATTAACATGCGTTTCTTTATCAATAGAATTTAGCACAGTTTCAATCAGTATTTCTGTTTCCTGGCGCGGTATTAAAACATTCTTATTCACAGAAAAAGTAAGTCCATAAAATTCAACATAGCCTAAAATATATTGGAGCGGTTCACGCAGCCCACGTCTTTTTACATGAGATCGAAAAAGATCAACTTCATCATCTTTCACCGGTTTATCAAATGAAAGATAGAGATCTAACCGTTTGCATTTTAGCACATCTGCTAAAAGCAATTCCGCATTTAGCCGGGCAGATTCAATCCCCTTTTGCTCAAAGAAAGGAGTTGTCAAATTTAAGAGTTCAAGGACGGTATGCATACGCAAATTTTTTATTCAATTGAATTTGAAAAATTGTAAATTGCAACAAATTTTTTTTCTGTTCACGCTCAAAATAAGAAAGTATTCGCTTTTTAAGAAGTTTAATGAAAATAGAGAAAGGTAAAATAAAAAGAATCCTCTGCATCAAACTGCGGGGTATTGGAGACGTTATTCTCTCAACAGTGGTCTTTGATAATTTGTTAAAGGAGTTTCCTCTGGCTAAAATTGACTACCTGACCGAACCACCGGGTAAAACGGCTTTGGAAAAGCTTTCTTTTATAAATGAGATCCTGATCTATAATAAAGAAGAAACTTTTGCCGGAGTCAAAACTATCGCAAAAGTATTCTTTAACAAGTATGATTTGGTTTTAGACTTTTATTCCAACCCGAGAACAGCGGCAATAACTTGTTTTAGCGGTGCAAAATATCGCGCAGGTTTTCCTTATAGAGGAAGAACCTACGCATATAACTTATTGGGTCCAGCTGAACGGAATAAATTTCATGCGGCTCAACTCCATATTGAATTCTTAAATAGTATTGGGATAAAAACTGAATCCAGCAATCTTCACTTTGGTCTAGATAAAAAAGAGATTGCTTTTGCACAAGACTTTTTCGATAAGAATTTCTCGGTAAATGATTTTGTTGTTGTGCTCAGTCCAAGCGGTGGCTGGGATTCAAAGAAATGTGATGCTTCAAAATTTGCAGAAATAGGCGATACTCTCTATGAAACGTATCATGCAAAATTTCTTATTGTTTGGGGCCCTGAAGATTACCATGACGCCTTAGCTATTCAAAAAATAATGAAACACCCCTCTCTGCTCGCACCCAACACTACAATCCGAGAAGGAGCTGCTTTGATGCGAGTCGCTAAATTAGTAATTGCAAACGATAGTGGTCCGATGCACATTTCAACTGCAATCGGTACACCTACACTAAGTCTGCACGGTCCCACCGATCCGAATTTACAAGGACCGTTCGGAGATAAACATGCATGGATCAGGCTTGAAGAGCTTGACTGTATAGGGTGCAATTTGTTAATATGTCCCCGCAAACATGAGTGTTTTCTCAACTTACCAACTGAAAAAATAATTGAGAAAGTCGCTCAACTCATTTTAAAAAATGATATTTTGGTTCACCATGAAAAGATTTGAGGTATATCTTAAGAAGAGATTTCTTTCTCTTTTACTTGTTCTCAACAGGAAGAGCAAATTCGTAGAAGAGAATTATTCAATCATGCCAGGAGCAAAGGTTCTCTTTGTTCGCTTAAATAGAATTGGTGATGCGCTTGTAGTTACGCCGTTACTTTCCGAAATTAAAAAGAAGACGGGAGTGCAGGTTTTTGTTCTTGCAAGTGAAATAAACCGAATTGTTTTTGAAGATTGCCCATCCGTTGACAAAACCATTGTATTCGATAAGGGGTTAACAAGTTTTTTAAATCTGCTGAAACTTATTGAACACGAAAATTTTGCTGCCTTGGTTGATTTGCATGACGATGTTTCTACCACCGTTAGTTTCCTTATAGCTCTGGCGAAAGTGCCCCTAAAATTCGGTTTAAAGAAATCCAACTCAAGAATTTATACCCACACAGTAGAAAAAACTGACCCGACAAAAACACACGTTGTGGAAAGGAATCTCGCTTTATTAAAATTGTTCAAATTAGATTATGAAAAAGAGAAAATAAATATTGTTTATCAACCAAAAAAAGAATCACTAGATAAAGTGGAAACTTTTTTGACGAATAAATTCAAGGAGAATAAATTTCTTATTGGAGTTAACATTTCTGCCGGAAGCGAAGCTCGTTTTTGGGGCGTCGAACGATACCGGCAGCTGCTTTCATTTTTTTCAACTTATGATGCGAATGTTTTATTGATTTCTTCTTCTCGAGATTTGAAGTATGCAATTCAGATTGCGGTGAAGGAAGAAGCGCTTTTTTATTCCCCCTCTTTCGATGAATTTGCAGCAATGATAGCTAAACTTGATTTCCTTTTTACTCCAGATACTTCAACTGTGCACTTAGCATCGGCTTTCAAAGTCCCGATGTTTGGTATTTATGTTCAATATAACACTGATGATCTGCCATGGACACCTTATCAATCTAAACATGAAATAGTTGTTACGAAAGAACCGAATTTATTAAATTTGTCCTATGCAGAAGTCATTACTAAACTAAAACCATTTGTAGAGCATTATGTCAAATCTTTATCCAATCCCCTCCTGTAAAAATTTTAACGGTTACAAACCATGCTTCCCGAACCATAATTGTTGGGAACAGGGCTGCAAAGAAAATATTCCGACGGGAACGAAAATCTTAATTATTAATCTCGACGCGATGGGTGATGTATTAATGACGACCGCACAGCTAAAAAGTTTAAAGAAGAAATTTCCAGAATCTTCCATTTTTTGGGTAACATTAAAACCGGCTGATCAACTGCTTTTACACAATCCTTATGTTGATCAAGTTTTTAAATATGATTTTGAATCACTTTCTATTCTTCAACAAATGGAATTTGATTTTGCGTATAACATTGATAAATCAAAACGTTCGGCAGCTTTGTTAAATTCGGTTTCCGCAAAACAAAAACTTGGATTCGGATTAAATGCTGACGGAAAGATCATTCCTTTAAATGATGGCGCATTCTATAATTATCAACTCGGCATGGACGATCATTTAAAATTTAAAGTGAATCTGCGAACCGGGCAGGATTATCTGGCTGAAACGCTCGAGCTTGATTACGAACGAAATGATTATGTTTTTCATTTTTCCGATGAGGAGCTTACGTTCCAACAAAAGTACAAAAATGAAGTGGGGTTGGAGGAGCGTGATTTGGTTGTCGGTTTCAACACCGGCTGTTCAAACCTTTTTCCAAATAAAAAAATGACTGTTGAGCAGCACATTCAGCTTATTGAACAATTACTAAGCCATCATAAATATAAAATTATTTTGCTCGGCGGACCAGAAGACGCCGATCGAAATGAGTTAATTGCGGCGCCGTTCGGGGACAAGCTCATTAACACTCCAGCCACCATGGGAATACGGCGGGGCGTTTGCTTTGAAAATCTTGCCGATTTGATTATCACCGGAGACTCTTTTGGAATGCACATTGCCATTGCGCTAAAAAAATACGTCATCGCTTGGTTCGGGCTTAGCTGTTGGACTGAAATTGATCTGTATGAAAGAGGCGTAAAACTTTTTCCAATTGATTTATTTTGCTCGCCATGTTGGAAGAAATCTTGTCCGTATAATCTAGAGTGCGTTAGACAAATTGATTTAAAACGAATTGAAAATGAAGTGGTAAATTACTTTGACTCAAAAACAAGATACTAATTTAAATTTACTTTTTTCTTTCGCTAAAAGAGTGCGCCGCCCTCTTCTACTTGATGGAGCAATGGGAAGTTTTCTTCAACTAAATGGAATTCAACCTCATCCCACGATTTGGATGTCGTATGCAAATATCACTCACCCCGAAGAAGTAATGAAAGCGCATCAAGCCTATATCAAAGCCGGAGCCGACATCATTACAACAAATACTTTTCGGACAAATCCGGTTTCGCTGAAATCTTCAGAAGAGAAAATTATCTGCCGTGATTTTGTAAAAAGAAGTGTCAATCTTGCGAAATCAGCGGTCGAAGGAAAAAATATTTTAATCGCCGGCTCAAATCCCCCGGCAGAAGATTGTTACCAGGTTAAAAGAATTATCACGAAAAAAGAGTTACAAATTAATCATGCCGAACATATTGAATATTTGATGGATTCAGGATGCAATTTTGTGCTGAATGAAACGCAGAGTCATCTGGATGAAATTCTTTTTATTTCAAAATTCTGCAGTAAAAATTCCATTCCATTTATAATGAGTTTGTACTTTACACCGGAACTCATGTTGCTAAGCGGTGAAAATCTTTTTGATGTTATTCCTCGGATTGAAGAATTTGTTCCACTCGCCATTGGGTTGAACTGCATCTCTCCGGGAACGTTCCAAAGAATTTTTCACAGAATAAATGCGGACACATCATGGGGTTTCTACTTGAATTGCGGAAGCCGCGATTTTGAGAGTGATACAATTGAATGCGGAATTTCACCGGAGAACTATTCAAGTGCAGCAAAACCCTATTTAAGGAAGAATCCCGCTTTCATTGGTTCCTGTTGTGGTTCTTCGCCAAAGCATACAAAAGAATTAAAAAAGCTTTTAGATGAAAAAAATAATAATTAACTCTCCAGCAAAAATTAATTTCGGACTAAATATTGTTTCGAAGCGTAATGATGGATTTCACAATATCGAAACTATTTTCTATCCAATTGAGCTGCACGATATTTTAACTTTTGAAAGAGCGGAGAGATTCTCCTTCAGTTGTAATAATGAACTTATTCTTAACGATAATAACAATTTAGTTTTAAAAGCCATACGGCTGCTTGAGCAACATTCAAAAATGGTATTCAATGCAGCAATTACTTTAGAAAAAAATATTCCGATTGGCGCGGGACTTGGAGGCGGAAGTAGTAATGCGGCGAACACTTTGCTGGCTGTGAATGAGTTATTCGATCTTCAACTTAAAGAAGGTCTATTGAAAGAATTTGCATTTCAACTTGGTTCTGACGTTCCGTTTTTCCTTCACCCGGTTTCTTCTTTTGCATCTTCGCGCGGGGAGATGCTCTGGCCCATCAGTTTTAGAATTGCAAAGCCAATTCTCTTAGTCAATCCAGGGATTCACATTTCAACTAAATGGGCTTATGAAAACATTCTTCCTAAAGTGCCGGATTTTTCTCTTTCCTCACTTGACAAAAATTCAGTAGAACACCTGACCAGCTTACAGAATAGTGTTGTAAATGATTTTGAGAAAGTGACGTTTGCAGCACATCCTGAACTAAATAAAATAAAAACCAAAATGTTCGAGCTACATGCAGAATTTGCATTGATGAGTGGAAGCGGTTCTACTTTGTTCGGCATTTTCCCGGATAAAGTATCAGCCCGTTTAGCTAAAAAATATTTTTCAAAAACTTACTTCACCTACTTACAATGAAAACACATTTTACTTATATCTTCTTCAGCGCTATTCTATTTCTCTCAATAAATTGTTCTACAAGTTCCTTTTATATCCATTCAAGAACGGAATGGAATGCGGCAAATCCAAAGGCATTCAAATCACAGCTTCCGGTGAGAATTACAATTCATCACGAAGGGGAGATTTTCAATTCGGAAAAACAATCGAGCCAGCAACACATTAAAAATATTCAGACTTGGGGAATGAGCGAAGCCCGCAATTGGAGTGACATACCTTATCATTTCTTAATTGATTTCGACGGAAATATTTTTGAAGGAAGAAATGTTTTTACAGCGGGAGAAACCGCTACCGAATATGATCCTGCAGGACATTTGCTTATCACCTGCTTAGGTAACTTTGAAGAACAAAAGGTTACAGACAAACAATTAGAGGCTTTAATCAATCTGACCGCTTACTGCTGTAAGAAATATCAAATTGATCCCTCGACAATAAAAGCACATCGTGATTTTGCAAAAACTCTCTGTCCCGGGGCAGATTTATACCGCTACATAGAAAGCGGTTATCTTCAATTTGAAGTTGAAAAAAAAATTAAATAACCGCTGCTTCTTCAAATTCAACATAACCTTTGTCTGCATTAATCTTAGTTCTAATACCGAAAGGGATTGTGAAATTTGCTTCCCGGTGTCCATGCGGGAAATTTTTAATAACCGGGCAACGTAAATCACCTAAATGTTTTTGAAGAACTTCTTGCAGAGGTAAAGTTTTTTTGTCCGCATCTTTTTCTTCGCAATCTGTAAATTCACCTAAAACTAACCCTGCTATCTTTTTCAATAAACCGGAAATAGAAAGTTGATTCAACATTCTATCAATTTTATATGGAGCTTCATCAACATCTTCAAGAAAAAGAATTTTGTTTTTCATTTTTGGTAAAAAGACGGTATCCAACAACGCAAGAACCAGCGAAAGGTTCCCGCCGGTTATTTCTCCCTCAGCTTTTCCTTTTGTAATTTGTTGAAGTTGTTCATTCCCCGGAAGAATAACTTTACCGGTTTTTTTCACCGAAGTTACTGTCCGCCAAAAATTTTCTTCTGTGTATTGATTAATCTCGCCATGAAAATCAACCGCTACCATCGGACCGCCAAATGTTACAAGATTTGCTTTTCGGAGAAACGCAAGCTGCAAAGCCGTGATATCTGAATAGCCTACAAATATTTTTGGGTTTTTCTTTATTAACCGGTAATCAATTTTGTCCAGCAGCCTTGGTGAACCATATCCGCCACGAACACAAATAATCGCTTTAACATTTTTATTCGCAAACATAGCGTGTAAATCTTCAATGCGCTCTTCGTCAGAACCCGCAAGATACCCGTAGTATTTTCCAACATTTTTCCCAACTTCAACCGAGTAGCCGAGATTTTCAAAATAGGCAGCACCTTTGTTAATACGGCTCAAATCATCAGGGGAAGATGCCGGAGAAACTATTCCAATGGTATCTCCTTTCAAAAGTTTTTTTGGTTTTTGTAAGTGCATACGGACAACCTCTGTTATAAATTTTTTAGCGCTTCATCTTCTGTCGAATAGATAGAAAATAATTTATGGAATCCGGAGATTGAAAATACCTCCTGGATTTGCTCACTCATTGAGGAGAGAGCAAGCGCACCGCTTTTTTGTTGCAATAGTTTCGCCAAAACTATAAGCACACGTAAACCCGCACTACTTATAAATGATAGCTCAGAAAAATCTATTAAAACTTTTTTCGCGCCACCCTCAACTAATGCTGTGGTCTTTTCTTGAAAACTTGTGGCATGGTTGAAATCAAGATTTCCCTTTGGAGAAATGATAAAAACATCGCTTACTGTACGTTGAGACATTTCCATTGTGAACCTCTTTTGTTATGTTGTTTTTTTTGATATTGTTAAAATATTTTTCTCGTTACTTCTTTTATACTCAAAAGTATCCATCATGGTTTTAACTAAATAAATTCCGATACCTCCGGGTATTCTTTCATCTAAGGGGATATCCTTCGGTTCAGGAGCCGTTAACGGATTAAATTCTATTCCATCATCAAGAAACTCTATGCACACTCTCTCAGCATCGTAGGTTATTTTTATATGAATGTCATGCAAATTTTTATCTAAAAAAGAATAATTTATTGCATTCACTAAGATTTCTTCCATCGCTAAACGAAGTTTGTAAATTGTAGATAACGCAATGCTCTGCTCATTACAAAAATTGATAAATTCATAAATTGCACGAGAGACTTCCTCATGTGAATTTTTGATAACCATTTCATAACCTCTACATGCTCGTTCAATCATCAACTAATCATTCTCCATCGGTTTGATCCATTTGAGAACAAAAGAAGTTATATCATCAGACTGAGGAGCACTCACCACAAATCGCTTAACTTCTTTAACCGAATTTATGACGAGCTCTTTCGCGGAACTTAATTTCTGCGTTTGTAAAAATTCTTCAAGCCTTTTGTCCGAATAAAGTTCATCCGAAATATTCTGTGCTTCAGTAATGCCGTCGGTATAGAGAAAGAGTGTATCATTATCAGCTAATACAACTTTTGCTAATTGATATTCGTACTTATCAACTATACCCACAGCGATATCACCGGTCTTCTCAATCTTCTTAACGCCGCCGTTTAACGGAATGATATATGGCAAATTATGACCTGCGTTCACAAAATCAAGTTCGCCGGTTCTAAGATTTATTCTTCCGAAAAAGATTGTAACGAACATTGAAGAATCGTTTTCCCGGCAAAGATCGTTATTCACTTTGGAAATAATTTCATCTAACGGAAGATCAATTGTGGTTGAAGCTTTAATAAGGGTTTTGGTTACTGCCATGAATAGCGAAGCAGGTACACCTTTACCCGAAACATCTCCAATTGAGAAATAAAGGAAAGAATTCTCCAGCAGGAAAAAGTCATAAAAATCTCCGCCAACTTCTTTAGCAGGTTCGATAACAGCATAAATATCAAATTCGGAACGATCGGGAAAAGGCGGAAATATTTTTGGAAGAATGCCCATTTGAATTTCGTGAGCAATTTTTAATTCACTCTCCATCTTTTGTTTCGCCGCTGTCGTCTCCATTAAATTATCAATATACTGCCGCAATGAAATTTTCATAAAATTAAATGAAGCAGCCAAATGACTAACTTCATCTTTTGAATGCATTTCCGGAATTACAACCTCGAAGTTGCCGGCAGCAATTTGGTCAGTTGCTGCGGCAAGTTTAGTAAGAGGCCGGGTAATACGGTTTGCGAGAAAAGTAATAGCAATAATTAAAAGGATTGCGCCCATCAAATTGTAGATTAGAATATATCTCGTCAAGGAGTTCAGATCCGCCATCAATTCGTCTTCCGGAATCATCACCCCGAGCGACCAATCATTAGTAACAAGAGGGCGGTAATAAAGATAGATATTCTTTTTCTCAAGAAACTCTTTAAGTAAAACAAAATCGGATTTGCCATGAAGCGCAGCCTGCCCTAATTTTCTAAGCGCTGAATCATCGTATTTTTCAGCTACACTGAAAATTGTTTCATTCATAATGAAATCTTTTGTTGGATGCGTTACAAAAGTTCCATCGTGGGAGATTAAAAAAGCATACCCATTTTTATATAACTTCACTTTTTTCACAATTTGTTTGAGCCAATGCAGGTCAATCTCAGCGCTTACTACACCGATACAAATGCTGTCTCCATTATTTCTTAAATAAAATGGGACTGAAAAAGTTGCAAGGATTTTTGAATCATCATCAACGTTATAGTATGGCTCACTCCACATTGATTTTTTGAGTTCTTTTGGGATTAAATACCAATCCTTGATTTTGTAATTATTTTCCGGAGATTTCAGGTAGACGGTTTTTAACTTCCCTTTGTTCTTATACACATAGGGAGCAAACTCACCTTTCACTCCCGGGAATTTGTCAGGTTCAAATGCAATGGTAACACCGGTAATTTCATCGGTGGATGCCGTGAAAGTGGTTAACAGATTGAGAATTTCTTTTTCAGTTAATGCGGAATTTTCCAGTTGATAGGCTATCGTTTTAGGAACTTGCTCTACTTTACTTAAAATTATTTCAATTTTGTTAACCGTGGCATCAGAAAGGTGTTCAACATTTGAACTAACATTTTTCAGTAATATTTCCCTGGAGCGTAAAAAATTGTTCCCAAAAATAAAGAGAAAGATAATACCGATAACCGTTAGAATTGAAAAGACTAATTTGACGGCTAAAGAATTTCTAAGGTGAGTCATAGAGTGACCTGTAAAAATCTTTAAATGAAATACTCTGTTTGATATTACTGCTTTCCTTAAGTATCTTTACAACGTTATCGTAATCATTTTCTCTTAGCTCACCGATTTTTTGCCCGCCTGAAGGTTGAAACAAAATTTTCATCTGTCTCAGCATCCAGAGTTGATGCATCTCATTGGCTGCGTATTTCGCTTTTGTTAAATATTTTTTTACGAGTTTAAGGGTTTCCTCTTCGTGGTTGAAAGCATATTCCCAACCTTCTAATGATGCGGTCACAAAATCTTGACACGCCTGTTTATTTTTATTGTAAAAATCTTCGAGCACGTATATCCCGTCTTCTGGAAAATTTAGATCATAATCTTGAAAATTGAAAATTGTCAAATCACCTTTATCATATCCGCAGTTTATTAACAAATGATATTCGTTGTACAACATTACCGAAGTAACATCAACAACATCACGGATGAAAATGTCTTGTGTTTCGGAAAGTGGATAAGGTATTACATCTATACCGTTTTTCTTAAACAGTGCGTCGGGTTGTATTTTGAAATCTTTTTGCCACATGGCAACTTTCTTTCCATTCAAATCATTAATGGTGTTTATCCCTCTTCCCTTTTTTGCGACCAACATCAAGGCTGATTTTTGAATGAGTTGAGCTATGTTAATCAGCTTTACGTTTTTATCTCTAACTTGAAGTGCAGAGGAAAGCCAGGAGGCACATATTTCAGTTTTTTTTTCCGCCAGCCAATCCAGCGATGATCGGTTCGGTCCACCGGTTAACAACTCAACATTTAGTCCGTACTTCTTGTAGATACCTTTTTCATAGGCAATGATGAAGCCGGCAAATTGAGCTTGCGGAATCCAATGTGGGAGAAATCTAAGGGAAGTCTCTTTTTTCTGCTGAGAAAAAAGTGTCAGCGTAAAAATAGAAAGTGAAAGGATGATTAAGGTTTTTTTCATTTACGTGAAAATTATGTTTTTGTTTTCACCAAAATAAGAAAATTTTTCAACGAAGCGCAACTATAATTTCACCGGATTCCCTTCAAACGTGAAAGAAGGAACAGGACTGCTAGTAACTTAAATAAAGTACTTCTAATCCGGACAAACCTCGCAATAAGTAGGACACACCGGACATCATAAAAACAAACACCAAATAACTTTGGAGGAATGATTGAAGTTGGCATGATGGAATAATTGAATGAAAAAATCATCGGAAACCATGATATTATTTAGTATTCCGCTTTCGCGGAATTTGTTCTTGCAGCATAATCCATTTATGGTTGTGCGGAATTAGAAATTATTTATTGAACAAATAATTTAGAAGCATGAATGAAGTGAAATACAAATAGTCTTCACTTTGTTATCCAATTATCGTTAACATGTTAGCAATAGTGATCCTCAAGGTGTCTATGGAATGATGAGAGTAAATGTCGTTCCTTCGTTCATCTTGCTATCTACCAGAATCGAAATTTTTTGAAGCTCAGCTAATTTCTTAACAATTGACAGCCCAAGACCAATCCCACCGGGAGACGAATTTCTTGACTCTTCCACCCTAAAAAAACGATTAAATATATTTTTGAGCTGCCCTTCCTCTAGACCCAAACCGGTATCTTTTATTTGAAGTCTGATATTCTTATCCACTCTTTTAACTGATAAATAGATTCTGCCTCCGGAGTTTGAATATTTAATTGCGTTTGAAAGTAGATTTTCAAGCATTATAGTTAACATCGCAGGCTCAGCTTTTACTGAAATACCTTCCTCGATCACTTTTTCTAAAGTAAGATTCTTTGCTTTCAATAAGTCAGTATAGCGTGCTTCCAAATTATCAAATAATTCTTTACTATTTACCGGCTGCATAAAAACTTTAACAGATGAATTTTCGTGTCTCGATAGAAACAAAAATTGGTCAATTAAATCGGACATTCTTTTTGTTTCTTTGATCACGTCGGACACTTTTGCTATATATTGTTCCTGTGGTCTCGGCTTTCTTATCAGCACTTCGAGCGTTCCCTGGATTACGGAAAGCGGCGTTCGTAATTCATGTGATGCGTCCGCGGTAAATTGTTTTTCACGAAGCAAGGCTTCTTCCAGCCGAGAAAGTAGTTCGTTTATTTTTTTACACAACAGATAGATTTCATCGTTATGTTTCGGGAGAGGAATTCTTTCCGATAAATTTTCTTTTGTGATTTTTTCTGCAATCGTAATTACTTTGTTAATCGGTTCAATTGTTTTGCCGGCTATTGATCGTGAGATGATGAACAGCGCAATTAAGAAAATCGGATAGGAAACGACGAGAACCATTAAAAGGTTTTGCAAAACCAACGTTGCTTCTTTTAGCGGAATTGCAAGGAGAATTGTTCCAATATATTTTTTATCATGGGTTATTATCCGTGTTTGGTATTGCCTAATCGGTTTACCATTAAGATTCGATGAAAAGAATATTTCAATTTTTGTAGTATCTAAATAAACCAAAGATTCTTGAAGTAAATTTGAAGTTTTTTGAATAATGGATCCGCTCGTATCCATTACTTGAACGAAGATAGGGTTGACTTCTACGTTGCCATGCCCACCGGCTGCCCACGAAAATGGATGTTTGAAAATAAATTTTCCATCAACTACGTTATAATCAGCGAGGAACTCTAAAGATTCTTCCTTTAATTCGTCATCTATCTTTTCGTAAACAAAGCCGTCAATAACTAAATAGATTGTAAAGAAGAGTATCAAGATTAAGATTGCAGTTGCAAGGGAATTGAAAGCTGCAATCCGGTTTCGTAAAGTAAAGTTCACTCACGTTCCCTGATAATATAACCAATGCCTCTAATGGTCTGGATCATATTTCCACTCTTTTTTGTTTCGAGTTTTTTTCTAAGAAAATTAATATAAACATCGAGTGAAGAGCTATCTGTTTCAAAATTGATTTCCCAAACCTCTTTGATGATCTCATTTCTTGTACAGACTTTCCCTTTATTCTTTAAAAGAAAGTAGAGGAGCAAAAATTCTTTTTTTGTTAGATTAATTTCCGTTCCACCCCTGAAAACTTGATGCGTTGTAGTCTCAAGCGTTAGATCATCAAATGAGAGAGTTGTTAATTCTTCATGATCTTCGCGTAATTGCACTTTTATGCGTGCAAGAAGTTCTTCAAACTGAAAGGGCTTTTTAATATAATCATTTGCACCGGCTTCCAATCCCATCACCGTGTCATGCAGTGCATCCCTTGCAGTAAGAAAAATAACCGGAACTTTTTTATTCAATTTGCGAATTTGTTTGGTGATATCAATCCCTGAAATACCTGGAAGCATCCAATCAATGAGCATGAGATCATAAATCCTTGTAGTTGCAAGTTCAACACCTCTTTTCCCATCCAAAGCAACATCAACAGAATAATTCTCATCTTCAAGCCCATCTCGAAGAAAATTGGCAATACCGATCTCATCTTCAACAATCAAAATTTTCATCTTTTAATAACCAATTCATAAGGAGTTCATAAAACGGAATTTATCCGCCATCTTGAGTGGTCTAAAAACGTTTGGTCAAATCTATGAAAAAACTTCCCTGGGTATTCTTCTTCTCAAAAATTCCTTCATAGCTTAATGACGCATACATGTTATAAGGGACGCGTATTGACATATCTACTCCGGCAATAAGTTGATGCATCGCAAGCGGATTATTGATAAACCGGTATTTAATGTCACGGATTTCTCCGCTCAAATAAATATCGTCATTCCAAAGAGATTTACTCATACGAAAAGCGATTTGTGCTCCTTCAGAATAGCTCGAAATCAACTTTAACAGAGAAAGGCTACCATCAACTTTTACATAGGGAATTTGATAATAAGAAATCGTACCCCCGAAATTTCTGGATGGTTTTGTATCCCGCTTTTGAAATCGGTATCCGGCATGAAGAGTAACTGAAAGTTGCGAACTAGGTTTTACATAAATGCTTGCTGAATATCCTTGACGCATCTCATTTTCTATTAGATATTCCAGCAGGGTCTTATACGTCTCGTAGTAAATCACATTTTTCCTTGCATCGTAATTTAGCGAGGCAGAAATTAATTGAACCGGCGAATACCGGATTGAGAAAAAGATACTTGTGAGACTTACCGAATTTTTATTTGCCCCGTTCACTTTCTTAAACATATCAACTTCGGAAGAAGCGAAGAAATAAGTTTTGGGAAAAATATCATTCGTGTGCTGCAAATAAAAATAGCGCCTATCGGTTTTAAAATTGTTTGTCTGGTTGAAAACCGCAGCTGTGTTTTCCATCGTAGAAGATCTGAGTGAGTCAACTCTCCCGACATACCCCCCAATTTGAAATAATTTTGCATTGTATCCGTAGTCAGTAAAATTTGGACGAGAACCTAAAATGGCGCCGGTATAATATTTGGTGAAATTATATTCATACTGAACCCCGTCAATTGTTCCAACATTTGAAATATGGGAATTTAAATGTCTGCCGAACCAAAGCAGCGATTGCGGTGAAAGTTCATAGGAAACTCCTAAGTCATAAACTTTCAAACTCTGCCCGACATTTTTTTTCACTTTTTGCCAGTCTTTCACGTTGTACGCAAAGTTGATATAGGAAGAGAAGGAGAATTTTGAATCAGCTATTTTATCTACCGAAAAAGAAAGCGAATATCTCCACCGCTGCATATCACCACGACTACTAACATTATCAAATTGCGAAACAGACTGCATTGAAAATCTGCCGAAATAATTTTTTGATTTTGAATCTTTTCGTACAGCTTTACTCCCTGCTGGAGAGGACAAAGAATCTAATGTTTCTCCTCCCGGAAGTTTTACTTCTTTTTTTTCTGCGACACTCACAAAACAAAAAACTGGCTCATTCTCCTTCAAAGAAACGTCATTAATTCTTTCACCGGCAACAGATTTGCTTGAAAGAAATTTCACTTGAATTGCGGGAACCAGCACATTTGACCTTAAAATGAAGAGCGTATCATTTTCGTTAAGGTTTTCGGTAGTCACAAATTTTACATAAACATTCTGAGGTGTTTGGTAAGTAACGGTTCCTTCTCTTTTTTCAATTTGTATTTGCGAAAAAGTTTCTACCGCAAAAATTATTATGAAATAAATAAAATATTTTAGTGTCTCGATCCTCATTAATTCTCTATGCTTTTGTTGAAGCCTTTGATTTGTCCGGGATCCCTTCCCTGAGGATGGCATCTATAACACTCGGAGCTTACATAAGAATAATTGTTCACACCATTATGGTCTTTATCCACTTCAGCTTTGTTGTTATGCTCATGGCAATTGATACAGCTAAATACTTTGTAATTTGAAGCGGAAGTATGGCATTCAGAACACAAATTCCACTTTCCTCTATGTTTTCCGGAATAAATCGGAAAATATTTTCCATCATGATCAAATGTTGCACCTGCCCATGTTGTGGTTGTATGACAGTCCTGGCAAGCCGTATGAAAACCCGATGTGCTGTGTTTTGGATTGGTCGTGTTATCATATTTCGTTTTATGGCAGCTATAACAATCTGTCGGTGTATTAGTGTAACCGCCTGCATGGCATTTCGTACAATCCACGCTTGTATGCGCGCCGGTTAAAGGAAATTTAGTTTGTGAATGATTAAATGTTGACGGCGTCCATGCTGTAGCTGAATGACATGTAGTACAATCCGTAGAAAAATTAGATAAAACGTGATTTGGGTCCAGAACTCCATCATAATCTGATTTGTGACAAGAAAAACATTGCGTATCGGTTCCTGTCGTTTTTCCCTTATGACAATCTGAACATGCGGCTTTCGAATGTCCACCGGTAAGCGGGAAATTTGTAACCGCATGGTCGAAGAACGACGGTATCCATGCCGTCGTTGTATGGCATGTTTTACAATCTGTGCTTAAACCTAAAGTCTGATGATTTGGATTTACAGAATTTACGAAACTTTGTTGATGGCAATCATTACAAATTTGTGAAGTACCCGTTGTTTTTCCCTTGTGGCAATCCGAACAGATTGCTTTCGTATGTCCGCCAACAAGCTGGAAGTTTGTTGTTGTGTGAGAAAAGGTTGATGGTACCCATCCATCCGCCGTATGGCATGTTTTGCAATCTGTACTCAATCCCGTTGTCTGATGATTTGGATTTACAGAGTTAGCAAAATTAG
>Ga0210028_1000155_pt1 | contig 57032 bp, 47 predicted proteins | sample CryGeymeta201513_FD_185468 | JGI IMG/M metagenome (GOLD analysis project Ga0210028, IMG submission 185468) | Groundwater microbial communities from Crystal Geyser aquifers in Utah, USA - Crystal Geyser metaG 2015-13 (SPAdes) (version 2) | ecosystem: Environmental > Aquatic > Deep subsurface >...
TGGCGTAACTGTAGTAACTCCCCAATATGCTTTTCCGGCTGAATTTTTTACAACGCCTTTTCCGGTAATAACTACACTTTGCGCAGCAACTACTGCTGTATAAGCACCGTTTGCCGTTGAAGCAAGGTTGGTCGGAATAGTGAATCCGGTAAAGGTGTTGTTTCCGCCGCCTAATTCAGTTGGTTTTTTGTAAAATTGTTGTGCAAGAGCGGCAAGATTCATATTGTCTGCCACAACTCCATCTCTATTAGCTTCAAGTGAACTTGCGCTAAAGAGATTGATACCGACGACAATTGCAATTCCAACGATAATAACACCAAGAACGATGAGTAATAACTGTTGTTGTCCCATTTTAAGTAACTCCTTATTTTAAGTGATAATTGACTTCGATTTCATAAAAGCAATAAAGATGCCATCCTGTAAACGTGAACATAATCTTCCGTTTTGGATTAAAAATCTTAGAACAGAGCAATGGTAAAAAATACTCTTTTGTAAATGTTACCTGTAAGAACTGCCGATATTTTTCTTCTTTCGCTTTACTTTTTCAAGATATTGCGCTAAGGGGTGCGTTTATTTGTTGAAAAAGAGTGTGTGAAATATATTTTAATACCTGAATTAATATGGTACGTAATTTGACTTTATTTATAGAAAGGGAATCGTTTTTATGAATACCGGACAAACAATGCTCACGCTGCTGGCAATGATGATGCTGACACTTCTTTCTGTTAGAATGAATAGCTCTGTACTGCAGACGCAAGAAACTATGCAAAATTCTAAATTTGGGTTAGCGGCGATTTCATTAGCAACCTCTATAATCGAAAATGCGAATAAACTTTCTTTTGATGAAATAACCATTGATAGCTCTATTACAAACACAAACGCTCTTACTTCAATCAATAATTTAGGAGTAGATGGAGTTGAGCATTCGAATAAACCCGCTGAATTTAATGACTTCGACGACTATAACAATTTCCAATATGATGAAAGAAAGTTGGCTTCGGCTTACTATCATATCTCGTGTAAAGTTAGTTATGTAATTCCTACAACGCCGGACGTTGATTCTAATTCTCCAACTTTTAATAAAAAACTAACTGTATCAGTTTCAAGCATTTCGATGCAAGACACTGTTAAAATCAGTACGATATTTAGTTATTGGTATTTTAGGTAGAGGAGTCTTATGGGTTACACTACCATCTTAGATATTATCGGGGCGATGGTCATTGGCGGAATTTTGCTTCTTTCGCTCTTCACAATAAATGACAATACGGTACAAAGTTATTTTTATTACAATGCCGATTTTATCTTGCAGCGGGATCTTGTTGATATTATTTTAATTGTTGAAGGAGATTTGCGGCGAATCGGGTATTGCGCTGATCCCGACAATCTAATTCCTCCAAATAAAACTATTTTAAGTGCAGATTCTAATTCAATAACTTTTGTAACCGATTTACATAAAACCGGAAAACTTGATACTGTTGAATATCGAATCGGAATTCCAAGCGATTTACCCGGGACAACAAACCCGAGGGATGTTCCACTTTATCGCATCATAAACAATAATAGCCTGGATAAATCCGTGACCGGTGTAGTAACTGAGTTTCGTCTCGTTTATTCCGATGCTTTAGGTGATACGATAAATGCCCCGGTTGCCACTCCGGGAGAAATACAAACAATGGAGCTTTCTGTAAAAGTTGAAAATGCAGCGGCTTACAATCAAAATTATTCCAATGCTTATTGGCGGCAAGTTAGATTAGCTTCAAAAAATTTAAAAAGCAGGTAAGGTGAAATTATGTTTGGCAGAGCGTCAGTCTTTTTAGTGCTTGGCTTTAGCGGAATTTTGCTTATGTACACGCAAAATCTTTTTACTTTTAGTTCAAATTCCGTTGATGTTTACAGTCAGTATTATACCAATACCATGGCGGAGAACATTGCCTCAAGCGCCGCAAACTTAGCTTGCAATCAATTTTTCTTATCTCCGACCTGGACAACAGGTTACTCCAATGTTTCGTTTAATGGTGGAACGTTCAGCGCTTCGATTGTTAGTTTAGCTTCCAACCGAAAAAAAATAATTGCAACGGGTAGTTACAGTGGACTAACAAAAACCGTCGAAGTAATCTTACAGCCTTCAAGTTTTGCACGGTTTGGTTACTATGCAGCAATAATGCCGGGCAATCTTTATTATGTTACGGGAGACACCGTCTCTGGTCCAATGCACGTGCAAGGAAAATTAAATGTTTGGGGAAGACCTGTGTTCACTGGAAAAGTCACTACAAAAAATGGACTAAAAAAACTCGATTCTTCAACCGATCCTCAATTCCTGGGCGGCTATGAAAGCGGGATAAACTTACCCTTGCCGTCAACAATCAATACGGTTTCTGCGGATGCTGAATCGGGTGGAAAATTTTTTTCCAGTACAGATGTTTGGCTTACTTTCAATTCGAATGGCTCCGTTGATTATAAAGTTGGGAGTTCGGGTAGCTGGGAAAATGAGATGCTTTCAACCTTTGCTCCAAACGGCGTCATTTCGGTTGACAAAGGAAACCTTCACATAAAAGGAACTGTAAAGGGGAAAATAACACTTGGCGCAACCCTCAGTTCAGGCACCTCAAACGGAAACATTTATTTAGATGATAATATCGTTTATGATACAGATCCAACTAACCCAACTTGCACTGATATGCTCGGAATAGTGGCAACCAATAATGTAATAGTTTCTGATAATGTGCCAAACAAAAGCGATATAATTATTAACGCTTCCATATTTTCTTTAAAGGGCGGTTTAAAGGCTGAGCACTACAGTACAATCCCTTATAGCGGCACTATTCGGTTGACCGGCGGACTTATTGAATACCAGGCACAAGCCACCGGGGTCTTTAATCCTTATACAGGACAAATTACCAACGGTTATAATTCATACATTCGTTTTGATGAAAGATTCATGACTCAAGTTCCGCCATCCTTTCCTAAAAGTGCCTCATATGAAGTGCTTTCCTGGTTCGAATAATTTACTGACTCACATTACGCTACGCTTCTTGCTCTTGATCGTAATCATGCTCTTAATCGAATTGAAAACCAAGCAAGATCAAGACTGCATGCAAGATTTAGGATTTCATGCGTAAAATAACTTACTGAATTATTTAAAGCCTCTTTATTTTTATCACTATGCAACCATAAATTTTTCTTTATATTTGTATATCAAATAACTAACAATATACCAGGAGGTATGATGTTCACAAAAAAAAATAACCCCTATTCCGGATTAGTACTAATTCTTACAGTTCTAACTTTTTCTTTTTTTGCAGGATGCGGAAAACAAGAAGCGCCTAAACAAGAAGAGCAAGCCGCCGAAACTGTAAAGACCGCTGTAGATACAACTCCTCAACCGGTTGAAGAAAAAAAAGCCGTCCTTGATTTAAAAGGGACTTACACCGGTACCCTTGATTCACGTGCTACAACCCTAAAAATCACCGATCAAACCGATTCTACATTCTCAGGCTCAATTACAATTAATTACCGTGAAATAAGAAAGCAGACTGTTTCAGGTAAATTTAGCCCGGAAAAACTTACTCTCTCAATGAACGATACCCAACACAACAGATATGCTGGTACATATTCTGCGAAACTTTCTGCTGATGGGAAAAAAATTTCTGGTACATTTACGGAAAAAGTTGATAAGTCATCAAGTAAATTCACTTTAACTAAAAAATAACTTCAAAGGGAAAACAATGAAAAAATATCTAGCTCTTTTAATCTTTCTTCCTATTATTTTCTTTATTGCCTCGTGTACTGATTCAACAACTGACCCAGTAACCTCGGCTACAGAATATGGTACTTTCTACCTTGAAACAGCTCCTTCCTACGCGCAATTTTTTGTTGACGCTGATACTCAATTTAAAGTCTCAAATGAAGATACCGTTAAGAACCTTACTGTAGGTACTCATACAATCGTTGTAAAAAATGATAATTATGCTGATACAAGTTTTACTGTGACAATTTCTGCTAACAAATTAACCACCTCAACAATTACTTTATCGCCTAAAACGGTTGTTTATGGACCAATTAAAATTTGGGAAACTACCGGAACTGGTGTTTCACAACCAAGTGGATTAATTCTTTCTACAGGTACAACTGCAAGCTCATCTAACGCTGCAATTGATATGCTTTATTATTCCAACTCAGCTTCCAGCACATATGATCTGCGCAGTTCCGATTTGATAACCTCAACAGCTAGAAAAACCAGATTTAAAGCTGCCGGCACATCAAATATTACCGACGGTGCTGCTGCACCAGCTTTTGATGCTGCGACTTGGACAAATAAAATCCCAGATAGAGATACGACCCAATACTACTTTGTTTATGATTATGATGGGCATTATGCTAAAGTAAAAGTTGCTTCCTATGGTGATAACTCTGGACAAGAAGCTTATGTAAACGTTCAAATTGTTTACAATAAAGCAGTTGGTGAAAAACGATTTAAATAATTTTTTATTTAAAATTAAAAAGCCGTGAAAAATTTCACGGCTTTTTTTTTGAAAAATCCTAATTCGTAATTCCTAATTCCTAATTCTGATATGCAATTCTTTCAGTTGATGCTCGTCCACAGTTGAGGGGGCTTCATCCATCAGGGACACACCGCTTGCGGTTTTCGGAAAAGCGATTACTTCGCGAATAGAGTGTTCGCCTGCAAAGATCATCGCAAGGCGGTCAAAACCGAATGCAATTCCACCATGCGGCGGAGCGCCGTATTTGAAAGCGTTCATCAAAAATCCGAATTTGTGTTCGGCTTCTTCTTCAGTAATTCCCAAAGCTCTAAACATTTTTGCCTGCAATTCCGCACTATGAATTCTAATGCTTCCGCCGGCAACTTCACTTCCATTTAAAACTAAATCGTAAGCGCTGGCTTTAACTTTTCCCGGATTAGATTCCATAAAAGGAATATCATCAATGTTGGGTGATGTAAACGGATGATGCATGGCGTAAAACCTTTTTGTCTCCTCGTCCCATTCAAATAACGGGAAATCGGTTACCCATAAAAGTTTTGGCGCTGTATTTTCATTGATCAAATTTAATCTCCTCGCCATTTCCAAGCGAAGCATTCCCATCAAGCTAAGCGTTTTATATTTTTTACCGGTAAGAATTAAAATTAAATCGCCGGGTTTGGCTCCGAGGAACGAAGTTAAATTTGCCTGCTCAACATCAGTAAAAAATTTCATTGTGGGAGATTCAAGTCCTTCTTCTTTTACACGAATCCAGATTAATCCGCCGGCGCCAAGTTTTTTAATAAAGTCTGTAAGCACATCGAGTTGATTGCGTGTGTACTCGCCGCAACCGGGGGCAACCAGGCCGGTGATTTCTCCTTTGTTTTGAATCTGGTCTTGAAAAACTTTAAAAGTAGTGTTTTCAAAAACATGGTTAAGAGTTTTCATTTCAAGTTCAAAACGCAAATCGGGTTTATCGCTTCCATAACGTTCCATTGCTTCTTCAAACGAGATGCGTGGAAGCGGAAGCGGAAGTTCTTTCTGCCAAACTTCTTTAAAGAAACGTTTCATCAAACCTTCAACCACCCCGAAAATATCTTCTTGATCAACGAAAGACATTTCAACATCAATCTGTGTAAACTCCGGCTGACGGTCTGCGCGTAAATCTTCATCACGGAAACATTTTACAATTTGAAAATATCTATCAAATCCGGAGACCATTAATATTTGCTTGTAAGTTTGGGGTGATTGCGGAAGCGCGTAAAACTTTCCTGTGTGCAATCTGCTTGGAACAAGAAAATCTCTTGCTCCTTCAGGAGTGCTTTTCATAAGAACGGGAGTTTCAATTTCAATAAACTTATTTTCATCAAAATATTTACGCGTAATTTGGTACATTTTGTGGCGAAGCATTAAATTTTTTTGCATCGAAGAACGGCGAAGATCAAGATAACGGTATTTTAAGCGCAGGTCTTCTCCTGCATCCGTTTCTTCTTTGATCTGAAAGGGCGGAGTTTTTGCTTCGTTAAGAATAGTAAGGTTGTTCACCATAACGTCAACCTTGCCGGTAGCTAAAGCTGCATTTTCAGTTCCTTCGGGACGTTTTCTGACCACTCCTTCAATAGAAATAACAAATTCGCTTCTTAAGGGTTTTCCGGTGTTGTGGGCTTCTTGATTAAATCCGGGCTCAAAAACAACTTGTGTAATTCCATAACGATCTCGCAATTCAATAAAAATTAATCCGCCTAAATCTCTTCTTGTATCAACCCATCCGTTTAAAATAACGTTTTGTCCGATATTTGATTCTCGTAGATCACCGCATGTATGTGTTCTTCTCTTAAAATGCATTTCTGCCAGGTACTCCTTCGTTTTCAAAATGTAAGGGCTAAAAATACTCAATTATGAAGTTTAAACAAACAGAAGAAAGCTGTTAGGAGCTTTATTTATTATTGAATCCTGAATATTCATTTCATTTTTTGCATATTCTCCTTTTCAAGAGAACGTATTTTTAACTAATTTGTACACACTATAATCGTACCTATTTAAATATGAATGAAAACAAAATAAAAATTCTGGTAGTTGAAGACAATCAGGATAACCGCGAAGTTATCGCCCTTTTTATTCGAGGAATTGCGGTGTCCGATTTTGCAATAAACGGTGAAGAAGCCTTGACCAAAACCGAGCTGAATTACTATGACATCATCTTGATGGACATTAATCTTGGTATGGGAATAAACGGGTTAGATGTAACCAAGCTTCTGCGGCAGCGTGAAAACTATAAATCAACTCCCATCGTTGCGGTGACCGCGTACTCTCTGATGGAAGACCAAAAGAGAATTCTTGATGCCGGGTGTTCCCATTATGTGGGGAAACCGTTTACGCGGAAGCAATTGCATGAACTTATTTCGAAAATTTGTCTCGACTATTGTCTTTTAAAACGATTCAATAACTGAAAAAACCTTTTCTACCTCCAACTCTCTTATACATTTAAATTGAATGTCATCTCTTTTACAGCTAAGTGGTTTGGGAGAATAGAAAAAACAGGGCGCACAATCTAATTGAAGGGAAGCAACTCTATGATTTGTTTTCCATGGATAAATATAGTTAGTATTCGTCGGACCAATAACAGCTACAACCTTTAATTGCATTGCCGAAGCAATGTGCATCAAACTTGAATCGTTCGTTACAAAAACATTACACCTCTTCATTATTGAAGCGGTCTGTGATAGCGATTGTGTCTTGATAACAAAAGCATTTTCCGAATTGATATTTTGTTTAACTAATTTCTGCAATTCACGTTCTTCAGTTCCGCCAAAAATTAATATCTTTGCTCCTTTTTTCTCAACCAACAAATTGCCTAACCGTGCAAATTTATCCGGCTCCCATCGTCTCTTAGCATGATTTTTTAGGGTAGAACACCCGGGGTGAAATCCAACAACAAAATCAGGAGAAGTAATTCCGGTTTCAATTAAATATTTTTCTTTAAATAACTCATCTTCTTTTGTAAGGGGAAAAAGAAGCTGCGGACTTTCGGCAAACTTTGTCGAAAAAAGTTTTTCACAGAGAAGAATATTTTCTTCTACATTGTGAAGCGAATCATTTTCTACAATTCTGTGGGTATTAAGAAATCCGAGATTTGGAAGATCGCTACGAAGATATTGAACCGCTGCTCGTTTCTTTGCACCAACAATAAAATTTATAAGGTTATATTCTTTCCGGTTTGAAGGATAGACGTTGATCGAAGCCTCATACCTGCCGCGAAATTTCAAAACAAATTGAAATGAAGAAAATTTTGGTGCGCTTAGAAAATCAAAATAATGAACAGTGTCAAACAGATTTGTCCGCTCATAGATATCCTTAACGCCTTTGTACATTACCATTGCATCAATTTCTGCATCGGGTAACTTACTTCGTAGAAGCTGCATCGCCGGAGTGAACATTAGTGCGTCGCCAATTCCCGAAAGAGCAAGTATTAGTATCTTCATTATTTAGTTTCACCGGTCAGCGGGTCAATGGGCATCAGTCATTGAGAAAGCAATGACAAATAACTAATGACCGATCACCAAAGAATCCTTGTTTGCCTTTGCGGCTTTCAATCTTTCAATTTCATTTTTAACTTGATTGTCGCCGGGATAGATATTAGATATCTTCTGAAGAAGATCAATTCCTTTATCGTATTCATTCAGATTTTCATAAATATCTAACAAAATGTTGTAAGGGCTGTATCGCCCGGGTTGTCCCCTGGGGTTTTCTACAAGTGCTTTCAGCGCATCACTTTCAATTTCGGAAGCAATTATTTTATAATTAGGCAAATCATTTACAGCGAAATACAAATTCCCGATATCGTAAAGAATGCGGTAATCAATCGGTAAAATTTTTCTCGGGAGTTTTTTCTCCATCAGGTTCAGGACTTCCACTGCTTTTTGATCCGGCTGACCGGTGTTCATATAATAAATAGCTAACCGGATAAATGCATTACGATAATTTTGGACAAGTCGGGTATGGTTTTCATCAAAGAAAATGGTTGAATCATTTAAGCCCCGGAATTTAAATCCCGGCAAATATTTTTTTGAAAAACTTGGGTTTTCATCGAATACTTGTTTACGCATAACAGGTTCATTAATAAATTCAACTCTCGCCCGTTTTTTCTCGGGAACAAGCCTGAAAGCCATTCCTTCCATTTTCAAATAATCATTTAAACCAATCTTGCTATCGTCCGAACATGTTACGGCAAAATAGATCGGTCTTTGCCAATTGTTCGCTTGAACGATCTCTTTTGTCATAATGTCTTGTACGCGCACAGCTTTGATTCCGCTATAGACAACTGAGTTGTCCATCCGCCAGGTCAGTTTTCCTTCACGGATGATGGTTGAATCTTCAATATTCCATTCGTTAAGATTTATTGACGGATCAGTGTTTAGGACCGTTCTTCCTTCGGAATAGGTTTTATAAGATGAAGGGAGCTGACCCGGTACCGGGATAGTAACGTCCTGCGGCTCCCATTGAGTCGGCTGCAGCGCATCAATCTGCATATCGTCCAAATTCATTGCGACCTTTTTTGCGCCGTACGGCTCAAGGTTCTTTAATTGTTTGATATACCAATTTGTGTTCAGTAAACTTAGGTTTGCAATACGCACATCGCGCCGCACACCTTCAACATCCTGCAAATACCAGAGAGGGAAAGTATCGTTGTCGCCGTTCGTAAAAAGGATTGCATTCGGCGCACAGCTTTGTAATAAGTTGTAGGAATAATCCCATGGCACCCAATTGCGTGAACGGTCGTGCGTAAAATAATTTGCCTGCAACATTCTCACCGGGACAAAAATAATTCCAAGCACTACAACTGCAAAGGCGGCACTTTTTGCAAGTGACGGCGAAATTATTTTATCTAAAAGAACATCTATAATTCCACGAAGACCGAACGCGATCCAAATTGAATAAACAAAAAATGCTCCGACATAAAAATAATCTCTTTCACGCGGCTGCGGTTCTTGCTGATTTTGATAGAATGCCGTTAAGTATCCCATAAAGATAAAGAGCACCATAAAAATACTTGCCATCTTCCAATCTTTTTTGAAATGGAAATAAATGCCGAGTAATCCGAGCAAGAGAGGAATGCCAAAAAGAGAATCTTTTGCATCGCCGTTAAAATGAATGTTGAAAGGTTTGAACAGAGCGTTTCCGAGCCCGTTAAGAGGCCACATGTTTGCGCCGGAATCTTGATCCCATGATTCGCGTCCGACATAATTCCACATGAAATATCTGGTGGTCATGTGGTTCATTTGGTAACGCCACCAAAAATCGAGATCGGAAGTATAGTTTTCATAAACTCCCATTTGATGGGGTTCGGTAGCAAATCTTCTTTTAAATGTTGGGAAATCGCCATACTGTTCGCGGTTGAGGTAAGAAACCAATTCGGAAAAATTATCCGGTTCATTTTCATTCATCGGCGTACTTTGGTTTGCACGAACTATTACCATTGTATATGTTGTGAATCCCAGAAGAGCGAAAATCAAAGACATAAAAACAAGATGCATTGTTGGTTTATTATTTTTCACAGCGTAGAACACGCCATAACCCAAAGCTCCGAACACAGCCGCTAATAAGAGGATTTCCGTAATGATATTGTCTCCGGAAATACTCGACATTAACCCAGGAAGTATTTTAACAATTCCGGGATAAACAACAAAGAGCGCCACCCCTCCAATAGCGAGGGAAATATAAATTGAATTTCTATTGAACAATTTCTTCCACAAAGCTCCAACGATCAAAATGCTGATTCCCGCCATTACCAGTTTAAACTTGGAATCAAAATCTTTGTATTGTTCCGGAGTGGGGGGAGTAGCATCCGTTTGATTTGCCCAAAGAGCAACTGCAAGGATTATAAGCAGTCCGGCATGCGCAAGAAAAATATATCCCGATTTTTTCAAAGCTTCGTCATCATCAACATATTTTCTAAACATGATAATCATAACAACGGAGATCATGGCTAAAACACTCATCAAGTGAACGCCCGTAGAAAGACCGATAAGATATGCGATCAGTAAAATATATTTCTCATTGTCTTTATTGTCCGCCTTCTCGTGCCAGACCATCATCAGGTAAACTACTAAAGCTAAAAAGAAAGTACTTGCAGCGTAAACTTCAGCCTCTGCACCGTTAAACCAAAAGGTATCGCTGAACGAAAAAGATAACGCGCCGATAGCCGCCGGAATGTAGGTTAACAGCGCTGCTGAAAGATTATTATAAGTCTTTCCTTTATAATTCTCTATCAACTTAACAGCGATCAAATAGAGAAGAAGAATTGAGAGCGAACTGGCTAAAACGGAAATTGTGTTAAACCGGAAGGCAATATTTTCACCAAACGGAAGCATAGAAAAAACTCTGCCAAGGAGTAAAAAGAAAGGAGCTCCCGGCGGGTGAGGAACCTGAAGGGAGAATCCGGAAGCAATAAACTCGCCGCAATCCCAAAATGAAACCGAAGGTTGTACCGTTAAAAAAAGAACGGCGTTTGAAATAACAAAAACGATCGCCGCAATAATTCTATTCAGAAGCTTATAATTCATTAGTTCCTCAAGGGTGAATGAGATTCATAATTAGCAGTTCAAATTTATCAAACTCTTGCTTAAAACCGAAACACGGGGAGGTTAATTACTGTTTTCTTGGTCAGGTTTTTTAAAGAAATGGTCATAATTCTTCTTTTCGCGTTGAGCAGAGTATTTTTCATAGAGCGCTTTTAGTTTTCCGAAAGAGATTGAGTCGAATTCCTCCTCATCTTTATGCCGCTTAACGAACATTTTATATTCTTCAAGTTCCTTCGGCTGCATTTTCGGTTCATACCTTTTAAGTTCCTCAATATATTTTTTCTGATCTCTGAAATAATATGCCACTTTCTTTTTTCCTTAATCGTTAATTTCTAACCTTGTAAACCGGAACCAAAGAGTCACAGATCATCAATTGAATGGCTGAATGCTTGAATGAATGAAAAACATTCAACCATTCATTTTCATTCATCTATTCGGTAATATTTTTTTAACCATTTTATCTTCCCCTAATTTTCTTTGTTTATTACCCGCGCAAAGCCGAAGTAAGCATTTCTTCTATACCACCAAAACGAAGTTCATAATCTTCCTGGCTTCTCTTAATCACTTCGTACGCTGTTTCCACATCATAAACTTCATCTATTTCACAATGTTTATGGTGTTCATCGCCGGGAACATCTTTGTAAGTTAAAAAATAATGGCGCAAGCGATCAATCACATTTGGGGGAACATCTCTCACACTTTTCATTTGACCATAAACAGCGTCGCCTTTCATTACGGCGATAATTTTATCATCAGCCTCATTGCCGTCTATCATACGTAAACCGCCGATTGGAATTACTTCCAGCAAGATACCTCCCTGCGTAATAGTTTTTTCCGTAAGCACGCAAATATCCAACGGATCACCATCTCCGACAATACTTTTTTTGCCGGTTTTTTCAGTACTTAATTCCGCAACTTTTTCTGCGCAGTACGTTTGGGGAACCAATCCGTAAAGCGTTGGACAAAAATTTGAATATCGTTGAGGTCTATCAACCTTCAAATAACCGGATTGTTTATCTATTTCATATTTCATCGAATCAGTCGGAACAATTTCAATATAAACAGTAAGTTGGTACGGAACGTTGTCTCCGGGGGATATTCCGTGCCATGGATGCGGTTTAAACAGCAAGCCCATCATTTTCCAAATTGGATCATTTTTCGGTGGTTTCACATTGATTCCTTTTTTCTTTCCGTAAAAATAAGGAATAGTTTGCTGTTGAAAGAAAATCTTTTTGTTAATTTTGACGCAGTAAAAAGAAAAAAGTCAGATGAAAAAATCTTTTAAATATTTTGTCGCACATAAACCCTTCAGAGTGCTGACTCAATTTACGGACGCAGTTGGAAGGAAAACGCTCACCGATCTTTTTACTTTTCCGAAAGATGTTTACCCGGTCGGAAGACTTGATTATGATAGCGAAGGACTTCTTCTTCTAACAAATGACAAAGCGCTTACCGATAAACTGCTGCATCCAAAGCATAAATTAGAAAAAGAATATTTTGTCCAAGTTGAAGGAACACCAACAGAAGCCGCATTAACAGAGCTTCGGGGCGGTGTCCTTATCGAAAATAAAAAGACGCTTCCGGCGAAAGTTATAATTTTAAATAAACCGCCGCAATTTGAAGAGAGAATACCTCCTATTCGTTTTCGAAAAACAATTCCAACAACCTGGCTTGGCATTACGATAATTGAAGGACGAAACAGGCAGGTGCGGAAGATGACCGCTAAAGTTGGTTATCCAACATTACGGTTGGTGAGAATACGAATCGGCAATATCCATTTGGGAAATTTGAGACCGGGTAAAGTTAGAGAAATTAACTTTTCGGAAATTAAGTTATGGTTAATTTAAAGCAACATTGCCGGTTATAGTAAATCGCTTTTCTTCAATACATTCGTTTCATTCAATTGTAATTTTTTATATTACTAATAAAAAAAATAATATTATGCCTAACCAAGAACAAAAATTTTTAACCGCCCTAAAAGATATTTTTATTGGGGCTAAAATTGAAGGTCAATCCGGTTATGTAAATCTAATGCACATTAAGGGGAAATACTTTGAAGGCATTTTCCCCATTTTAATCCAAGATATTAACGTAAAACTCTCCGGCTTCCCTGATTTCCGCGAAGAAATGTTTGAAAAACTTTACTTCTTCTTTTCTCGTTACTTTAATCAAACCGGAAGTATCTACTTCAATTATACCCCGCTTTATCAAAACATTTATGATAAAGTTTACGATCCCAACCGCGATGTTATTCTCTTCTGGAAAACTCACATGCTTTACTATGTTAAAAGTGAAGCAATTTACAAATCAATGAAGATTGAGATTGATGGCTTAAACTTTTTCTTTGATGCTTCCCAAATTGAAAACAAAAAAAATAATGAACGACGCAATCTGATTTTTGAGTTCAATAAAGTTGGCGGGATAGACAAAAAAGTTGCGCTGATATTTAATGTTAATTATTCCAAAAACGGCAGAGTAACTAAGATTGATGAAATTCTCAAAGCTCTCAAAAAAGAAGATTTTAAAAACGTAACCGAAGAAATTCTTGAACAATCATTCTCCATTTTCAAAAAACAATCCGAAGTTGATTTCTTTATTAACAAAAATGCTAAAGAGTTTCTTAAAGAACAGTTCGATCTTTTTCTTTACCAGTATATGTTCAAGGAGGTGAACCAGTTTGACGAAAAGAGAATTAAAGAACTGCAATCCCTTAAAGAAATTGCCTACAACATAATTTCATTTATTTCTCAGTTCGAAGATGAGCTTGTTAAAATTTGGAACAAACCCAAATTTCCTCTTAACAGCAATTATGTAATTACGCTTGACCGGCTGCCAAAAGAACTTGTCGAAAAACTTATTAAGCATCCCGGTATAAAAGAACAAATTGCCGAATGGAAAGAACTTGGACTTGTTAAAGATATTTTTAAACCGAAAGATATTATTGCGGTTCAAACTTCCCTCGACGGAAAAGAGTTTCTTAAAAAAGAATGCAGATTCCTTCCGGTTGATACTAAATATTTCAAAGACCTTGAACTTGAAATTCTTTCTTTGTTCGATAATCTCGATGATTCTTTGGACGGCACTTTAATTCATTCGGAAAATTACCAGGCGCTTAATACACTTAAAAGAAAATATAGAGGCGCTGTAAAAACTATTTATATTGACCCGCCTTTTAATCTTGATAGCAGCGACCAATTTCTTTACCGTACCAATTATAAAGACGCAAATTGGGCTACTCTTCTCGAAAATAGAATTAGTATCGCCAAAGATTTTCTAAGTGAAGACGGAAGCATTTTTGTCCGGTGCGATTATAATGGGAATTATATTGTTCGGTTTTTATTGGATACAATTCTGGGCAAAGAAAATTTTAGAAACGAAATCGTTTTACGCCGTGCGGAAGAAACGAAGGGCGACTTAAATAAACAATTTCGTGATATGAAATCGATGACTGTTAATTATGATAACATTTATTGGTATTCGAATAACTTTTTCACTCGTTTTACAAAAATCATTAAACCGACTACAGATAATCAGAAAGCTGCTCATTGGCACAGTTTCTGGAAAAGTTTTGACAGAAAAAATATGCGTTATGAGATTCAAGGCGTGTCTTTAGAAAAAGGTCAGTGGATGTGGGAAAGAAACCGGGCATCTACTGCAATTGAAAACTACAAAGAATATCTCAAGGTTTCTAAAACAACAAATGAAACGTTAGAAGAATATTGGTTAAGGGATGGCGCAAATCGTGAGTTTATAAAAAAAGAAGGCGACGGAATTTCCTCAATTAAATATTGGATACCACCTCGTGAGTTTGTATTGGCTGATACAAATTGGCTTGATATAAAAGGATATTCAAATACCACTGATTTCAAAACTGAAAACTCCGAACTGTTATTAAAAAGAATATTCTCTAATATTAATCAAGAAGGTAACCTTGTTTTTGATTTTTTTATGGGCAGTTCTACAACACAAGCGGTTGCTCAAAAACTCGGTCGTAAATGGCTCGGCGTGGAAATGGGAGAACACTTTTTTACGGTTGTTCTTCCAAGAATGAAAAAAGTAATTGCCGGCGTTCAATCCAGTATTTCAAAAGAAACAGATTATAAAGGCGGCGGTTTCTTCAAATATTATTCCCTTGAACAATATGAAGACACACTTCAAAAAGTATCTTACAAAGAAGATGCACTGCTCATCTTTAACGAAAACAAAACTCCGTACGAGCAATACATTTTTATGCGTGATGATAAACTTACAGACAAAGCGGTAAAGATCAACGCAAAAGATAAAACAGTACAAGTAACGCTCAACAAACTTTACCCCAATATTGATGCTGCGGAAACTCTCTCGTTAATAACCGGCAAAAAGATAAAAAAAATAACCGAAGAAGAAGTTGAATTTAATGACGGCTCGAAAGAAAGTTTAACCAATCCAAATTATCATCTCTTCAAAGAATTTATTTGGTGGCAATAATGCAAAAGAAAAAAAATCTGAATTTGAGGGTGTTCAATGAAATCTTTTGAAAATGATTATTTTTTGGACCAGCCCGTTCCTCAAAAGTTACTTATTGCCGTAAGAATGCTTGGAGAATTTAAAGGGAAAGAATCTTTGTTCAGAGATCAATTCCCCGAAGTTCTTAAAACCTTGCAGCAAACAGCCATTATTCAAAGCACGGAATCGAGTAATCGTATCGAAGGTATCTTTGTGCCTGAAAAAAGAATCCGCTTAATCGTTGCACAAAACGTAAAACCGCTAAACAGACCCGAAGAAGAAGTTGCCGGTTATAAAGATATTTTGAATGATATTCATACCAATGCAAGTAAAAATAAACTTACTCCTAATCTAATTCTGAAATGGATTAAACAGCTTTACCGCTATACACCCGAAAAAGTTGTTGGCTTTAAAACCTTGGACAATGCCATTCTGGAAATTCTTCCTATTGGAAAAACGGTTATTCGGTTTCGTCCTGTCTCTGCAAAAAATACTCCTAAAGCAGTTCAGAAACTTTGCGATTCGTTTAATAAAAGCATCGCGCAAAATAAAGTTGAACCTCTACTTGCTGTCGCTTCTTTTGTTCTTGATTTTGAATGTATCCATCCTTTCAAAGACGGCAACGGCAGGATCGGTCGTCTTCTAACTCTTCTTCTTTTATATCATATCGGTTATGAAGTCGGTCGCTTCATTTCAATCGAAAGAATTATCGAAGAAAGCAAAGAAGCATATTACGACGCTCTTTATAAGAGTTCTCAAAAATGGCACGAAGGTGAACACGATCTTATTCCCTGGTGGAACTACTTTCTCTCTACTCTAATTGCGGCTTATAAAGAATTTGAACAACGCGTCGGTAAAATTACCACAGCAAAAGGGGCAAAAAGAGAAATGGTTTTTGCCGCTATTGAAAATCTGCCGGATGAATTTTCTTTCTCCGATCTTTTGCGCGCTTGTCCCGGTATTAGTTATGCTACTCTTAAACGCGGTTTACACGAATTAAAAATGAAACAAGTAATTAAAACGGTTGGCAAAGGGAGAGATGCCAAATATCGTAAATAGTATCACGAGCCTATTAATTAGCTCACATGTCGCTTATATGAGCCAATTAGAGTATGTCAACCTCTCTTCCATACGGTTTAATAAACGGTGAAAATTAATGAAAATATTATTTTACTTATGAAATTACAGCGGTAATAAATGCCATCACTTATTCTTGAAGAAATAATATCAGCGCGAAAAATTGAAGACCTCCCTTTGTCCTGGTCTGAATTTAATTTCTCAACTTTCTCGGCTTCAAAGACTTTATACGATTATCAAATAAAATCTTTGCAGAACACCGTAAAACTCCTGCATCTTTATTATGAAGAAGCTAAAGATTTTTCAATTTCTGAAAATCCGGCTGGTAATTTTTTACGCAAAGAATATCTGCTTAACCTTTTTAACGCTAACGAATTTAGGGAAGATAATTTTTCTATCTCTCCGCAAAACAAAGACCTCTACACTGTTTTTTCAAATTATTACACGGTAGAGAACGGCCAAATCCTCTTTCGTAATTTTATAAATCGCTGCTCTTTTTGGATGGCTACCGGTTCCGGTAAAAGTTTGTTGATTGTAAAAGTTATAGAACTGTTAAGCTCCCTTATCACTCTTAACGAAATTCCCGATAACAATATTCTTATTCTTGCCCCGCGTGAAGATTTGCTTGAGCAGATTAAAAAACTGATAGACGAATACAATTCAGCAAGTTCAAACCGGCGGATCAATCTCTATAGTATTAAAGATTACGAAAGAATAAAAAACGAAAAATTCTCTTTCTCCGATGAAATTTCTGTTTTCTACTATCGTTCAGATAATTTTACCGATGAACAAAAAGATGTGCAAATAGACTATAAAAACTATGATAATAATGGTAACTGGTATATTCTTTTAGATGAAGCTCATAAAGGCGGTAAGGAAGATTCTAAACGACAATCTTACTTTAGCATTCTTTCAAGAAATGGATTCCTATTTAATTTCTCTGCTACCTTTACTGATAATTGGGATTTAGTAACAACAGTTTTTAATTTCAATCTGGAAAAGTTTATTACAGATGGCTACGGAAAACATTTATATGTAAGCGGTGAAGAATATATATCCTTCAGTGCAAAAACCGACGACGATTTTTCACAAGAAGAAAAAGAAAAGATTGTTATAAAATCACTTCTTACACTGGCATTCAGTAAAGATTACTCCAAAAAAGTTTATCTCAAAGAAAAGTCTGCTTATCATTCTCCTTTAATGTTAACGCTTGTAAACTCTGTAAATACGGAAGAATCCGATCTCCTTGTTTTTTTTAATGTGCTTGTAAAATTTGCCTGTGGTAAAATCAATAGTTCTCTTTTCCACCAAGCCAAAGATGAACTTATTAAAGAGCTAAAAAATCATAAAGAATACATCTTCGAAAACGAACCCCACGCCTTACCCCTATCATTCTTTGCTGCCGTTGAACGTGAACATATTCTTAAATCTGTTTTTAATTCTGATAGATTTGGCGAAATTGAAGTAACCACTAACGCAAACACTAAAGAACTTGCATTCAAACTCAAAGAATCCGATACGCCTTTTGCTCTTATCAAAATCGGCGATATTTCCGGTTGGATTAAAAATAAACTTAGCGGTTATGAGTTTACTAAAACCTATGATGACGATAGCTACTTCAGAAAACTAAATGATAATCCGCATATTAATATTTTAATGGGTTCGCGTGCTTTTTATGAAGGCTGGGATTCAAATCGTCCGAATGTCATTAACTACATTAATATTGGCACTTCAACAGACGCTCAAAAATTTATTCTTCAATCTCTCGGTCGTGGCGTTCGTATTTCTCCTTTACCCGGCAAAAGAAAACGACTAATTAAACTCCGCAATTCAAATTTAATCCAGCAATCGGATTTTGGAAATCTATTTGACTTTTCAAGTGTATTAGAAACTCTCTTCATTTTTGGAACAAATAAACTTGCTATCCGGAAAGTTGTCGAAGCAATCAAATCTGATAGCGATTCGGTTGTTGATCATACAACCTTGAAACTATCTAAAAATGAATCCAACTGTGACTTATTAATTCCATGTTACGATATTAAATCTTCTCATTTTGATGATCTTCCTCCGTTCCATATTGCGGCTTCTTCAAAAACAAGATTGAATAATTATCTTTCGTCGGTTAATGATAATGTCTTACTTTTCAGCACAAATGCTAAGGTAAATGATTTGTCTTTATTAAGATCATCTCTTTCATCCAATGCTATCCTGGCTGAAGATGATTCAAAAAAATACTCTGATACAAATTCAATCATTAACCGGTTCTCATTTCATATCAATTCCAAACGTAAATATTTAAGCGGCTTCAAAAAATTAGATGAAGAAATCATTCACTTTAGAAAAATTGCTGTCTCTAACGAATTCAAAAAGATTGCGGATTTAATAAAAACCATAAATGAAATAACATCGCCGCAAGCTCAAATAAGCAAAGAAAAGTTTCAAAAATCTGAAGAGCTGTTCAAGAAAGGGATAATCAGTGAGCCAATCTTTGATGCTATAAAAGAAAAAGCATCACTTAAATCAGAAATAGTTTTTGAAGAGCTAACTATCAGGCGTCTATACGAACATTACTACATTCCGGTAATTACATCTGATGAAAAAATAAAATTTATAAAACACATAATCCAAAATCCCGGTGAAATCACATTCTTAAATGAATTAGATAAATATATTTCTGAAAATGCCTATGAGATAAAGAAAAAATATGATTGGTGGATGTTCAGCAAAATTGATGAATCATTAGACAATATTTATATCCCATACTTGGAAGCGGATAAAGAAAGATCTTTTTTCCCGGACTTTATTTTTTGGTTAAAAAACGGGAATGCTTACAAAATTATCTTTGTTGATCCAAAAGGAACTGCCTATTCAGATTACCAATTAAAAGTAGATGGTTTTGAAAAAATCTTTAACAAAAATCCTTACAGCTTTTTAGGATATAATATTCGCGTCTCTCTAAAATTATTTACTGAAAACGTAACCACTCTCCCGCACCGTTACCGTGAGTTTTGGTTTAACAAGCCAAAGGAAATATTTTAACCGTAATAATGTGCAATAGAGTATTGGCGTTTAAGTTTTTGTTTTTATGTCAAGCTATTTGAAATGACTTTTACCAATAAGTAGTTTAAATGTTGATGATTAATTCTATCCATCCTTTTCGTCAAGCATTTTCCGGTAAATAAATAGAGCTACGCGATAATTATTCTGTGGGTCATTTCTTTTCTTAATTATTTTTTCGTTAAAATCGCTGCTAAATCTTTTTCCAACGTTTCTTTCGGCGTTTCAACTATTCTGCCGATTTCCAACCCATCATTATAAATAATCATTGTGGGAACAAGTTCAATATTTAAAGATGCGATGTTTACCTCCGCCGCTTCTTTTTTTCTGTCCACCATGATCAGCTTTACTTTGGCAGAAGGGAAATTCAGCGAATCGAGAATTTTATAAAAACGCGGGACTTCCCTTCTGCTGTCGCTGCACCACGTTCCCATTACTATGGTTATTGAGTGAAACTCGTTATCCATTTTAACGTGGGAAAGCGTTTCTTTATCAAGTTCATAGTTTTCATATTCCGGATTAAACCACCATGCAAATGAGGAATCTTGAATTGCTTCTCGACTGCAAATGCCAACCAACATCGGTTTGCCGGATTTTTGGTCTAGCACGCATTGGTTTGTTGTTTGTGCAAAAGTAACAAGTGAGAAAAAGAAAAGAATGAATAAATTTTTCATCTTAAGATCCTTTTTGTTGATGACTATTTTTTCTAACGTCTAATCCCCAAAGTAATTTTGACCGGAGGATCTTAAAGTAATTCGCAGAATCCATGTGCACTAACTTCAACGGTTTTTCACTTTTCGAAATTACAATTTCAAGCGGGGGCGGAAATTCCATTACGCGCTGACCATCGCAGTTTACTTGAACTTTTGTGTGCATTGAGTTAGCGGTAATAAAAATTTTTTCATTACTCGGCAGCACTAAAGGGCGCATGGTTAAACTATGGGGCGAGATAGGACTAAGCGCTATCACTTCAGCTTTCGGACTTACAATCGGTCCGCCAACGGAGAGCGAATACCCGGTAGATCCGGTCGGGGTAGCAACGATTAAACCGTCTGCCGAAAAAGTTGTAACGTATTCATCTTCAACAGAAATTGTAAGCTCAATCATTTTAGGCCATGCGCCTTTATCAATAACCAAATCATTCACCGCAAAAAAATCGTCACAATCATTAGTGGAACATTTACCTACCAACACCATTCTTTCTTCAACCGAATAGCGAGAATTTTTTATGTCGTTAAAAAGCTGCTCAATCCCCTTGATATCAACTTCGGCTAAGAAACCAAGCTTTCCGAGATTAATTCCGAGAATGGGTTTATTAACTTGATGTGCGATATATGCGGTTGTAAGCATTGTGCCGTCTCCGCCAAGCGAAATTAAGATGTCACAACTTTCTGCGACCTTTTTAGCGGAAGCAAAATAATCAGGTTGAACCAATGCAAGGGGAAACGATCTTCGCAACGAATCGTTAATAAGAAATTCATACTTGTTTAATTTTAGCTGTTCAACTATGATTTGTAAAGTAGCTGTAAGCTCGTCTTTGGTTGTATTGCCGAATATTCCAAATTTCATTTATGCTTCCGGCGGTGTTTCTTCTGCAGTTGCAGCCTCGGGCGGAGTTGGTTCTTCTTTTGTATCTTTCCCGACTTCTTCAACATAATTCAATTTTAATTCGCGTAAAACTTCATTAATAAATTTATCTTCATACTCGCCAAGGTTCCCCTTCGTTTTTGCAGCCAGCATGTCGAGCGTATCAATCGCATATTTTGACATCTCTAGATTCCGTTCAATTTTGTCGCTCATAGGATTTTTTAATTTTCCCATGGACATCATCGCCCATTGCTGCTGCTGCATGATTAATTGCATAAAGAGGACTTCGTAATTCGTTTTTTCAGCCATAATTTATTTCTCCTTTTGTTGATTAAGTTCCCATAGCTTTGCATATTTCGTAAAAACATAATGAGATGAAAAGACGGCTAAAAGAAATCCGTGAAAACCGTCTAAAAATCCCAGACGAAAAATATACATTTTTAGAAAGATAAATAAGGGGCGAAGCAGTACATCTGTTTTCTTAAAAGATTTTTTCCTCTCGTACAGTTCTTTAGCCGCAAGTGAGGTATAGTAATTAAATTTTGTGAAGTAGTGTTCAATCGTCGGGTCTGTGAAGTGGTCAATGTCGCCGATGAATTTTCCAACTTCCTCATTTACGAGTAAATGTTCATGCACATCATTTTCACTAAAATGAATTTTATCTTTTCTAAAAAGCCTCGTTACTCTGCCTGGATACCAGCCGGAATGTTCTATCCATTTCCCAAGGAAGAAAGCACGTCTTGGGAATGAATAAGCGTTAAATTTCGGAAGTTCGTTTTTAAATTGAATTAATTCATCGTTCAGAGGCTTGGTTATTGCTTCATCTGCATCAATCCAAAAAATCCAATTGTTTGAAGTGAACGAAAGTCCCAGTTGTTTTGTTTTTGAAAATCCCTGCCAGACAACTTTTTCATAGCGTACTTGCGGAAAGGTACGGATAATTTCTTCAGTTCGATCTGTCGTTGCATCATCAATTAAGACTATTATTTCATCAACACATGTAAGCTGGCTTTCAAGGCAGCGGGCGATGTTTTGTTCTTCATCTTTTGCAAGAATAAGAGAGGAGATTTTTGTTTGCTGATTCATTGCCATTTAATTTTTCGCCAAAATTTTACCAAGATCAGAAGTCCGGTTTTATCCATGTAAGATTTGAGGAAAATTCTTAACCTCCGTAAGGCATAATAATATCCTGCGGACACATTCCACAGCTTATTTTTTTTTAAAGCTTTTTTTACTTCTCCAACACTTTCTTTTTCTTGCAACCATGAAGCGCCGCCGCCGCGCATATGCACAAGGGGAATTCCATTAAGATAGAATCCTTTTTTTAAAAAATTTGGAGTCCGATCTGACATTTGGCAAAGAAGCTCAAAGTCCATTGCAAAGCGAAAGGTCGAATCGAAAACTCCTGCTTGTTCAAAACACTTTTTCCGCATAAACATTGCCGGATGATTAAAAGGCATCCCTTGCTGAAGCTTACACATCAACGGCTTGCGAATATTTGAACCATATTTCTCATCTTCAAAAAAAATATTCCCATGAACAAAAAGGATTTCATTTCCATTAAAAGCTCCATTGACTTTTTGAAAAACATCATCGCTAAAATAGAAATCATCCGAGTTTAAAAAAGCAATCACTTCTCCTGAAGCCAGGGTAACCCCTTTATTGAAAGCCTCCGCAATTCCGTTATCGTTCTCGGATACCACGACAAGTTTTTCCGTTAATGCCTTAGCGTCATATTCTTCCCTGATAATTGAGAGAGTTGCATCCTTGCTTTGATTATCAATGATGATATGCTCGTAATCTGTGTGTGTTTGAGAGAGAATAGATTGAACGTTCTGCCTGATAAATTTTTCGGAATTGAAAGTCGGAGTAATGACGGTTATTTTCATGTTAATTTTAGAAGAAGTCCATTCTTTTGAACAAAGATAAGCATAATCAATTAAAATTTTGGACTTAAAAAGAAAGCATCTAAAAGGTTTTCTTTGCATATTTAAAGAGAAAATTTCAATTGTTTAGAAAGATGGCGAAAAACGAAAACTCTATTTTACTTCTGTCCGTAACGGATTCATGGGGCGGTGGAGAAGAAGTGTTGTTAAAAATTGCACTTCATGTAGAAGGCATTACTTTTTTTGTTGCAACCCCTCCCGGAGCTTCAGCAAAAAAGTTTTTAGCGCATAAATTGAATATTTTTCCATTGGCGTACTTGAAAAAATTTTTCCGCAAAAATGGACATTGGGCAATCTCAGACAGACTGAACACATTTGTTAATATTCTTCGGTCGGTGATGCCGCTCTATTCTTTTATGAGAAAGAAGAATATTCCAGTCATTGCCGCTAATGGAAATTTTGCGGCATTGTTTGCTCTCCCGCATGTCTTTCTCTTTAAGAAAAAACTTATTATTATTCAACATCTCTTGTATAAAAAAAACTCTTTTGAAGGGAAACTGCTCAAAACTCTCGCAAAATATTCTGATAGGTTTATTTGTGTTTCTAAAAGTGTTGCGCAGAATATTCAAACATTTACCGGAGAACGGCTCGGCAGAAAATGTTGTGTAATTTATAACGGAATATCCCGCCCGGAAATGAACAACAAAATGATCAAATCGCGCGTCTCAGAGGGTGAAATTCGTTTTGGAGTAGTCGGCAGCATTATTCAGGAAAAGGGACATGACCGAATCATTGAGGCTTTTGCGGAACTGACAAAAAACTTTCCGCAATGCAGGTTGTACATTTTTGGAACACCCAGGGAAGAGAGATCGTCAAAATTCCTTTTTCGTTCCTTACAAGAAAAAGTTGAGCGTCTTAATCTCGGCGACAAAATTATCTTCAAAGGATTTGTTGAACAGAAAACTGATCTTTACGATCAATTTGATATTTTAATAAATTATTCCGCCGTTCCCGAATCGTTCTCCATGGCTGTCATCGAGGCTTTGGCATACAATAAAATTGTACTTGCTTCAAACGAAGGCGGACCTTCGGAAATAATTCAGCATGAAATAAACGGCTTTTTAGTGGAACCGAGAAACGAGCGAACTCTTGTGCTCATGATGGCGAAAGTTGTAACAGAATTTGAGAACGGATCGCTGATCGAAATTCGAAAAAACGGCCGCGCGACAGTTGAAAAAAGATTCGCTCTTGAGCATTTTGCGGAAGCATACAAAAACATATTCGAGACTTACTCGCTTGAAAGGAAATAATGCAGAATAAATTAAAAACCGCAGTTGTCCATGAATGGCTGGTAAATTACGCCGGCTCCGAGCGTGTTGTTGAATCATTTACAAACATTTGGAAAGATGCGGATATCTTTACTCTCGTTGATTTTCTCAACCAACAAGAACGGGATACGATTGTAAAGGGAAAATTTCCAAAAACTTCATTTATCCAAAAATTGCCTTTTGCAGAAAAACACCACCGCTCTTACTTGCCGTTCTTTCCTTTGGCAATTGAACAATTCGATCTTTCATCGTATGAGGTGATTCTTTCAAGTTCTCATGCGGTAGCTAAAGGCGTTATTACAAGCGCGCAGCAACTTCACATCTCCTACTGCCACACACCGATGCGGTATGCTTGGGATTTTACTCATCAATATTTAAAAGAATCGAATCTGCAGAAAGGCGTTAAAGCCGCAATTGTAAAAATGTTTCTTCACTACCTGCGCATTTGGGATTATTCAACTGCAAATAGAGTTGATTATTTTATAGCGAATTCGAAATATATTGCAAAGCGGATAAAAAAAATTTATAATAAAGAGTCCGAAGTTATTTATCCGCCGGTTGATACAAATCTTTTCCCATGCGAAACGAACAAAGAAAATTATTATGTAACTGCTTCGCGGTTTGTTCCTTATAAAAGAATTGATTTAATTGTTGAGGCGTTCGCAAAAATGCCCGACAAAAAATTGTTGGTTATCGGAGAGGGTCCGGAGAAAGACAAAATTACCGCCCATGCAAAAAAGAATATCGAGTTCCTCGGTTATCAAGATGGAGAAGCATTAAAAAAATATATGCAAAAAGCTAAAGCGTTCGTTTTTGCTGCGGAAGAAGACTTTGGCATTGTTGTTATCGAAGCCTTAGCTTGCGGGACACCCGTTATTGCCCTTGCTAAAGGGGGAACGGCTGAAACAGTTGTTCATTTAAAAAATGGAATTCATTTTAAGGAGCAGACAGTCGAGGAAATCATGAGCGCTGTAAATGAGTTCGAAAGAAACGAACAGCGCTTCGACTCCTTAGCCATTAGTAATGGCGCGGCTCTGTACGACCGTACGATTTTCGAACAAAAATTTTCGGATTTTGTTACTCAAAAAGCTGAACTTTTTTTTAATCAATAAATTAATTTGTAAAGTACAATGTTTGTAAACAAAGATTCTATTTATCATTTCAGATTAACCTTTGATCTGCTCTTCGTAGTAATTGCATTTCTCATCGCGGCAATTTTTGCACAGTCGTTCTCAATTCTTGTTTCGCGCGATTATATGTTCGGTCTGCTTTTTATCCTTTCTCTTGCATGGTATCTTTCTTCAAACGCAATTGGATTTTATGAAGATTCAAGTTCACAGCTGCTGACATTCCAGTTTATTGGAATAATCAAAAATATTGGGCTGCAAATAATGCTGGGCATCATGTTTATCTTTTTAAGTAAAGAGAATTTGTTTACCAGGAACTTTATCCTCTATTATGGATTTCTTTTATTCTTCCTCATTATTTTAAGGATAGTTTCTTTCCAACTCATCGTAAATTACCTGCGCAAAAAGGGAAAGAACGTCCGCAATCTTGTAATCATCGGGGCGGGAGAAGTCGGGCAAAATTTTTGGGAAATGCTCGGGAAAAACAATCAACTTGGTTTTAGATTTCTTGGCTTTGTCGGTCAACCAACGACTGTGGCGGGAATCAACTGCCTGGGAACACTTGACGAACTTTCACAAATAATTCGCATCCATCATGTAGAAGAAGCGATTATTGCTCTTCCCAAAGAAGAAATTGAAAGCCTTGATACCGTAATTAAAATTTGTAACATCAACGCTATCCGTACCCACATTATTCCTGATTACTTCCGGTTCATCTCTAAAAAATTTAAAATTACAATGCTTGATAAGTTCCCGATCATCACGGTGAGAGACGAACCACTTCAAGAAATTCAATGGCGGATTGTAAAAAGAGTTTTTGATATTATTCTTTCTTTAGGTGCTGTTTTTTTTGTTACTTCATGGCTTTTCCCGGTCTTAATGATTATTCAAAAAATTACTTCACCGGGGAAAATTTTTTACATTCAAGATAGAATTGGAAAGAATAATAAAGTTTTTAAATGTTTTAAATTCCGCACAATGTATGAAAAGTATGACGATAAAAAATTCATCCCGACCACTATTGATGATCTCAGAATAACTTCATTTGGCAAATTTTTACGCCGGTCGAATTTGGATGAACTGCCGCAAGTGTTTAACGTTTTATTTGGCGAGATGTCAATTGTCGGTCCCCGCCCGCATGCAATTGCTTATAATGAATTGTATAAAGAGTTTTTTGATGAGATTAAACTGCGAAGTTTAGTGAAACCCGGAATTACCGGCTGGGCGCAAGTTCATGGTTTGCGCGGAGATGTTCCTGACGAGGAAGAAAACAAAGGACGTACCAGGAAACGAATTGAATATGATATTTGGTACATCGAAAATTGGTCGGTTTCGCTCGACATTCAGATTATTCTTCTAACTGTTTGGCAAATGATCAAAGCTGATACTAAAGGGATTTAGATTTTCCCGGTATCCGTTTCGGAACTGAAGAAAGCCAGCATAAAAATGAAAAGCAACGATAGAATGGGATTGTTAATAAAACCGGACATCACCGCTGATAAAAACATTGCGAGAAGTGAAATGAATATCCCCCAAGTCCACTTTGAATTCTTAAAAAGAAATCTTTTAACTCCCTTTCTAACAATTTCAAAAAACAACAAAAGAAAAAACATCAAGCCGAATATTCCGCTTTCTAAATAAACGGTGAAGTAATCATTATGCCAGCCGCCAACACCTTTATCTAAAAGCAAATTGCGATCAGGAAAAATCTTTTCAAAGGATCGGGGACCAAAACCAAGAATAGGATGTTGAGAGGAAAGCTGTAAAGCCGATTTCCATAACACGTCCCGGTCAGACATTGTCGCCGGTTGACTGACTCTAACTTTTATTTCACTGCTGTTTTGTTGAAAAGAAAAATATGAAAGGAGGGTAGTTAATGCAAGTACCGACAGTAAATATTTCCAGCTTATCTTTTTCTGAATCAGAGCGAAAATAACTATCGCAGAAGCAATTCCTAAATCGGCTCTGCCAAGTGCAAGAACAATTGCCAGTAAAATTACTAGCTCGCCCAGGGACAACAGCCATGGATTAATTCTTTTTTTAAGATCAGTAAAAAAAGAAAAGGAGATGGATAATCCGGCAAGTAGAAAAGTAGAAAAAGTTGCATACCCGGAAACTATTGATTCAGCGCGTGGCCTTATTTCAAAAAGAAATTTTGAAATCCCTATGAAAGAAACAATTACCGAAAAAATGAGGAAGATTTCGAGAATCCTTTTTTTCCTTTCGTTCGAAAAAGCTTTTAAATAAAATACGAGCGGAAAAAAACCGGTATAGAAAAGAGAGTCTTTGTAAAAAGCATGAATGCTTAATGCAAAATGTTCGGAAAAGATAATTGAAAGAATCCGCAAGCAAACAAATGCTAAAAAATAAACTTCAATACTTCCAAACACTTTTGTCTTTTCGTTGTTTGGTTCTAATATCCAAAGGATAATTAGAAGAAAAATGAATAACTGAAGTAAAACAAGCGAAAGCAAAAACGAGGCGGCAATTGCACTGATCAAGTAAAAAGCAATTTGGGGTTTGTCTTTAAAGTTCATCTTTCGGTTAGACCCTGAATTGGAGTTCGTACAATTTTTTATAAAGCCCCTGTTCTTCTCGCAACAATTCTTCGTGATTTCCTTCCTGAACTATTTTCCCCTTATCAAGTACCAGGATCAAATCCGCATTGCTGATAGTGCTTAAGCGGTGAGCGATAACGATAGTCGTTCTATCTTGCATCAAGCGTTCAATAGCTTCCTGAACCAGCACTTCGGATTCATTATCAAGTGCAGAAGTGGCTTCATCAAAAATCATGATCTGCGGATTTTTCAACAGTGCGCGCGCAATTGATAATCTCTGCCGCTCCCCGCCGGAAATTTTCAAACCGCGTTCGCCAATGATTGTATCGTAACCATCCGGAAATTCTTCAATAAATTTGTGTGCGTTCGCAGTTTTTGCTGCTTCTACAATTTTTTCTAAAGGATAATTTTCAAGTCCATACGCAATATTATTTCTAATTGATTCGTTGAACAAAATAGTTTCTTGAGTTACGATTCCCATCAACTTACGCAAGTCAGCAATTTTAATATCACATAAATTCATTCCATCAATGGTAATAATTCCTTCTGTTGGATCATAAAACCGTGGAACTAAATCAGCTAAAGTAGATTTTCCCGAGCCGCTTGGTCCAACAAGAGCAACTACGCTACCCTTTTTTATATCAAAATTAATTTTATGCAAAACCAATTCATCTGAATCTTGATAATGAAAAGAGACATGATGGAAAACAATCTTATCGTTAAAGGCGCTTAGCCCCTTTGCGCTTTCAGTATCTTTAATTGAAGGTTCGGTGTCAATAATTTCAAAAATTCTATCTCCCGCAGCGCTTGACTCTTGAATCTTGTTGTTCAACCCGCTCAATTCTTTTATCGGCGTCATCAATTGGAAGATGGCAAAAAGAAACCCGAGAAATTCGCTCGCCTTTAACCCCTGCCCTGCAAGCACAAGACTTCCTCCATAATAAATTATTCCGGTCCCTACAGCAACGCTTAAGAATTCAGTAATGGGACTAACAGAATTTCTGATGTTCGTCATTCGCAAAACTTTATTAAAGTAAGATTGAGTTCCTTTAAAGAATTTTTTATTCTCATACGCTTCCATCCCGAACGCTTTAACAATTTTTACGCCGGTGATAGTTTCATAAAGAAGAGAAGTAATGTGAGCAATAGCTTCTTGAAGTTTCAAACTTTCTTTTCTTAAACGAAGACCGATCAGAGTTATTAAAGCAAGCGACACCGGAAGAACAACAAAAGAAAAGAGTGTCAATTTCCAACTGATTGAAACAGCAATTCCGAGAAAAACCACAATCATTATCGGTTCACGCACAAGATTGAGAAAAACCGTTGAAACGCTTGACTGAACTACTTGAACATCGTTCACAATTCGTGAGATCAAATTACCGGTTTTTTCGTTTTTGAAATATCCCATCGGCAGGGTGTGCAGGTGCATGTAAGCTTTGTTCCTAATATCTTTAACCACACCTTGTTCGGCAAAAACGAGAAAATATGCCTGAAGATAACTGAATAAATTTTTCAAGAAAAAAGCTACGAGTACAAGTATTACAATTTTTGAAAGCGCGTCATACTTAGTTCCGCTGAAAACGAAATTATTGAATGTTGACGCGGCGGAATCTTTGATCGAAAGGATCCAATCCGGTATAAGCGATGAAGCCCGCGAGGAGGTTTGTTGAATTTTATGAACGCTTTCCCCTTTTGCTAAAAACAGGGTGTCCAACAAAGGAATGAATAAATAAACCGAAGCACCGTTTGCAAGCGCATACAGCACACTAAAAATGATTGAACCTGAAATATATTTATAGTAAGGTTTAACAAATGCTAATATTCTAAAATAAGTTTTCACTTAATTCTTCCTTGGTTTGTTTTTTTTGCAATTCCCAAAGCTTTGCATAATTTAAAATGGTTGTAAGTCCGTTTAAGAAAGAGATCAGTAATCCGTGCATGCCGTCTCTGTATCCTTTCAAAGAAATGTAGGGACGCAGAAAAGCTGAAACACCATGCAGTAACATACTTAATCCAGTAATTTTTTTCTTGCTTGAATAGTTTTCAACTGCGTGTAGAGAAGAATAATAGTTTATTTTCCCGATCATTTTTTCAATTGACGGAGTTGTGTAATGATACATTGGAGCGTTAAGTCTTTTTTTCTTCCCGTCAACTAAAAATCCTTCATGTACAAGTTTGTCAACGGTGACCTTTGTTTTTTCTTTTATAAAGAGCCGCAACTGGTAGTCTTTGTCCCATCCGCAAGTAGTGATTTTTTTATTAAGAAAATAGTTTTCTCTAAGAATTTCATAAGCCGAAATATCCGGATCATTTAAATATAAGATTTCTTCTTTGAGTTGTGGAGATATTTGTTCGTCTGCATCGAGCGAGAGCACCCAATCGTTCCCGGCAAGACTCAACGCATAGGCTTTTTGATTTGCGAACCCCTCCCATTTTTTATAATAAATATTATCGGTAAACTCTTTCGCAATTTCAACTGTTGAGTCGCCGCTAAACGCATCTACAAGAAGAATTTCATCAGCCCAGCACACGCTTTTCAGACACCCGCGGATGTTCTTCTCTTCATTTTTTGTTATGATAATTACCGAAATGTTTTTCATGCGCGAAAAAAATTTTTCATTTTTTTATTTAAAGTTAGCAAGAAAAAAGAGGAATAACGAACTTTCTTCTTAGCGATGCACTACCCGCGAGGGTGATATTTTTTATGCTCCTGCTTAACAAAATCGCGGTCAAGATGCGTATAAATTTGTGTCGTAGAAATATCTGCATGCCCAAGCATTTCCTGTACTGCCCGCAAGTCTGCGCCGCCTTCGATTAAATGCGTTGCGAACGAATGTCTAAATGTATGCGGATGCACCGATTTTAAGATTCCTGCTTCTTTCACATACCTGCTAATTATTTTCCAAATTCCCATCCGCGAAAATTTAGTTCCGCGTGTGTTCAGAAAAACATAGTTCTCACTCTTGGATTTTTTTTCAAGCAACACCCGGCTGTTTAAGAAGTATTTATCCAACCAGTTTATGGCGCTGCTTCCTATCGGAACAATTCGTTCTTTAGAACCTTTGCCGAATACTCGAATTGATTCATCGCTTAAAAAAAGATCCGATATTTTTAAATTGATCAACTCGGAAACACGCAGACCGCAAGCATAGAGCACTTCAAGGATTGTCCTGTCGCGCAATCCAAATTTATTTCCCACATTTGGCAAAGCGAAGACGGCATCAATTTCGTTTACCGTTAAAACTTCCGGGAGTGTTTTTCCCAATTTCGGCGGACTTATCTTTTCCATTGGATTGTTTTGAATGTACTTTGACAAAAAAAGAAAAGTGAAGAATCCTTTCAGCGAAGAAAAGTATCGCGCAATTGATGAATTTGTCAGCCCTGCATAGTGTAACCCGGAAAAGAAACTGTTGATATGTTGATAAGTAACTTCATCAAAATCTTTGACGTTTTCTAATTCGAAAAATGAAAAGCAAGTTGAAAGATCGTTACTATATGCGGAAGTCGTGTTGTCAGAAAGATTTCGTTCAAGTTTAAGCAGCGTGAGATATTCTTTTAAAAAGCTTTTATAAAAGGGGTCGTTTTGCTCACTCACTTTTTTCCATTTCTTCTTGTTTCGGGTAACGAATTCTACGGTGGTGCTGCCCAAGAAGAATGCTGCCAAATACTTCTTTAATTTTTCTGATATCACTAAAGGTTAACGGACATTCATCTAATTGTTTATCGTTAATGCGGTCATTAATGAGATTTGACATCAAGTTCTCTACTTTCTCGATATCAGGCTCGGAAATTGTACGAGCTGCAGACTCGCACGTGTCCGCCAGCATTACAATTGCAGTCTCTTTTGTTTGCGGCTTTGGTCCGGGATAGCGGTATTTTGTAATATCAACCTTCTCAGCACCGTGTAACTTTATAGCCTTGTCGTAAAAGAATTTTATTGTTGTTGTTCCGTGATGCTGCGGAATAAAATCTATTATTTCCTTCGGAAGCTGCCCATCTTTTGCAAGCTCAATGCCTTGCAATACATGATCCGAAATTATTTTCGCGCTTTCTTCGGGAGAAATTTCTTCGTGGATATTCTTCGTGGTTAATTGATTTTCAACGAAATAATTCGGGGAAATGGTTTTTCCAATATCATGATAATAAGCGCCGACACGAGCCAATAACGGATTTGCTCCAACTATTTCCGCAGCAGCTTCGGCAAGTGTTCCCATTGTAAGTGAATGATTAAAGGAGCCTGGAGCTTTCCGCGCTAAATCTTTTAATAACGGCCTATCAAAATTAGATAGCTCCAGCAAAGTTAAATCCGTGGTAATCTTAAATATACGTTCGAAAAAAATTAGGAGTCCGTATGTTAAAATGGGACTAACTAACGCATTGGTTCCCGCAAAAGAGAACTCAATAAAAATTTTCTGCCAGGATTCAAATCTCTCAAAACCAAAAGCGGTAATCGTAACCAGGTAGCCAAGCAGAATGAACATGAACGAGCGGAAAATCTGAGTGCGGTTCTTTATATCGCGCACAGAATAAACCGCGAGTACTCCGGCGATAACATTCATAATAACGAATGGATAATCGTTGCCGCGAAGCGCACCTCCAATAAGTGAAGCAATAACAGTACTGTAAAATCCTACACGTGAATCGAAGATGATCGTCATCAACATTGAAACTGCCGGAATAAAGATGAGAAGCCGCGCTGCATCAGGAATACTAATCTGATTAAGAAGAAACGTGACAAATGAAATCCATAAAATTAAAATAGCAAAAATGGCTATCTTCAGATTGTTATGATAAATCCCTTTCCTAAACAGAAAAATGTAAATACTCGGCAAAATGAGAATTGAAAGTATATGAAGAAATTTTCCGAGCCATTGGAGGAATAATCCGCCGTCACCTATTATTTCTCCTTTTGCAATTTTATATGAATCTATTTTTAATTTTGTTTCAGGATTAACCCGCTCATGCTTGGCAATAATTCTTTCGTTCTCATTTACGATACCGGCATACTTTGAAACCTTTCCTTGAACAATTTCTAATTCTTCATCTGTAAATTGTTTACTAAACATTAAGTTTGGTGTAAGATAATAGAGACTCAATTCAATGATAGCCCGTTTAATATCAGCGCGGTAAGGTTTTTTATTAACATAATTTTCTGCAAAAGCTGCGGCAAGAGAGTGATTAAGAAAATGAAACTTGTTATCAAGCCGGTCAATATTTCCTGTTCTTATGGTAATAATATTTTGCGGTATCTTATCGTGCGGCTGATCCAGCAGACCCCGTTGGCTAACTTCGGCAAGAACTTGCCTCACATCTCCAAAATATTGATCCAGATCCTCATAATTTTTTGTGTTTAACGAAAAGAATGTTTCCTTTGTATTTTCAGAAAGGAAGGGAAAAACGTCGGATAAGTTTTTTTTGTTTTTTTTGATTTGGGGGAATTCTTCTCTCATCTGCTTTTTTAATTGATCAAGAGAGTCGAAATTATTTTCTACTCCGGTCGCATCCTTCAAGAAAACAGGGTAAACGCTGTTCTTGGCTTTCTCAAGTTCTGCTTTATAAATCTGAGGCTGCTTAATAATCGGGAAACTAAACACTGCAATCAGATCATCCTGGATCCAAATTGACCCGATCGTTACTTCGGATTCAAGCGATTCTCCTTTGGGAAAAAGGAATGAAATAATTATAGCCGTAACAAGAACAATCAGAATTTTATACCGCTTACCGCTATATAATTTTTGTTTAGACATCGGGTTATGTTTTTTTAGCTTGTAAAACCATTTCTAAAAATTCAGCCGTTCCGTCTTCATTGTTTGTTCGTTTCAATTCATAATCCGCTTTGAATTTAATTTCAGGAACGGCATTAGCAACCGCAATTTTCAAGGCTTCGGTTTCAAATAAGGTAGCATCGTTGTACCAGTCTCCGAGAACAGCCGCATCGTGGATATGTAATCCTAAATATTTCAAAAGATTCTTCAAGCCGGTTGCCTTTGTTGATCCACTTTTCCGTATATCAAGGTAATAAATACTTTCGCGTAAATGCGATTTATAGTAATTAGAAACGAGTCCGAATGAATAAGGAAACTTTAATCTTGACTGCACAAACTTTAAATTGTCTTTCATATCGCTTGCAAAAACTATTTCTAATGTATCATCAAGGTACTCTTCATAAGAATGTACCTCCGCAAACTTTGCACCAAATTTATCAATAATGTTGGGAATAACGGAGTTATGCTCGGTATAATAAACAGCATCTGCATGGCAGAGAGCAATTTTTAAAAGGAACTGATCTGCAAATTCTATCGCTTGTTTTACTTTTTTCTTCGGAATGACCGATTGAAAAAGGACTTTCCCTTCCGGATAACTTTTTAAATATGAGCCATCAAGAGATATGATCGGAACTTTTATATTGAGTTCAGTGGCATATTCCGTTAAAGCTGAGTGAAGCCTTCCACTTGCGAAAGAAAAATAAACTCCAAGTTGTTGCAATTGATTCACCAATGAAATTGACTCCTGTCCAATTTCACCTCTGTCGTTTAACAGCGTTCCGTCAAGATCAAAAAGAACGAGTTTAATGTTTTTTAGTTGTGATTTACTAAGCATTGATTTTCTTTTTTGAAAAAATTTGTCGGTCACATAATTTATAAGACCGGTCAGTTAAAAATACGGAGGGAAGTTAGAATTTCAACATAAAATAATTATTGTTGCTTCGCAGAAATTTTAGGACCAAACAACAAGTGGCTGAGATTTCCTACCAGTATAGTAACAGAACAACCAATAAACGTATGCCAGGTAAAATCAATATTAGTGAATTGTAAAACCAGAACCATAGAAATGATACCGCAAATAAAACCGATGAATGCATCGCGCTGGTTTATCTTTTTAAAAAGCAGCCCGAGGAAAAACGTTCCGAGCAAACCACCGTAAGTAAACGAAGCAATTTTTAAACCGAGTTCAACAACAGGATTCTTGGTATCGGTGAAAAGCATCGCCCCTCCAATCAGAATCAATCCCCAAATCAGCGTAAATACTTTCGACCAAAACATTTCTTTTCTTTCGGAATGTTTTTTTTCAAAAGAAGAATTCTTGAACAAATCTAAATAACTTGATGATGCGAGAGAACTTATTGAAGAAGCAAGCGTTCCCATTGCAGAAGCTAAAACTCCGGCAATAACAATTCCCGAAAACCCTGTTGGTAATTCTTCAATAATAAATTTCGGAAAAATTTCATCAGAAGATTGAAGCCCCAACTGCTGAAAAGGAATTCCGTGATAAAATGCGTAGAGACACGTTCCTAAAAATAAAAAGAAGCCGAATTGAAGCACAATAAACGAAGCGTCTAACAGTAACGCTTTTTGACTCTCGCGTTTAGATTTACAGCCCAATAACCGCTGCACCAATAATTGATCCGTTCCGTGTGACGCCATTGTTAAAAATGTTCCGCCGAGTACTCCGCCGATAAGAGTGTAAGGAGCGCTTAGAAAGTCCCAAAATGAAGAGCCGAGTTCGAAATTAAAAACTTCAAATTTATTCCCGTTCATTGAGGCATAGGCAAAGACATCGCCAAAACCGTTCGGCAGATTCATAACAATAATTACAAGTGAGACCACCGCACCTGAAAGATAAATGAAAAGCTGCACTACATCCATGGCAACTACTGCTTTAAGCCCGCCTACGTATGTATAAACAAGTGTAAAAGCACCGATGATAAAAATAGAAGTTGCGTAATCATATCCCGTTATCAAATGAACCGGAATAGCAGTTGCAAAAAGCCGGACACCTGAAGCCAAAACTCTTGTAGAAAGAAAAACTGATGAAGTAAATTTTCTGAGTGAGGAACCGAATCGCTTTCCCAGAAAGTCGTATGCTGTTTCTAAATCACCGCGGTAGTAAGCCGGGATAAAAACAAAACTGACAATTATCCTCCCTATGAAATAACCAAAAACGAGTTGTAAAAAATGGAAATTGCTCTTGTAGGCAAGCCCGGGAATACTGATAAAAGTTAACGTGCTGGTTTCGCTCGCAACAATTGAAAAACCGACGGACCACCATGAAAGATTCTTCCCGCCCAAGAAATAATCTTTTGCGTTTTTTTGTTTGGCGCCGATAAACATTCCCGCAACCGTTACTCCCAAAAGATAAGCGATAATGATGATATAGTCGAGGAGATTTCCTTGCAAGAAAAAACTTACGGGTTGTTGAATTCTTTGATAGCCGCATCAACATCGGCACAAATAAAAAGGACGCGGTGAAGTTGTGTGATCCTGATGAGCGAAAGAATTTTTTCGGAAGAAGTGATGATCGCTAATTTACCGCCGACCGCATTGATCAATCGGTTAGCTACCAATAATGCGCTTAAGCCTGAACTATCACATGCCTCCACATCATTCAGATCAATGATGAGGTTAGTATCGCCTTCACCTTTAACTAAAAGAGTAACTTCAGCCTTAACTAAACCTGAAATATTAGCGTCTAATTTTTTTTCTTTTAGCTGAAAGATGGTAAAGTCGTCTAAATGTTTTGTTTCAAAATTCATAGCTTAATATAATGATTGTAGACAATTTAAGAAAATTTTATAAAAATCAATGGGTTCTGCATGTGCAACAGAAACTTGAATATTGAAGATCTTATCGTTTCCCGGAAACGCGGGTCCTATTCTATTTTCCGCAGATATTTTTTCAGCACAAAACTTTTGGAAAGAAGACGGCTCTCGCTCAAGCGAAATCAAAACGTCATACGAATAGATTTTTAATCTCCTCACAAGTTTCATTTTCGGCAGCCCCAATCTGTTTTTGTCCGTCGGATAATATTCTTCAAGACGGTATGGGCTTTTGTCCTTTATCAAGTGCATTGTTAAATTATTTGCAACCAACGCAACGTGTAGTTTTTTGGAGAGCAAAAATTCGGCAATTGATAACGCATTTAAAAAATCAGTTTCATCTTCCGGCATAAGCAAAACAAAATATTTTGCGTTGGCAAGTACTTTGTTAAATTTTTGCACAATGGTTTTCCGTCGTTTGGAGGTAACAGATAAGTAGATGTTTCCAATGAAATTTCTCATGTTTCCGATGCGCTTTTTAACATTTCAAGAAAATTATTTTCAGAAAGTATTTGGACTCCGAGGGTTTTTGCTTTTTCCAATTTTGAACCTGCGGCTTCTCCGGCTAACACAAAATCAGTTTTTTTACTTACGCTGGAGACCACCTTTCCGCCAAAACCAAGAATTTTTTCTCCGGCGGCTTCACGGCTGAAATTTTCTAAAGTCCCGGTTAACACAAATGATTTATTTGTAAAAACATTTTCAGCTACTCTTTTTTTCTCTGAGGAAAAATTAAGCCCGGCTTCCCTCAGTTTCTCTATGATAAACAGATTGTTTTCATCGCGGAAAAACATTAAAATGCTTTCAGCAATGCTTTCACCGATCTCAAAAACATTTGTCAATTCTTCTTTTGAAGCCCTTTGCAAATTCTCTAAAGACTGGAAATGATCAGCTAATTTTTTTGCGACTCCTGCGCCTACATAGCGGATGCCGAGCGCAAAGAGAACTTTCGCGAACGGCTGTCTTTTGCATTTTTCAATTGAGGAGAGAAGATTATCAATGCTTTTTTTTCCAAGTCTTTCAATTTGAATTAATTCTTCCCGGTGATTTTTTAAGTTGTAAATATCGCCAATGTTTCCTAAAAACTTTTCTTCAACAAATAAATCAATTAGCGCTTCTCCAAGACCTTCAATATCCATGGCTGTGCGCGAGGCAAAATGTTCGAGTTTTCCTTTTACTTGTGCCGGACATTCAAGGTTTTCGCAATACAAAGCGACTTCATCTTCATGTTGAAATAATGCCGAACTGCAAACCGGGCAATTTTGGGGCGGTTCGGTCGGTTGGGAGTCTATCTTTCTTTCACTTAACAGCACAGAAACTATTTTTGGAATTACATCGCCCCCTTTTTCGAGAACCACATAATCATTCACGCGAATATCTTTACGGCGGATCTCATCTAAATTATGCAGCGTTGCCCTGCTTATTGTTGAACCTGCAAGAAAGACGGGTTCTAATTCAGCGACCGGTGTAACTGCGCCTGTTCTGCCTACCTGCCAGGTTATCGCTTTTAACAAGGTTGTGGCTTGCTTCGCTTTAAATTTAAAGGCTACAGCCCAACGCGGAGATTTTGCAATGCTTCCTAAAATGGTTTGTTGACGAATGGAGTTAACTTTTATTACTGCACCGTCAATTTCAAACGGAAGTGAATCACGCACTTCTTCAAACTTGCTGCACGTTTGCAGAACTTCTTCAATTGATTTACAAATTTGAAAGTCTTTATTTATTCTAAAACCCAGTTTACTAAGTAACGCTAAATTTTCGCTTTGCTGCTGTAATTGATTTTCTTTACTCAATAAGTAGTAGGTAAAAATTTTCAGCGGACGTTTAGCAACAATTTGCGGGTCTTGCAGTTTCAAAGTTCCGGCGGAAGAGTTGCGCGGATTTGCAAAAAGTTTTTCGCCACGCTCTTCCCGCTCTTTGTTTAAGAGCCTGAAGTCTTCAATGTCCATAAAAATTTCTCCACGCACTTCAATATTGTTTAAAGAATATTTTGGGTGTGGGTAATTTTTCAATTTCAGAGGAACGGATTTTATTGTCTTAACATTTTGTGTAATTTCTTCCCCGGTTGTTCCGTCGCCGCGCGTCGCTGCTGTGCTCAGTTTGCCGTCAACGTAATTTAAACTAACGGAAGCTCCGTCAATTTTATATTCCACTACATAGTCAACGGTTTCATTCGCACCCAGAATTTCTTTTACCCGCCTGTCAAAATCTACAACTTCTTGCTCGTTATAAGTGTTTGCTAAACTTAACATCGGAAATTGGTGCGCGACCGGTTTAAATTCTTTAGTTAAATCTTTTCCAACGCGTTGAGTGGGAGAATCGGGAGTGATAAGCTGCGGATTTTCTGATTCTAATTTTTCTAATTCTTTTAGCAGTTGGTCATATTCCAAGTCGCCGATCAGCGGCTCGGCGAGAACGTAATAATGATGATCATACAAGTGTATTTTTTCGCGAAGTTCACGCAGCAGTTCATCAAGATTCATCATCGTTTATTGCTTTTTTGTCTGATCAATGTACCTTATCCCTTCTTTAGTAACTTCGATAATTTCGCGTCTTGCTGAAGATGGTTTAAAATCCATGGGTTGATTATTCAAAGACAATTTAACAGCGGTGGGATTCCCTATTGTCATCGAAAATTTTGTAAGCGCTTTTATTTCTACCGCCGTGTTGGGGTACAAAAAATATTCTTTTGCAGCGTTGTCATCCAAAATAACTTTTAGCCATGATGAATCTTTTGAAGTTATTGCTAAGACCAAACTATCTGAAGAAGCAGCGACAAAAGAGGAATCGGCGGCAACTGTCTCATCTTCAAATCTTTCTTTGTTCTCCTGAATGGATTCTTCATACGGTCTTTCCGTTACAATCACCTCTGCGTTTTGTTTTATTACGAACCAATAAATCAGGGAGGCTAAAAGAATAAACACTCCGGCGCCAATGCTCACCAACTGCTTTGAAGTAAATGAAAATTTCTTTTCGGGTGAATAGGTTGTTTGTAAATGGTCATCGGTAATTAACCTGGGAGGAGTTGGAGATGGGAGAATTTCCTTTGGATGATTTTCCGGCTCTTCTTGCTTGCCTTCAAGCGGTTTACCTTCTTTTGCAAAATTATATTTTTTCAGAACCATCTGTTCATTTAGCCCCACACACTTTGCATATTCCCCGAGAAAAGATTTTAGATAAATGTCGGGAAGAAATGAAAAGTTTCCGCTTTCCATCTTTAGAAGAAATTTCAAATCCATTTTAATCTTTACGGCAACTTGTTCTGGAGTTAGCCTTGATTCTTCACGGGCTATTACTAATTCTTCAGATAATTGTTGAAACATAACGTTCATTTTGATTTCCTAAGCTCTCTATGAATTTCGTACTATTCTCGCAGCAAAAGCACCATCCATTTTGTGAATGTGAGGATAAGTTTGCACGCATCCCTTTTCATCCACAACCTCAAACGGAACATATTGCCGGGCATTTTCTAAACTAAAATTAGGATTTTCATCAAGAAATTTTTTCACAACTTCATAATTTTCTTCGGGTTCAATAGTGCAGGTGCTGTAGACAACCGCTCCGCCGATTTTAATTAAGGTGGAAGCTTTTTTTAAGAGCTTGAATTGGGCATCTGCTAATTTTCTAATATCGAGAAGATCTTTTTTCCACTTTATATCGGGCTTTTTACAAAGGGTTCCCATTCCTGAACAGGGAACATCTGCTAAAACCGCGTCAAAGAGGTTTTCGTTTTGATATTCCAACGCGTCAATTGCAATGGTTTTAACCGATGTGATTGCTAAGCGTTTTACACTCTTTTCAACCAAAGCTAAACGCGCATCAAATTTATCAAGAGCGATTATTTCTCCGGTATCTTCCATTAAGTTTGCGAGGTAAGCGGATTTACCACCCGGGGCGGCGCAGAGATCAAGTGCGCGCATTCCCGGCTTTACATTTAAAAGACGGCAAGCCAAACTTGCGCTTTCATCTTGAATATTAAAATATCCTTCCCTGAAATACTGCCATTGCCGGATGTTTGAGAGGTTAGTAAGTTTTAAAAATTCGGGATAATATCTTCCTTTTACAAATTTTAAATTGACGGTGCATAAAAGATTTTCAAAATCGTGCAGCGAAATTTTTTTTGTATTAACCCGAAGCGTTAAAACAGGTCTTTCGTTATTTGCAGCAAGCAGAGCTTCCGTTGCTTCTCTTCCAAATCTTGGAAGCCATCGTTTGATTATCCATGTTGGATGCGAATAGAAGGTTGACAAATACCCAATTTCGTCTTGCAGCGGATCAGGATAACGCAAACTGTCTTTGCTTTTTAAAATATTTCGCAAAATAGCGTTTGTGATATCGGCAGGCTTTTGTCCCTGTAATTTTTTTACAAACTCAACCGCTTCATTCACTGCGGCATATTCGGGCACTTTATCAAGAAACATAATTTGATAAAGAGCAACGCGTAAAGCATTTTTTAAGATAGGAATGGCTTTGGAAAATTGTCCTTTATAAAATCCGCTTAGGATCCAATCTAATCTCCCCATCCACCGGATAACGCCGTGAACAATTTCATAGAGCAGGGCTTTATCGGCTCCGGAAAAATCTGTGTTATGTAATTCTCTATCAAGCTGCTTGTCTAAATAAGCATCCGTCCGTTCAACGCGGTTTAAAATTTTAACAGCACATCCGCGTACACCGGAATAAATATCTTTTACGAGATGTTCTTCTAATTTTACAATTTCACCGTTAATAAGGGTATCCTCTTTTTCTTCTTTCTTTTTGGGTTAGGTCGAAAATTTTTCTAAATAATTTTTCTTCGGCTTCATCCATCACCTTGTTTCTTCTTGCCATAACACGTTTGGCTGTTTCAATACTTCGCGCTATATCATACGTTGTAATGGCGTCGCTTCCGCCCCATGAAAATGAAGGCAAATACTTTGGAGGAAATCCGGCGCCGAAAATATTGCAGGCAAAGCCGACGACCGTTCCCGTGTTAAACATTGTATTAATTGCGGTCTTTGATTGATCGCCTATAATAACTCCGAGAAATTGCGAACCGGAATCAATAACTTCTCCATTGACATACATTCTAACGCTTCCGTAATTGTTTTTCAAATCGCTGCAATTAGTATCCGCCCCGATGTTGACCCAGCTTCCTAAATATGCATGGCCTAAAAATCCCGAGTGCTGTTTGTTAGTGAAGGGAGAAATAATCGAGTCTTCGACTTCACCGCCGACTTTACAAATTTTTCCAATACTTACGTTTTCGTAAATTCGAGCACAGCTTTTTACCTGACTCGATTTCCCAACATACACCGGACCTTCAATAACAGCGTTAGGAAAGATGACGGCGTTTTCGTCAAGATAAATCGGACCGGGAGAAGCGTCTAATACCGCACCCGGTTTTATTTCAGCTCCTTCAGCAATAAAAATATTTTCTTTTTCAATTAAGTGGGCGCCGTCATGAATTTTACCATGATGCATATTCCTTTTTTTTGATTTCGTGTAAAAAGAAAAATCCTTTAACATCTCTTTATGATTATTATTAATCACATCCCAAATATAATTGATGCATGGGATATCAATTTTCTCAACTTTAACGCCGTCGAAGTTTGAAAGAGTCAGCAAATCGTGAATATTTTTTTTCACTTCATTTAGTTTTTTACCTGAGATGCGGGCAGCGAGCAGTGTTCCGTCATTGCTTATGAAAACTTTATTTGTCTTTTCTTTTAGAGGGAGCAACTGAGCGATATTCTCCGGCGCTAAAATTCTTCCGTTAACAAAAAGGCAGTCATCGTCCTCAATTTTATTAACGCTTAAACCGGGATATTTTGAAATGAGAAATGATTCCAGGTACGGACGGGTGTGAAGCGAAACTTTTACTCCGGGATAATAACGGGAAATTTTTTCTTTCAGGGAAGAAATTCCGCAAACTAAATCATATGTTGGACGAGAAAAAGTCAGCGGCTCAAGCCGGTCAAAATACAGGTCTTCAAAAACGCAGATTTCCATAACAATCTTTCCTCTTCAAATAATTAGATACTAGTTAACTTACGCAGGAAATTAAGATAATTCTTAATCTTAACCTGCTTTAAATACACATAAGGAGAAAGAGTAAGAAAAAGATTATGATTAAGATGGTCTCCCTATACAACCGCGAAACGTAAATAAATAAGAAAAATCTTTCTCCTAAAAACAAAAAAAGCTATTGCACAAAAGTGAATAGCTTTTAATACCTAACCGAAAAAGCTAAAACTAGCTTTTTGCCTTTGCATATTTTTTATTGAACTTTTCAACTCTTCCTGCAGTATCGAGTAATTTTTGCTTCCCGGTAAAGAAGGGATGTGATCCGCTGGAAATTTCTAAGCGTACCAAGGGATACGATTTTCCGTCTTCCCATTCGATGGATTCACTGCTTTTTATTGTTGACCGGGTTAAAATTGCAAAATCGCAAGAAAAATCTTTAAACACTACTGGTCTGTAACCTGGATGGATTCCGTTTTTCATTTCAAAAACACCTTTATTAACAAAATAATTTCACTTTCTTGACCAAATATATTAATAATAAAGGAATTTCAAAAATCTGAGCTTCTGAAAAATTACTTTTTTAATTGATGAAGGATTTCTCTAATTTATTCTTACAAATTAGAAAAGATTTTCTTTTCACTAACAATAATTGCCAATTCTGAAAATGTTTTTCGGAAAACCGCCGAAAAACCACGCTTTGATTTTGGTATAATTTTTGGCTAAATGTAATGACTATTCTATTGAATTTAATCTATCTTAATATAAAACAATAATTGGTAAGGAAAATGGAACGAAAAAAAGTAACAATTGATGGGAATGAAGCTGCCGGCTATGTAGCCTACCATACAAATGAAGTTTGCGCTATTTACCCGATCACCCCCTCTTCGCCGATGGGCGAATGGTCTGATCAATGGGCTTCTGAACAAAAGAATAATATTTGGGGAACAATTCCTTCGGTGAGTGAGCTGCAAAGCGAGGGCGGAGCTTCCGGTTCCGTGCATGGCGCTTTACAAATGGGGGCTTTAACAACAACTTTTACGGCATCTCAAGGTTTGCTCTTGATGATCCCGAATATGTACAAAATAGCAGGTGAATTAACTCCAACGGTTTTCCATGTTACCGCAAGGTCAATCGCTGCACAGGCATTATCAATTTTTGGCGATCATAGCGACGTAATGGCAACGCGCCAAACCGGTTTTGCTATGCTTTGTTCTAACTCTGTTCAAGAAGTTATGGATTTTGCTTTAATCGCTCAAGCAGCTACTCTTGAATCACGAATTCCTTTTCTCCACTTTTTCGATGGATTTAGAACTTCCCACGAAGTAATGAAAATTGAACAACTCACTCTTGATGATATGAAAGCAATGATTGATGATGAACTGGTTTTAGCTCACCGCAAAAGAGGCTTAACTCCTGATAATCCATTTATGCGCGGAACCGCTCAAAATCCCGATGTCTATTTTCAAGGAAGAGAAACCGTAAATAAATTTTATGCTGATTGTCCGGCAATCGTACAAAAACAGATGGATAAATTTTCTCGGCTCGTCGGTCGGCAATATCATTTGTTTGATTATGTAGGCGCACCGGATGCAGAGCGCATCATCGTTTTAATGGGAAGTGGTGCAGAGGCTGTTGACGAAACTGTTCAATATTTAATCAACAAAGAAGAAAAAGTCGGGGTTGTAAAAGTTCGGTTGTATCGCCCTTTCTCAATCGAACATTTCATCAAAGCACTCCCCAAAACAACTAAATCTATTGCAGTCTTAGACAGAACAAAAGAGCCGGGCGCCGGAGATCCGCTTTATCTCGATGTTGTTAACGCTATTTCCGAACAATATAATGAAGCTGTTTTGCCATTCGCTTACCCCAAAATAACCGGTGGACGTTATGGACTTTCTTCAAAAGAATTCACCCCTGGAATGATCAAAGCTGTTTATGATGAATTAAAAAAAGAGAGACCAAAAAATCATTTTGTGATCGGAATTAATGAAGACGTTATGCATTCAAGTTTGGATTACGATGCGGCATTCACCGTTGAAGCTCCCGAAACTTTCAAAGGAAAATTTTACGGCTTGGGTGCAGACGGAACTGTCGGCGCAAATAAGAATTCAATTAAAATTATCGGCGAAGGTACCGATAACTTCGCGCAAGGTTATTTTGTTTATGATTCCAAAAAATCCGGTTCAATTACAACATCCCATTTGCGTTTCGGACCGAAAGAATTAAAATCAACGTACCTAATTGATAAAGCTAACTTCATCGCATCGCATCAGCAATTCTTTTTGGAAAAGATGGATATGTTAAAAGATGCCGTTGAAGGCGCAACCTTTTTATTGAACACGCAAGAACCCGCAGATAAAGTGTGGGATACGCTTCCGGAAAAAATTCAGCGTGATTTAGTTTCTAAGAAAATGAAATTCTTTATTATTGATGCTTACAAAGTTGCCAACGATACCGGAATGGGCGCTCGTATCAACACTATTATGCAGACTTGCTTCTTCGCTATTTCAAATATCTTCTCTAAAGAAGAAGCAATTACACTAATTAAAAATTCCGTTAAAAAAACTTACGGCGCTAAAGGCGAAAAAATTGTTGAAATGAATTTCAACGCAATTGATCAAACACTTGCTAATTTGCATGAAGTAGAAGTTCCGAAAACCGTAACAAGCAAAATTCAATTTATGCCTTACGTTTCCGGGAATGTTCCTGATTTTGTTCGTGATGTTACGGCTGTAATGATCGCCGGCGATGGTGATTCTCTTCCGGTAAGTAAAATGCCGGTTGACGGAACCTATCCAACTGGAACAAGCAAATTTGAAAAACGAAACATCGCTCTCGAAGTTCCTGTTTGGGATGCTGATACTTGTATTCAATGTAACAAATGCGTTATCGTTTGTCCGCATGCTACTATTCGGGCAAAAATTTATGACGAAGCATTGTTGGCGAATAAACCGGAAACATTCAAAGCGGTAAAATTCAAAGCAAAAGATTTTGGCGACAACCTCTTTTACACGATCCAAGTTGCGGTAGAAGATTGTACGGGATGCGGAATATGTATTGATGTTTGTCCGGCAAAAAATAAAAAGGAAGTCCGCCTTAAAGCAATTAATATGGCAGAACAAATACCGCTCCGCGAACCTGAAAGAGCGAACTGGGACTTTTTTGATTCCATTCCATTGTACGATAGACGAAACTTAAATCCGGCTCAGGTAAAAGACTCGCAGTTCCTCGAACCTTTGTTCGAATTCTCAGGCGCATGTTCCGGGTGCGGCGAAACTCCTTACGTTAAACTTGTAAGCCAATTATTTGGCGATAGAGCGGTCATTGCAAACGCTACCGGCTGCTCATCAATATACGGTGGGAATTTACCGACAACTCCCTGGTCGAAGAACAAAGAAGGAAAAGGACCCGCATGGTCAAATTCATTGTTTGAGGACAACGCTGAATTTGGATTTGGTTTCCGGCTTGCGATCAACAAACAAACCGAACAAGCAAAGGAATATTTGCAGAGACTTTCAGCTGAAATCGGCGGAGAATTAGTTGAAGAACTCATGAACGCGGTTCAAAATGATGAAGCGGGAATCTACGAGCAACGCGAACGTGTTGATACCTTAAAACAAAAATTAAATGATTACAAAAAAACAAATCCGGGGAGTTCAAAGGCTTCCGAAGTTGAGCATTTGCTTAGCCTTGCAGATTATCTTGTAAAAAAATCTGTTTGGATTATGGGCGGCGACGGCTGGGCTTATGATATCGGGTACGGCGGATTAGACCACGTACTCGCTTCCGGTGCAAACGTAAATGTTTTGGTTCTTGATACAGAGGTTTATTCAAACACCGGCGGACAAGCATCAAAATCAACCCCGATGGCAGCAGTTGCAAAATTTGCAGCTTCCGGTAAAAAGATGGGGAAAAAAGACCTCGGATTGATCGCAATGTCTTACGGAAATGTGTACGTTGCAAAAATTGCTATGGGCGCAAATGATGCGCAGACAGTCCGTGCAATTTTAGAAGCTGAAGCATACGAAGGTCCTTCTTTAATTATCGCTTACAGTCACTGTATTGCTCATGGAATAAACATGGGAACTGCAATGAAGAATCAAAAAGCAGCGGTAGATTCAGGGCACTGGCCTTTATTCCGTTACAATCCAATGCTTTCTTTAGAAGGGAAAAATCCATTCAAGCTTGAATCAAAAGCGCCGAAAATTCCTTTAAAAGATTATGCGTATATGGAAACCCGTTACAAAATGTTAACAAAATCTCATCCGCACGAAGCTGAAATATTAATGACGCACGCGCAGGAAGTAGTTAACAATCGTTTCCATTATTATGAACAATTAGCGTCTTTAAAAGATGAAAACGAAGAAGTGAAATAAAAAAAACCGTAACGCAGAATTCTATTCTGCGTTACAGAATTATACTAAATTAAAAGGATAGACAAATGGATTTAACCACAACATACCTTGGATTAGCATTAAAAAATCCGCTCATTCCTTCGGGCGGACCATTACAAAGAGACCTTAAAAATATTAAAGCGATGGAAGATGCCGGTGCTTCTGCAGTTGTTCTTTGGTCTTTATTTGAAGAGCAAATAACACATGAACAGCTTGAAATGCATCACCATACTACTGTGCATGCGGAAAGTTTTGCCGAAGCTACAACGTACTTTCCGGAACAATCGGAATATCACGTTGGGCCGGAAGAATATTTGGAACACATCCGCAAAGCTAAAGAAGCGGTTGACATTCCTATCATCGCAAGTTTGAACGGAAAATCTGCTGGCGGGTGGATTGATTACGCACGACAAATTGAACAAGCAGGTGCTGATGCACTTGAGCTTAACATTTATAAATTGGCTACAGACAGCAGCAAAACTTCCGCCGAAGTTGAAAAAGATTATATAGATATTGTTAAATCGGTTAAAGCTTCGGTAAAAATTCCGCTTGCCGTAAAACTTCATCCCTTCTTCACTTCAGTAACCAACATTTCAAAAGAATTAGTTGACGCCGGTGCAGACGGTTTGGTTTTATTCAACCGTTTCTATCAGCCTGATATTGATCTGGAAAATTTGGAAGTTGTTCCGAATGTTTTGCTTTCAACCCCGATGGCAATGCGTTTGCCGTTGCGCTGGATAGCGATTCTTCACGGAAAAGTTAACGCTGATCTTGCCGCAACTTCAGGAATTTATACTGAAAAAGATGTTCTGAAAATGCTTATGGCAGGCGCAAACGTTACGATGATGATGTCGAGTTTGTTGAAGTTCGGAATTCCCCACTTAGCTGATGTGTTGGGTAAGTTAAAATTCTGGATGGAAGTGAATGAATACGAATCAGTTGAGCAGATGCGCGGAAGCATGAGCTACCAAAATGTTGCCGATCCTTCCCAGTTTGAACGCGCTAATTATATGAAAGTGTTAAACTCATACCGCTAACGGTTGAATGTTTTATTTTAAACTGAAGTAGTTTTTGAAGTAGTAAATGGGTAAAAACTAGTTAAAAATAGGCAAGTTTTCGGAAAAATCGAAATTCCTTAAAAGAAAAAAGGCTCAATTTTCAACAAAATCGAACCTTTTCGTGCACCCTGCGGGACTCGAACCCGCGACCTGATGATTAAGAGTAAGCGGGATTCTTGTGGTAAATAAGCCACAATCGCTCTTTTTTCAGTCACTCCCTACTCAGGCCCTACCGAACATAAGGAGTTAAATCTTATGTTTATTTCTAAAACAAAAAAATCGCCGTTCTATCAATTGACTTACGATCTCAATGGTAAACGCACAACGGTTTCAACCAAAACTTCTAATATTCAAGAAGCCTATAAGTTCATGGCAAACTATCAAAGAGGGAGCTATGAGCCAAGAGCGCGGATTGATTTTATTTCTCTTTCTAAATTCCGTGATGAATATTTAGAATACATTAAAACTTCCAAATCGAAAAATTATTTCTTAACAGTTCAGAACTCATTTAAAAGACTATTAGATTTTTCTGGTGATATAAATCTTAACCGGATAGATGTTCGCTTACTTGATAAATTCCTTACATCAACTTTTGCACGCACCAAAAGCGGAACCAGTCTATATTACCGCACACTTAAAGCAGCCTTTAGTAAAGCTGTAATTTGGAATTATCTTTCAGAGAATCCTTTCAAGAAAATCAAAGCGCCAAAAGTTGCAAAGTCATTTCCATTCTTCATTTCTGAAATCGAACTGAAGATCATCATTGAACATGCACAAAAAGATTACCTCAAAGTTTTATTCACTACTGCTTATTATACCGGGATGCGTTTAGGAGAGTTACTAAATATGAAATGGAATTGGATAGACTTTAAACAGAATATTATCACCGTTCAATGCTCGGCTACTTTCACAACCAAAAGCAAAAAAGAAAGAATCATTCCGATCAGTGCCGTCCTTAGAAGTCAGCTATCTAACCAATTACCCAAGGTTATTGATTTAGAAAAAAATACTTTTGTCTTTGCCCGGATAAACGGAATTAAACTCAATGTAGATTTTGTAAGTAAACAATTCAAGAAGTCGGTTCGCGCTGCCGGTTTAGATGATAAAATTCACTTCCACACTTTACGCCATTCCTTCGCTTCTCTTTTAGTACAACGCAGTGTATCGTTATATGTTGTGAAAGAATTACTTGGACATGAATCTCTTACAACTACTCAAATCTATGCTCATCTTTAGCAGCAAAATTTGAGAGATGCGGTAAATGTATTACCGTAGGAATTATTATATTTAGGTATAATTAATAATGAGTTTGAAAATGGCTGATAAAACAAAACTTTGGTATTTAGAAAATTTTAATCTCTTTAGCAACCTCAGCAAAGAGAAAATGATGGAATTGAATTCCATGATTAACGACAAAGAAGTTAAAGGGGATGAACCAATTTACTTTGCTAACGAACCATCAAAAAATATTTATTTCTTAAAAACCGGCAGAGTTAAAATCACAAAATATCTTGCTGACGGGAGCGAAAAGATTATCGCTATAATAAATCCGGGAGAAATTTTTGGAGAAATGGCTTATCTGGAAGAAGAGAAGAGAACGGATTTTGCAATAACTGTTGAACCATCCCTGATCTGCGCAGTTAATAAAAATGATCTCTCTTCGTTCATAGAAAAAAATCCTGAATTAAATTTACGTTTAACCAAAATATTGGGACTCAAAATCCGCAGCTTTTCAGAAAGGATTGAAGACCTCATTTTTAAAGATGCCGACCAGCGCGTCGCTTCTTTTATTTTAAGATATGCAGAAAAAAACGGTAAAAAGATCGGTGAACAAATCTTTGTAAAACCTTTCTTGAAGCATCAAAATATTGGTGAGTTGACCGCCTGCTCGAGACAAACGGTAAATTATATTCTAACCGATTTGCGCACTAAAGGAGTAATTGATTTCGATAGAAGTAAGCTTATTATTAACAAGATTGAACAACTTAGAGCTTTTATTTCTTAAAAATTGTCGGGAATTTGACAGAAACTTTTTAGCCTTCCCCTTAATTTTCATATAAAAAAAAGAAGATGTACCTAAAACTTATTGTTTCTGATAATTGCGCAGCTTGTGAGAGAGCTAAAGAACAGTTGCAAAAAATTACAACTGCAAATCCTAGAATTTTTTTGGATGTAATCCATATTAACGTCTTAAAAGACCAAAGAATATTTGTAACTCCGGCTCTTTTAGTAAATAATGAACTCTTTTCATATGGAGAGATTGACGAAGGTAAACTACTTTCAAAATTAAATTGAGGTGAAGATGGCATTTATTAAAGTTATTGATGAAGCGCTTGCCGAAGGTAAGCTAAAAGTGGTTTACGATGATATTGCTAAATCGCGCGGAAAACTTTCCAACATAATGAAAATCCATAGTTTGAATCCTGAAGCAATGATAAAACATATGGACTTATACAAAGCGATCATGTTCGGTAAATCAAATCTTTCTCGTGAATTAAAAGAAATGATCGCGGTAGTAGTATCTGTTTCCAACAAGTGTGAGTATTGCATAAACCACCATGCAGAAGCGCTTAACTTTTACTGGAAGGATAGAGAAAAAGTAGAACTCCTTATTAGAGATTTTAGAAAAATTGAAACCGAACCCGGAGTTAAATTACTGCTAGATTATACCGCTTTACTAACTATTTCTCCCGACCAAATAACAAAAACAATAATTGATGAGATAAAGTCTTCCGGGTGGAGTGATGAAGATATTCTTTCCGTGAATTTAATTATAAGCTATTTTAACTTTGTAAACCGGATTGCACTTGGTCTTGGCGTTGAATTCAGCGAAGAAGAAATAAAAGGTTATAAGTATTAACGTGTTTTAACAGAAAAAAAAATCTCATCTTTCTCTCGAAGCTTTTCTACCGCCTTTATTGAACTTTTGTTCAAGCGGATTTTCTCCGATCATCAAACTTGCCATTTCATAAATTCTATCAACCAATGCTTTTGCTCCATCGTGTAACGTTTTACTTTCTTGAACATACTTGACGTTGTTTTCCATATCCTCTGCGCTCCAGCCGCGTGAATGGGCAATAAAAGGAAATTGCGGGAACTGGCAGCCAAGTTCAGCAAAAAAGCCAAGCATACTTCCGGCAACACCTTGAACATTATCTTGCCCGCCGGTGATGATTAACCCCACTACTTTATTTTTTAACAGATGTTTTCCGGCAATCGTTTCTTGATTTTGAATACTATTCATTCTCTCAACCATTTTATAATAGAGACTACTTGCCACTCCCCAGCGAATTGGTGTTGAGATGATAAATGCATCTCCCCAATGAACAAATGCATCGTAAATTTTTTCCATTTCATCAGACTGATCAATTTGCGTTATGGTACATGGAAATGTACAAGCCTTTGCTGACTTTGAATAATATCCTTCGCACGCTCGAATATTCATTTCATTCAGTTTGAAAAGTTTGGTTTCACATCCCTTGCTTGTGGCATAATCGAGCGCCGTATTTAATAGATGATCTGAAGTGCTGTAACGAGGAAAATCTTTGTTCATTGCAGTTGTAGAAATACCTACCAACCGGACTCCACCCGGCTCTCGCTCAATTTTTTTTGTTAAGGGATGAGGAGCGTGCGGGAGTTTGTTCCTCTTCGTAGCCGAATCGAGATCAACAAAAAGTTTTCCATCTTCTATTTTAATATTGTACGCCGGAACTTTATCTTCTTCATATCCGGGTTCGCCTTTTCCGGTTTTATGATGGAACTTCCAAAAATGCCATGGACAAACAACATAGTTGCCATCGATATGTCCTTCACCCAAAGGTCCGCCAACGTGATTGCAAACTCCTGAGATAACTCCAAATTCATTGTTCTTATAGCTGACAGCAAATTTTGTTTTACCGACTACAAATTCGGTCAATTCTTTCTGTTTTAACTCTTCAACTTTTCCGATTTCAATCCAATTGTCCATTAATATGCCTTTCCCAATTATGCATTAAATAATTTTTCTTTAGGAATGTAAACTTCAACCGTAGTTCCTTTGTTTTTTTCGCTTTCAATTTTCAGTTCAAAACCACTAAGCTCGCAGCATTTTTTTACAATAGCTAATCCCAATCCATTTCCTTCAAACTGCCTGGCAATACTCATATCTTCTTGTCGGAAAGGTTTAAAGAGATCGGTCATAAAATTTTTTGAAATTCCAATGCCGTTGTCCATAATTAAAATTTTAATTCCTTCATTCTTCTTTGCAATACAAAAAGTAATTGAACCGCCTGTTGAAAATTTAACTGCATTATCAATCAGCTGAGTTAAGGATTCTCCAAGCAGCCTTTCATCCGCTTTGATTACTCCGGTAGTTGCCATACAATCACTGTTGAGTTGCAGCCCCTTTTCATCAGCAATTTTTTTATAATTATCAACTAAACTGAAGAACAAATTATTCACGTTTACGATCTTTTCGGTCTTTGTATAACTGCCGGAAGCCAGTTCACTGTAAAGGACAATCATTTCTACCGTTCTGATAAGCCGGAGGCTGCCAAGTTTAACGGAATCGGTAATTTCTTCAACTTCCATTAATTTTTCTCCCTCGAACTCATATTTCAAAACTTCTAAATTTCCCAGGATAATATTTAGAGGTGTGCGTATTTCATGGGAGATCAAAGCAAGGAATTCGCCTTTCATTCTTGATGAAGCTTCGGCTTTTTGTTTTGCATTTCGAAGTTCAAAAAGAGTAGTAAATATTTTTTCTTGCTGCGCAAGAATTGTTATTCTCAAATTTTCTGTAGAACTGAGTATTTCTTTTATCTCCCCTCTGGCATTAATATTTACATTTTCAGAGTAATCTCCTGAAGAAATTTTGTCAATCCTTTTTTTTGCTTCTTTTATCGGTTTTGTAAAATACATGCCGATGGTGATACTTAAAAGAATTGTAACGGGAATAAACAGCAGTTGAATAATTAAAATTGATTTATCAATTTGGGAAAGAGAAGCTTGCACGGTACGAAGCGAATTATCAACCTGTACCACACCCACAACTTTTCCATAGCTATCCAATATCGGAGCCATCCCGCTAATCCACGTTCCATATTGATCGTCGTAGAGTTTAGTATAAATGCATTTGTTCCGGCTATATGATTCAATCAGAGCTTCTCGCGGTATATTGTTTTGTAAATGAAGTGTGTCACCGGAATATGATTTAGGATTTGTAGTAACGCCAAAAAGCGCAGTATTGTTATTTATAAGAGTGAGCGTGTAAATATCTTCCTTTAATCCAAGGTTAAACTTCGTCTTGCTCAACTGGTTTTTGATGTGAAGGTATGCAGGGTGATTAATAATTGATGGGTCGGAAAAATTTAATTTTTTGAATTCATCTCCGCTAATAGCAACGGCGGAAGCCGCGGCTGTTGATTTCAGCTTTTCACCAAGCAAAGATATTAAATGTTCTTTTACCTGAGGTTTCACAACAAAGAGAACTATTTCAATAACAACATTCGTTATAACAAATATTACAAGTGCTAATTTGATCCAGAGTTTCATTAACTATCTCAAATACTTTCTATTGAATAATTTTAGCTGCTTCTAGTAGAAGTTTCGAGTTTATCCTTATTTTATAATTGGGATTCACATATTCGAATTGAATAATTCCTTTATCGTCAACAATAAATACACTCGGAACCGGAAGAATATGATGTGTTTCTCCGGAACTTGCCTCTAAATCCATATTGAAATTTTTTAACTTCTGTATGTACTCATTCTCAACAGTAAAAGCTATTCCGAAAGCTTTGCTGGCATTTGCTTTGCTGTCGGAGTAGAGTTCATATTTCATTTTATACTTGCCTAATGTGGCGGAAAGATATTCCGGTTTATCCATACTTATGGCAACAATCTTAAAACCAAGATCAATAAGTTCGTTTTCGATTTTTTGCAGTTCACTTAACTGCAAGTTACAATAAGGACACCAGCCGCCGCGGTAAAAAATGAGAATTGCTTTCTCACCTTTAATTACATCCTTGATGTTTATTGCTCTCCCTTCAATAGTATGCAAGACTGCACTTGGCGCTTCTTCACTTATTTTTATAGGACAAACCTCATTTGCATTCTTAGCAACGGTTTTATTCGCGTCTTCCATTGAATTTCCTTTTATTGTAATGAACAACAAAACTAAAGCTAATAAGTAAATCTTTCTCATGGTAATTTTCTTTTGTTTGTATTTAAACTAATGATTATTTCAAAATAAATTTGTATCTAAGAAGAAAGGAATTCGAAATTTCCATCTTCAATCCGTCTCCTAACAAATTGATTTTGGTTTTCTTGAACAATAATAAAACCCGATTATTGCTAACCGGGCTTTATTGTTTTTATCTAAACACATTCCACTCTGGTTTTTATTTCAAGAGCGTTAATTTTTTTACTGAGGTGAAGTTGCCAGCCTGAAGCTTGTATAGGTAAATACCGCTTGCAAGATTCGAAGCATCAAATTTAACATTGTGAATTCCAGCTGGTTGGTTATCATTCACTAATGCTGCAACTTCTTTTCCAAGAATATTGTAAACCTTCAGGGTAACAAAACCGTTTTCCGGCAACTGATAACGAATGACCGTGCTGGGGTTGAATGGATTTGGATAGTTTTGATTGAGCTGATAATCAGTTACGAGAGTAATAGCGTCGTTCACATCTGTTACTGAATTCAGGTCTAAAGTTGCCTCCGACGCAAAAACCGGAGGAAGGTTATCCGGTTGATCGGGTGTAAATGGAACGCCGTCGCCGTCAGAATCATTTCCGGTTTCCCCTGAATTATCACCTTCGGATAACTGCATTTTGTTCCCAACTGTTTTGAAAAATCTTGTATAAATAATTGGAGCTTCTTCTTTATTAAGGACTAATCTGGATTCTCTTAAAGCGCCGGCAACCACGGCAAAATTAAGCGGTGTATAGGTTGCAATATTATTACCAAGAGCAGTACGGAAACCTTTTGCCTCTGGGACATAAAAATTATTTATTAAAAAGTCATAACCTTTATCTGCAGCATTTTTATATGCTATATCGCCAGTAACTTGATATGCTGCAATTAAACCACGAATTGCTGATGACTGAGCTTCTAATGTGATAGGCGAATTATCAACTCCAAAACCAATTGTATATTCATTATAAAATTTCCCATTTCCATCATAAAGTTTATTCAAAATAAAATTTGCTTGTGCAGTAATAGCCTCTTTTACCATATTAGATAAATCCATTCCCTTGAATTCTTCGACTGCCTGTTTAAGAATTGCAAGAGAATATCCCGCGTTGAAAGTAGTAATTTTTGTTCCTTGCTGAAGGCTTCCCCCGCTAAGATTTGCAACATCAACGAATGTTCCTTCGGTTTTATTGAAGTGCATTGCCAGAAGATTCATTGTTATTACTTTGCCGGCTCCCATAAAAATATCAAAAACTCCCATCATTCCGGTTTGTGACAATGCTGCCGGAAACGGATCGCCGTCAAATACCGGTTTATAAGCTAAGTGAGCTGCATCGCTCGTATTATTTGGATCTGACATATTCTGAAAATTTACCGTTCCCCAAAGAAAGGATATTTGATCCCACAAATGACTTGATGCATCAGTTACAACAAATGAAGTTGGTTTCGGTGGCATGGACGCGCTAACATTTGTTTCTGTTACAGCTATCTTATGTGGGAAGTATTTTATACCATTTGCCGGGTCGTAAGTCATCGGGTCAACACTGCCTAATGTAGTTCCATCGTATGCTAATGAATTAACGAGGAACATCGTCTTGTTAACTCCTTCAGCGACTAACACTTGACCGATAAATCCATCCAAATTATTCCCACCGTAAAAAACATTGTTGGTCGGATCAAAGTGAATGCTTCCGGTTGAATCCGGTGAAACAACGCCATCAGCATCAATACCATTGTCAATCGAATCATGAAAAGCGCCGAGCATGTCTTTAGCCCATAAATATTGCTTCATCAACGTTTGCCCCATTGCGGCGAGGTTAAGTGTTTTATCCATTTTACTTCTATCCCAGCGAAGTGTGCTGAAATCTTCCCAAGCAAATTTTTGCGCGTCAATCTTTTGCGGTAGTCTCGGATCGCCACTGATAAATTCAGCAAATTGCGGGAAGGGATTCCCGGGAGGCGCTTGGTTGGCAAGCATTCCCAAATGCATTACCATCTTCATCAATTCATCATCTTCTTTAAAACCGTTTGGTGTCATTGTCATGGAGCCGTCAAAATTTGGATCAGTTTCCATACCTGCCATTTGACCTATCATTGGCGACCATATCATGTGTAAACCTAACCCTGATCGTGAAATGATTGTTCCAAGTTGATAGCGTGAGTATTCATAATTTTCAATCCCTAACGTGTAGGCAATTGAATCGGGTGAATTCAGAACGAACGGATCAAGATCATCTAAATTATAACCCAAGGCTTCGGCGTAGGGTTCACCGCTTTCATTGATCTCATTAGCAAGAAGTAACTGTTCGTGCGTTCTAAAAATAGTTGTGTTTGTAACTTTAACCTGGCTGAAAATATTGCCGGACAGCAAAGCACCAAACAGTAAAGTAAATAATAACCGTTTCATAACAGTATCCTTTAATTATTGAAAAAATTGTTTTTGTTTCAGTGGTAAAACTATACCGGGAGGATAATTCATTTTGTCAAATATTTGACAAATCCCCCTTTTAGTTAAATGTTTTTATTTCAATAAAATATCTCTTGACTCCGTACCATACTACGTGTATTATATTTGTGTAAGAAGTAAAAAAGGAATTTAAAAATGTCAGAATATTTTGTTGGGCAAATAGCGGAAGTAG
>Ga0210028_1000162_pt1 | contig 55837 bp, 51 predicted proteins | sample CryGeymeta201513_FD_185468 | JGI IMG/M metagenome (GOLD analysis project Ga0210028, IMG submission 185468) | Groundwater microbial communities from Crystal Geyser aquifers in Utah, USA - Crystal Geyser metaG 2015-13 (SPAdes) (version 2) | ecosystem: Environmental > Aquatic > Deep subsurface >...
TGGATGTTTGCGTTAAAGAACAGGTACATCGCTCCGGCTTGGTTTGAAATCTCCCCTTTGCGGTTGAAGTTCATCAAGTTTTTGGCCTGGGCAGCCGCACGCTTCCGTCCAACAATCGGAACCAACACTTCGTAGGTCGCGACCCTCAAGGCGTTTTCAGTGATGGAGTTGATGCGTTTCATCAGCTTCAAGAAATGGCCGATGACCGGTATTTCATTGAACCCCGCCATGCCGGCTCGGAACGCAGCGATGGAACGTGCCTTGGTCTCGCTTTTGCCGGCGTCTATCTCCTTCTTGTAGGTTCTGCCGTAGGTATCCATCATGCCGGCGTACTCGTTATAAGAGGCTCGAATGTTAGTCCCGATGCGCTCAAGGTCAGATAGGTAAGCCGCCCCTGTTGAACCCCCATCGGCTCTATATTCGCTCACCAACGCCGATGAACCGCGTTTCCTGAAGTGCTTGAAAAGCTCCTTTACGGCGTGCGGGTAGCGCATGAATATCTTGGCCGCTATGAATGCCCCGTACTCCCCGGTAAGGGTTAATGAGCCCTGGATTGCGTCACGAATCGGGTTTGTGAAGATGAAGTCAGGCGAGTACCCGGTGTAGGCCTTGGACAGCCAATTATTTGCCTCTCTGCCAGCCGACAAGACCGCGTTTAGGTGCTCGACACCTATGTTCTTGTAGGCTCTTGCTGCGATCTCGTCATTGATCTGGACCCTGACGGCGTACCCACCAAGATACACGTTGACCTCGTTTTCCTCCAACATAGGGGAGGCTCTTAGCATGACGCGAACTGGGTCTTGGGTTTTAACGATGACGAAATCAGGTCTGTTCCTGTCTGGGTGAGCGGACTGCTGATCGACATACCGCTTGGCGTCGTCTTGAGTGTCGAATGCGTCCAAATCATGGCCCTGGTAGGTGACCATGTAGGCCGTGGCGCCTGGGGCCAGCACCTGACGCTTTACCGGCTTCCCTACGGTAATTATCTCTGGGTTCGCTATTACCAGCGCGAAGCGAACCAGCGCCTTGCCAACAAGGTTCTTCTCGTCGTTGGTTATTGCACGCTCATGGTCGCGCCAGATGTTTTCGATGATGGCTTCGTCGCGCGCGCCGTGGCCAAGGCGGCGATGTTGCCGGCCAGCGACTGAAAGCCCGCGCCCTGTTCCGGTCTTCTGTTCGTCGCCCTTGACAGGGATGTATAGGGAATACGTATCCTCCCATGACTTAACCAAGTCGGCCGGGATAATCCCAGAATTCAGTAGGATGTCGCGCGACTGCGTGGTGACGGAACGCCACTCATTCGCTAGACGTTTAAGTTCAGCAAAGTTCGGCAGGCTTCCAAGGGACGCCATGATAGACTTTGATTCCTGATCGGTCATGCCGTAGGCGGTCTTGTCCTTGTCATTGTGTAGTACCCTTGCCCTAACGTTGGCCTCGGGTGCGTGCTGCGCCTTTAGGAAGGTGGCGATCTGCTCCATCTCGATTCCGGCCGCCACCGTCTTCTCGATCAAGGGCTTCATCTGCAACTCTCTGAAGTCCTGCATACGCGCTGCGATCCTTCCTGGCATGGTTGTTTCATACAGGTAAACGTCAGCCTCTTCGGGAATCGCAATGCCTTGGTCTTCAATCCATTTTTGCAGGACTTTGAAGCGGTTGAATTTGTTTTGGATAACCCGCAGCCTCTTCTGGGCAGTAGTTTCTGCTATAGGCGTGTTCGCGCGGCTCCTGGGCGATCCGCCTTGTAGGTTTGCCGTAGGCTGAATAGGCGGAGCCATAGGCGGTTTGGGCGGAATGCCCTGGAGTGGGGCTTGACGCGATCCGCCCCGGTTTGTCCATGTCGGCATACTGACCACGTAGCCCGCTTCTTTCGTGCCAAGCGAATACCCAGTAGACGCCCTATCCCCGGTGTATCCAACGGTTGAATATTCAAATGCTCCGCTGACGACAATTGCATCAACCAGCAACCCGCTACGAATCGCGGCTTGCACATCAACAAATTGTTCGGGCGATACCCCGTATGCAAATAGTTGGTCCGACCCTGTTTGCTTGGCGATGTGGCGAAGTATTGCGGCTTGCCTCCTTTCGCTCATCTGTGATGGGGTAACTTCAGCTATCACCCGTATCCCGGAAGAGCCAGAAACCCCGACGATTACGATCTGTCCAGGCGACACTTGAGCCTTCTTTGCCGCGTGCGCCAAATCAATCGGGCTAAGTATCTGCTCATTCAGAAGGGGGTGAGCGAGCTTCGGATTGGCGATGTCGTACTTGGTAGCTCGTCCAAAGTCAGCAACCTCGACGGATGGCAGCAATTTCAGTTTGCTTCCATTGCGCGCCACGGATACCGTGGCAAATCTGTTTTGGTTGATGATGACGTGTCCACCGAACTTCTTGCCGGCCTGCATGAATTTTGCGGCGAGCGTTGCCGTTGTGTCTATATCCTGTTGTGATGGGGTCGGGTTTCCGTCGGGGTGGTTGTGTAGAATCCATACCGTATCTGCACCTACCCGGCCCATCTGGTCGATGATGTCAGTAAGGTGGGCGGACTGCTGGACTTCCGTGCCTCCGATTAGGACTTGCGTGCTCCCTGGCTTGCGAGAAGAAATCGCCGTTTGCCCAACGATCGCTCCATCCTTGACAAAGAAGTATCGTGCCGTCTCCAGTCGTGGATCACGGTAAATCTGCGCAACGGCTGCTAGGTCGTGGGAGTTCTCGACCTTGCTTCCGACCAACTTAGATACTCCCGATTTGGAAAAATCTCTGGCAACCCCGTTAGCGATGACGGAAACGGAACGCCATCCAATTTGCATCTCCATAGAGGGACTAAGTGCGCGTCCTTGTATACGTGCTCCTTCTGCGATACGGAATGATTCTGGAAGTTCATTGAACTCTCTTGCTTCAAGTGCGTAGTCATCGTAGAAGTCTCCGTTTTTATATCCGGCAATTTCAGGGCTTCCGCTAATCCCAGTACCAATCTTGTCCAGCCGTGGCCCACCATGCGGGAAACCGGGTTCATGCGGCAAGATGTGCGGCGTTCCGTGCTGTACCCGTTGCAGCATTCCCTTCTCTACGCTCGCATACCCAGGCTTCTTCGCACGCTGTGAGTACAGCCCGGCCCGGTAGATCAGGTACTGCACGTCGTTATCGCTGATGTCCTTCGCCCAGCCTGCCCGGCGCAGTATCTCGCGCACGGCGCCGACCAGACGGTCCCAGCCGTTCATCTGCTTCGCTGTGCCATTGCCGGCCATATCGGCGAGCACTTCGTTGGTAGCCTCCACCACGGATAGGGCCGGCTCCTTTGCCCGGCGCGCATCAACCTTCACCTTCATGCCGCCATTTCGCTTGTAGATGTTCAGCATGTGCTCTTCGAGCGCATCGCCGAAGATGCCGGACAAGCCGTAGTGTTGAGCTTCGTGAAGGAATGTTTCCTGCGCATGCCCGGTGTCGCGGATATGGGAGGCGAACAGGTAGATTTCGCCGTTGTAGAACAGCCCGGCCGCGTCGTTCATGGCGTCGTTTTCTCGCAGCCATTTCTGCACCTCGCGCGTGGCGTCCTTCGTGTCGGCCAGGACATGCACGGAAGGCATGGTCTGCGCCGCCTTGCGGAATCCGTTGACCACGGCGTTCAGGTCATCGAGAGCGATTCCCCCGGTACGGTTGCCGCGCGCGAACAGCGGAACGCCACTTGCTTCAACCTTGGCGCGCATCTCCGGCGTGATCTGGAAACCGATCTGCTTACCGCCTTCGGTATTGACGGTTGCCACCTTACCAACGCCGAACTTGCGCAGTACTTCGTTGGCTACGGATGGGACGATATGGTCATAGAATGTGCGCATACCGCTGCCGCCGACCTTGAGGTCTAGGCCGGAATAAGTGACGTTCTGTTTATCTGCCGCAACCTCTCTGACTATCTTTTCTGCAAGGTCTTTTCCAACCACCTCAGGCAGCGTTTCTTTAGTTGCGGTATAGGTCCCGATCTGCCCGTTGACACCCTTGGCCGTGATTGAGTAAGTACCATCAGGGCGCATCCCAACATTGACAGAATCGGCCTGCTTGCTCAAATCATACAAGTCCGCATTCTGCTGCCCTGTGCCAAAGACAATGCCGTCAACGCCTGAGTCGATGGCCAGGCGGATGGCTTGTTTGATTCCCAGTTCAACCCAGGATTTAGTGTCGGTGACGAAGGGGGCATTCGGAACGCCTAGCACACCCGGCATGAACTCTGCCGCCACGCTGGGCGACATGGATCGCAGCACATCATCGAACTCAGTTGCGCTGTAGGACTTGCCTTGATAGGTGTAGGTGCAGGTCATTATGCGAATCTCCAAAGCGTTTTGTTGGCGCGTCGTTGGATGTAAACGTAGTGCTTCCACATATCAGCAAGCCACCTCAAGAACACCCGTAGCCTTCATTTTATCAATAATCCCCTGGAAGTCCGCATCAACAGCCGACTTGATTGCATCGCGCTGTTTTTTGTACAATTGCCCAAAGTCACTCTGAATTTCACCAACACGCAAATACCGTTTCCCGTCATCGCCAATTACCTTGTCGGTGCGGAGGTGGACCAAAACATTCTTCTCGTCCCAGTGGGGTGATCGAAACTGTTTTGCCGGGACACGCGATTCGCGAATTGGCGCACCAAGCTCATCTAGCTTGTGAATTTCATCCGGGGTTGCATTTCGCATAACGCTTTCGCCATTACCATATTTTTCACGCAATTCGGCCTGATACGCGGTGAACTCTTTGTTGGCGGCGGGGGGGTCGCGTTGCGGTAACGTCACCAACGTCTCGCGGTAGCTGCCCGGTATGCCGCCCTTGTAGCTGGAGCCCCAGTAGCTTGAGTACTTGTTGGCGTCTCCTGTTACGCTTATCGTGGCGCGTATCGCTCTTGCGGAAGGGTTGTCGCCATACTCCATCTCGATATCGCCAGCCTCTATGATTCTTGCCTCTGCCGAGTAAATATCGCCATCTTTAAGAAAAACGATCGCCTCTTTCAGTCTCGCATCGAATTCGTCTGATGATGACTGGACGCTATCTGACAGATTAGTTTCCTGCTTTATGTTTAACTCGTCTATAGAGTCTCGGATTGCCTCAACCTCGTTGTCGGTGAATTCGTCGCTATCGCCAAAATCTGACAGCGAGTATGGATCAACCTCTATTTGCCCATTGCCGTTGTAAGACAACCAAGCGCCGGCCTTTGCTTTTCTTCCATCGTCAAACGTAACTGTCGTATTCACCCAACCACCGTCTTTGCTCCACCCTTCATGCGTGCCGAAATTGTCTACAGTCACATTTATTCCAACTTTTTTGCTTTCCTTATCACCATTGTCGTCTTCATAATCAATGAATTGGTATGTGTCCTTATCGTCTGCGGTTGGCTCTTGCTTTATCTGATATTCGTCTGTGTCTGTCCATCCATCCGCGAAAGTTCCGATGTATTTATCTATTTCTTCTATTACGCCATTTAAGTCTCCGACACCGACCCTCTCCACCGTATTCACCACCACCCCGTTACCACTCAGGTAGTCGGCAATCTCGGCCTTCGTCACCTTGTCCTTGCCACGCAGTTCGAGGTAATCCAGCAGGCCGGACCAGTTCAGTTCATCCAGCTTGATGCCTGATTTTCCGGTGTTGGCCATCAGCCAATTTTTCACCTGCGTTCCGTTGCTGAATACCTTTGCAGGTGCGCCTTCGATGGCTTGCGATAGCGGGGAGTACCACTTGGCGCGGGATAGCATGGTAGAGCCAAGATATACATCCTTGGCCTGGACCGTGTTAGCCCCAGCTTTTAGCGCAGCCAGGTCTTTTTGGAACCGTTCCATCGCGCCCGGCACGATCGGCGGTTCGGCTTGTTTTTGTGTTATTGTTTTGAAGTTTCCAGCCACTTCCGGCGCACGCATGGATACAGGATTGATGGCGGCATCCATGGCGGAAGTACGTGTGTTGACCGTGTCCGGGTTGGTTACAGCGTTCTGCTCTGCCAAACTTACTGCCCGCGTGCCTTCGGCCTGGCTGCCTTGTCCATCGGTTACATACTCGATTCCGTCAAGAGTCTTGATGTCGATCATCTCCAACGCAGACTTCACATTTGCGAATGCAGCGCGCGACACCTTGCCGTCCGGCATGGCGATTATGGCACTTTCGGCGCCAGAGAGGCTGGCTGCTCGCACCAAGCGCATCAGGCGGCCGTCCTTACGCAGCTCGCCCATGTGCCCGGCGTCGAACGGGACGTATGCGGTGATCTGGTTCTGTGCGTTGGCGAAGACGATGCCGGGGTCGCCCTTCGCTAGTTCAATGACATTGATGGCCGCCTCACTTGGGTTTGTGAGTTTATTACCTACGCTTCCGCCACTGGCTATCATGCGTTCTACGATAGGCACGCTGAACAAGGGCTTCTGGCTGGCGCTGACATCGCCATTTCTGTAGCTGGTGTCTTCGTAGTGCACCCGGTCGCCCCGAGTGGCCATCACCAGAAGACCGTGATAGGTAATTCCGCTGCCGCGCATAAGATCATCGAGCCTGGAGGATAAATGTCGGTCTACGCTGGACAGTTCCGCGAGACCGGATGGGTGGTTGTGTGCCATCCAGACATGCGCGGCGCCGTGGATGCGCGACAACTCGCCCATAATTGTTCCTGGGTAGACGCTTGTTTGTGCGGTGGCACCCTTAAACGATCCGATGACGGCCAGCGGGCTTCCCTCATTGTCCGTGACCAGGGCGTCGAAGTGTTCGACAGCGTATTTGGATAGGTAGGCAAAGACCTGGGCGGCGTCGCCAACCGTGTTGACCTTGTTCAGCGGGAGCGCGCGCTGCCCGACGGTGACAAGTTGGGTGGTGGTGAGGTAGAGGCCGGGGACTTCGGCGGACTCGCGCACGGATAGGGTGGCGGCGGCGTGTAGGTTCCCGTCTCTGGTGGTCGGCTTCCGTCGTGCAACTTTTCTTTGCAGATCGGGTAGAGCAGTTTTTTCATGTCCGAACAGGTCTCCGGTGTGCGGGTCTGATTCATTCACAGCATAGACCGCGCGCTCTTCCTGAGCAACGCCGCCTTGTACAGGAATGCTGGCCTGGACGCCAATACCCATGATCCGCTTCGCCACGTCGATGTGGTTCTTGGCGTAGAGTGATTCTCCGGCCCGACTGGACAGGTAGTCTAGGGCTGCGCGTAGCCGTTCGTCGCTGTCGATGTAAGCTTCCATGCGTGCGCCGTGCTTGAAGAACTGCTCTCCCAGGATGTCGGTAAAGGCGACGTCTGCATACCACTTCCCGCCTCCGCGTTTCGACAGGGTCGTTGTGATAGCGTAGCCACCGCCGTCCGACTGGATGATGAGCGAGTTATCCATGGTGCCGATAGACCCGTTGCGCTGCCCGGAACTTCCAGTTGCATCGGAAAAGAACTGGATCGCCTTGTCGGCTGGGATTAGGACGTCGGAAGATGCCTTAACCTCCTCGAAGTCGAACTGCCTGGGCATGAAGATACCTTGCGAGGTCGTGCCGTCGCTCTTGGTATAACTTACGACCTGACCAGGATGCTTGGCATAGCCGGCAAGCAGGTTGCCGGTTATCATCCAGCGGTTCTCGCGCCGGGAGTGGACACCGCTGTCGAACAGTGACATTGCCTCGACGTAGCTTGATTTTCCGGTTTCCGGGTTGAGATGGTCTACCCGCTGTTCCTTTTCCATCTTGAAGCTGCCGCCGACCTGGGTCAGGCTCAAAGTGAGCTTCTTGGACTCGCCGTTGGCCAGGGCGAAAACCATCTTCCATGCCGAGCCGGCAGCCGGGTTCTTAGTCTTCTGGGTGTCAATAACATCGATGATTGCACCGTGCAGGATAATGCCGTCGCGGTTTGTCAGGCGCACGGTATCCCCGATCACGGCAGAAGAAAGCACGGCGTTGACGTGGTTCTGCATGTTGGCGATCAGGGCTTGTTCGCTTGCGAGTCGCGCTTGGTCTGCTCCGCCCTCTAGCAAAGTATTGAGCCGTTCCTTTGCGTAATCGGTGATGCGTAGATTCATGCTGGTCCGCATTCCGAACGCAATGGCATCGCCACTATCTCCGGCAAGCCGTTCCGAGATCATGTCGCGGATTTCCTTGGACGAGTATGGCTTCACTGTGCGTTTTACACTTACCAACTCCATCGTTGCCGGTTTCGAGAATACGGAATCGACACCCTTGTCGGCGGTAATCGTCTCGCTTTTCAGTGTTTCCGCGTCAAGGTCGAGCGCCTTCGCCTCCAACTTGTTGGTGCCCATATCGTTTTCACGTTCGATCAGGTCTTTGTATCGCTCAACCAGGTCGGCGTATACCTCTTCCTGCTTGGCGATTGGCAGGATTGGGATGTAACCGGTCATCTTGCGGATGTCGCTCTCGTTGCCATCCTCCGGGTTTTCCTTTAGGTCTATTACCTCGCTTCCGCCAATCGACTTGTGGACGTCTGGGTTGTCGCGCAGGTACTCCATGGCAACCTGCCCGCCATAGTCGTTCATGAAGTCGGTAACCCCATCTGCCATGACGGATGATTTTTTAGATGCCGTAGTGTTGGCGTTCAAGCTACCCATTTTTTTCATGAGGATGGCGGCCGGACGCGACTCGGCCGGGATGTTTGCCATCATCTGCGTGTAGGCAGGCTCGATGACCTGGCCGGTACGGTGAATTCGTCCCAGCATCTGCATGTGGGTGTCGATGTTAGCCTCTGGCTGCACTAGGACCATGTGGCGCTTGCGTTGGTCCCTGAACTTGCTGGACGCATGCAGCGATAGACCCGTCGATCCGGACTGGTTGACGATCAGGATGTCGATGTCGCCGCTGTTAAAGCCGTTGATCGCACCCAACCGCTTCTTGATCGTGGCGGCGCGGCTTCCGAGCCTATGAATGCCATCGGCGCCATAGTCCAGCGTCACTGTGCGCCCGGTTATCTCATCCGTAGTGATTGCTCGCTCCACGCCATCCAGGCCTTTCGTCTTGGCCTTGCGCAGTTCGGAGTGCATGTAGTCGATCGGGGAGATCGGCGCTGCTCCGAATCCTGAATCTGCGATCTGCTTGCGGATGCCATCGTATAGGCCGACCAGGCCTGGGCCAAGGTCTGCGTCGGTAAGGTAATAGGGCACCGATTCCTTGGCACCGGGCGACTTTACCCGCACCCACCGCTGCTTCTCCAGGTAACGCTGGTACAGGTCTGCGAAGGATAGCGAAACCGGGTCACCGATGGAGATACCCACGTCTTTGGCGTAATCACTCAGGAACGACCCCATCGTGTTTGCCACGGTGAGAACGACTTTCTCTCCCCGGTTGGATCGCTCAATTGCGTACTTAACAGAATCTACTGCCTTGAGCGACAGCAACATCTGACCGATAAGGTTGTGCATTATCGCGCCGAAGTTGGCGCCTGCCACCTGGGTCTTCTCGCCCTCGAACGATACGGCCGCTCCGGAGGCGTCAAGCGATTTCTTCAGGGCTTTGATTGCCGCTTCCCTTAATCGTGAGAACTTCAGGACGCCGCGCATGGCGCTGGACATATTGTTGGCTGTATCAAGATCAACCTGGGCTGCGCGTGTGTCGTAGGTCACGCCGGCAAAGGTGCGCTCTCGGCGGATATACTGGCCGTCAATCGTCAGCATGGTTGCGACCGCCTGCTGCATCGGCACCCCGCCGCGTTTGATGGCTTCTGTCAGTTCGGATGGCTTATCCACCGCCAGCATCATGTTGGTGCTGGAGTACAGGTCCATCGAATCCGGCCGTTTCGCGTAGGTGGCCGATGAGAAGAAGGTGCCGCCGGAACTGGCAATCAGTTTCCTGGCGAACCCAGAGCGCCCGGTGTGGACGCTTCCTGTTTGCTTCTGTTGTTCGCGCTGATCCCTTGATCTGGCCTGCTGACCACCTGCTCCACCAGCCTGATGGCTCTCGTCGAATATAATGAAGTTGCCTTTAGCGAACTGCTCTAGGAATTCCTGGCGGGTCGTGACTTTCCCATTGACGTTCTGCATCTGAGAATAGGTGGTGAAGATGGCCTTGTATTCCCCGACAGACCCGTCCTGCATCATGTGCGTCATAACCGCGTCCAGGGCATTCCCGATCTTTGGTGCCCGCAGGCTGTGCGATTCTTCTACGATCTCGCCATCCCGAGTGCGAGTCAGCGTGTAGGGGATCGGATCGCCGTCGCGGCGGGTGATGAATATGCCGCTGGCGTCGTGATCCAGCCCGAACGTATCCGCCATGCCGATGTCGTCCAGGTCGCGGATCATGTCGGTGTATAGGTTTGGCTTGTCGGTTACGAAGATCGGCCGATGTCCGTTCACTAGGGCATAGCGGATCATCGCCGCCACGACCCGACCCTTGCCCACTCCGGTCTGGTCCCCAATGATGAAGCCGCTCTCATGCTGTGCGTTGTAGATGCCCATGGCTAAGGCATCTATCTGTTCTGCCGAGAACACGGTCTTGGCGTGTCCAATATCCATTTTTAGCGATTCGGCAACATAACTGTCCAGGTTTCCGACGTCGGCCTCTATCCTGCTGATCGCGTCCTGCACGGCATCCCGCATGGCGATCGGGACCAGGGTTCCGATGGCTGGCGCGGAAGACCTTGGCTCGTAAGTTACCTGGTGCTCGGTTTCTTTCTCCAGCCCGCGTCGGTCTTGTGTCAGTCCAGATTGTGCGGGTTTTGTTGCGAGGCCGCTAGTTCTACCCACAACTGGAAGTTCGTTTCCTCCATCGCTATCAGGGCGCCGATTTCCTGCGTCGCCGTTCCCACGAACGGGTCTTGGTCGATGACCGCCAGATTGAACAGGGTTTGCAACTCCAGGTTCCCCTTCAGAATGAACTGGGCGATCTGATCTGGGCTGTCCGGGCTTGGAACTTCCAGCAGGTTGCACGCCCATTTCGCCAGAGGCATCTGATCCTCCTCGTACTCCTCCAACAGCAGGTTGACCACCCGATCCTCTAGGGCCGATAGCCACACCCCCTCGCTGATCCTGGTTCCCGGTTTCAGCCATACTGCCGTCAACCCTGTTGGAATCGCCATGCCCTTCGGATACCACGCGATCTCGTTCATTGAGTAACTCCTTTAGTTCGCCATAGGTCTTGATCTCGGTTGGCAGATCGGCGGCCGGCAATCCGCGCTTGCTCTTGCCGCGCCCATTGATGGTAACCATGTCCACCGGGTACTTCGCTCCCTGCTTGGAGTATAGGTCGCCATCAATAGAATAGTGCCCGGTCACGTTGTAGTGCTGGTACAGGAAATAGTAGAACTCGCGCTTACTCTTGCCGCGATAGCCGTTACGCCGACCTTCCGGGGTGTTGGCGTTTAGAATTCCGCCTACGATCAGGACCGCCTTGCCGTCGTCAGCCATGGCATCCAGTGAGTTGAATACGATTGCGTGATCGACCTCGTTGGTTTCGTACCCTGGAAGCGGCTCGTATCGAATCGTCTCGCCATCATCTCCCTTCACTGCTCCGAATGGCGGGTTCATGATGACAGCCGAGGCATCGCCGTTACCAGGCTTCCATGCGGCGGCGTTGTTGGCGCGGATTGTGGCACCTACCAGGACTCGCTTCAGCATGGCGGCACGGCGCTGGTTAAGCTCGTTAGCGATAACATTGCCAGGGACCGCCTCGATCAACAGCACACCGTTGCCAGCGGTGGGCTCGTAGACTACGGAGTCCCGGCCGATGCCAGCCAGCCGAGAGGCGATAAATGCCATTGGCACTGGGGTCGAGTAGGCCTGCTCGCGGATGCTCTCAGAAGACCGCATACTCAGATTTGGCTGCGCCTTGTAGAGATTTAGGAGCGAGTCGAAGATGGTCTCGTCGCCGACGCCGTTGTCATGCCCGATCTCTACGATCTTACGCGCCGCCAGCACCACGCCGGCCTCGATCGTTTCGTCAGCCAACTTGGCGTGCTCGGTGCCTGGCTCTATTTGTTCGCCGGTCAGTTCAGTGATGAACTTTCGTGCTTCTAGGATGGTGGCGAAGGTGGTTCCGTCCACGAAGGCTTGACTGATCAATCCAGCTACCGCGAAGCGGCCGTCATCCGTTGAAATCGTGTTGGGCTTATTTGGTGTAGCGGATGTGGCGGAATCATTAGGTGCCGACGGTACGATAGATGGCTTCGCCTCTGGGCGGGTGACGTGCGCCATGCGGATGAAGTAGCCGCCATTCATTCGCCAAGTGAACTTGTCAACCTCCCGGGCCGATTCCTTTGTCTTGAAGATGGTAGCGATCACCCCCTTGAGGACCTTTCCGTTCTTGGTCGTGTACTCGATTTCCGGCGCGGCCGTCACCAGCTTCCGGTTGGAGACGTGCTCGCCCTTATCGTCTTGCACCTCTACCGGTTCAGGATTTGGCTTCACGGCCAGAAATTCCGGAGTGGCGTCCGCGCTCACCGGGTCAGAATTAACCAAGGCCGGGAGCACGTCCTTCAATTCCTGGATGCTCATGCTTGGGGAGACAGACTGGAATACCTGGGCGCCGAACTTGTCCTCGAAGCCCAACAGGTAGGCTGCCACCGCCTCGTCACCGCTCTTGAATCCGAGCATGACCTTGTGCTCATCGAACTTGGCATTCGCGTCGTTTGGTTCCGCGTCGACCGGCTGGCGCTGGTTGATGATCCAGGCATTCGTCTCATCAGGATGGGGGCCAACAAATACATCGACATGATCGCCGTCGGCGCCTGTACTGCGCTTGATGTAGCCGTAGTTGACGCCATTAGGCATGATGGCCGCCCAGGCGCTCTTGGAGAGGTTTTTGCTGGCCTGGGTGGCGTCGGCCCAGTTGCCGGCTTTACGGATCATAGAGATCGCCACCATCAGTGCCGTTGGATCGGCTTTTGTCTGGTAGCGGTCGAACGCCATTAGCGCGGCGGACAGGTCAGACAGTTCGCCGCCCTTTGCTCCGATCTTGGCGGCCTCAATCTGATCGCGTGAAAGGTTGGTACGCGCTGACCCGCTCGGGTTCTCAATGGAGAGGTTCAGGCCGTGCAGGGTGATGTGGCCCTTGGCGTAGTTGCCGGCCTCGGCTTGCGCCTGAGTTGGAGCCGGCTTGTCGTTCTGCGGCGAGCTCGCGGCGTTGTGGGTGGCGGCGTCGATCTTGGCCTGGGTGTCTGCCAGGAGTTCATCAATCGAATCAAACGCCATGGCCTCGCGCTTGTTGCCGCCGATCTCTTTGGCGACGTTGATGTAGCCGGCCTGGAGGTTGTCAATGGAAAGCTTGTCCGCCACCACATCGCCGGCTAGTTGGCGAATCTGCGCCATGACGTATCGTGCTGCGTCCTGGAACTTTAGATAGCCCATCTTCGCCGCGACACGGAAGATTTTGGACATGATCGGGATGATCTTGGCCTCTTCCTCTGGGGTCATGTTCAACTTGGCGCCAAGAAGGCTGGCAAGCTCTCCGATAGCGTCTCCCATCTGCGCTTTCAGGTCTGCCATTTCATCCGCTGGCGCGGCAGCAACACGATCTTCGGTAGGCGCTGTATCGCGTGCACCGGCTTCGCTGATCGCCACATCTACCGGCGCATTGCCAATGGCATGAGCAAGCGTATCGGCTTCAGCATCCTGTTTTTTTCTATCGAGCACCCGCTCTGCCGCGTCTGGATGGTCTTTCTCGAATGCAGCAACCGCTTCGCGCTCGATCCTGGTCTTCTGGTCTTGCAGAGTGTCGATGGCATCCTCGGTTGCGCGAATGAACGCTGCTTTCTCGCCCATCCCGCGCGACATGTAGGCGCCGGCAGCAGACCTTATAACGTCCTGGTCGGCCTGCTCGATCTTGTGTACCAGGAAACACGGTGCTGCTTTGCTCATCAGATTTTGCTCCGGGAAACCTCGGCCTTTAGGCCGGGGCGTGTAATGCCGTCCTTTAGGGCGGGGGGGGGATGTCAAATGATGCCGCTCATCATGATGGAGAGGATTTCTATGACCTCTCGGTCGTCGGCTTCCAGAACCGTCTGGGCTGGAGATTTCTGGGCATAGAGGGTACGCCGCTTCTTGGTGCTTCCGCCATTACCTTCTTGTTGAACGGCTGTCGCCTGGGCGGGGACATCGACCTGGTGCGGCGCGATACCCAGACCAAATGCCACCAGCGCCCCGGTAATGAGGCCACGGCCAAGCCCGCGCGAGACAATAGCCATTACGCTAGGCGCTCACGACGCTCTGCTCCTGCCCCTCGGTACGGCTGGTCGGTAGTGACACCCTCGTACATCTGCGCAGTGAGTAGCGAAGTTACACCATCGACGTCGTAGACCGTCATGAGCCCTGTGATCGGATCAGTCACGGTCTTGTTGCGCAGGATGGCGCTACAAATCATCATCTTGTCCTCGAATCCAATGGCGGTGGCATGTCCCCAGACGGCCGCCGCAACGTCTTCCGCTGTCGGACACGCGCCAGGCTGCGAAGCGATGCTGTAACTGTCGCTCAAGTCGGCACTGACGGCCGCCTGGATAAGGTAGCTGTCTGATAATAACGCTGCCGCCGACGCAATGATGGTGTAGGCGTCATCCAGTTCTGCTGAGGCCGACGTGCGGATGGAGTAGAGGTCGGAAAGATCGGCGCCGATGACTGCGCGGATGGCGTAGCTATCAGCGAGGTCAGTCGCAACTGCGGCGCGGATGGCGTAAATGTCGCTCAATTCTGCGGCCACACTGCCGCTGCTCTGGATGCCGTAACTGTCGCTCAGCACGGACGAGACTGCGGCACGGATGACATAACTGTCAGCTAGTTCGGCCGCAATTGCGGAGCGTATCAGGTAGCCGTCTGCCAGAACCGCTGCGACCACGCCGGTGATGGCGTAGCTATCAGAAAGTTCTGCGCTGACAGCGGCCTGGATCGCGTAGGCATCGGCAAGTTCTGACGCAATGGCAGCACGAATGGTGTAGCTGTCAGCGAGTTCTGACTCCGCCAAAGCCAGGATAGCGTAGCTGTCCGTGAGTTCGGAAGAGACCGAAGTGGCACCCCCGGATTCAACAACTGGTTCCTTACCTATTGCCCACTTGCCGATTGCGCCTTTACCGACGGCCATGAGTTATTCCGGCCAGCCGACTGCAATATCCAGGTCTGGATTACTCATGGCCTGTGCCTCAAGTTCGTTGCTGTAGGCACGCACCGTCAGTATCCAGCCCCACGCAAGCTGCAGTGATACCTCGATTGCCTCATCAGTCTGAGTGAAGGTTCCAATAATGCGGCGATGTTGCAAATCCGTCGCCATTGCGGCCATATTAAGCTGCTTAGTTAACGGGTAGCGGGCGAGTATCTTTTCCCCAGCGAGGGTTTTGATCTGTTGTATTGCATTGGCACGCCTGGCTTCTAGTACTTCGGTATCAGTAGCGAGCCTAGAAGTGCCATCCAACAGGTCAATGCGATAAGTTCCATCGTTGTTGTCGGCTGCACCGACACAGGATGGAATACTGTTTGTGAGGATGGTTAGCATTGTACTGTTCCTCTTAAAACCCCATACGAGTATGTCATTTGTTTGGTACTCAAGTTTCTTTCAAGAAGATTAATGTTAACTAGACCAGTATCAGATATAACTATGCTATTAGTTGCAGATGATCGTGTATATAATGTACCGACAGTGTTTGTAGATACTGTTCCAGGGTAGCCGTGTGTTGTTGAATTTACGCCAATCCAACACTGTGCAGAGCTACCAGTCGATGACATGCTATAAGAATAAATTGTCAGAGTACACACCCCCAACGCTCCATTACAATATCCAATTTTTGAAGCCAGATCATTATTGTATTGTCTCCATCCGGTCACTCCTGTCCATGAGTGCCCCGGATCTCTAGAGTTATAGTCAACTTTCGCAGAAGTCTGATTGTAATTGTTGTACAAATTCCGGTTGGCATGAGAACTCTCGGTAGTTGTCGTGCTGGTTGTACAGAACGTGCCAAGATACAATCTGGTTTTATCATCAGCCTTACAATATCTGCCATCTTGCAGTGTTACTCCGGTTGCTCGTGCGGTAGTGCTTGTCCATACAAGTTTTTCTAATGCCAACTCACCTGCATTAAGATAACCGAATACATCATACGGCATTACACTAATCACCGTTCCAAGCGCCAATGACTTTTCGGTAAATGTGGTTGGAACCCATCCAGCGCCATCCCATAAAATAACAACATCGTGGACGAAGGGAGTGTAATAGACAGTAGTTGCACCAACAACATCCGATATTGTCACCGGTACACCTGGCGTGAGTGTTAACCGGCCACCAGGAGTAACCCCTTGCAATAGTGTATTGTGGCGGCGGATGCGCTCTGCTGTCTCAATCTCGTAGACTTTAGCCGCGCTTGTGAAACTTACTGCTGAACCGGTGCTGCTGGCTTCAAGGGTTCCGCGCGTTACCGTAGTTCCGGAATGCGTGTAGGTGCAATCTCTGGCGATCTCCCAGGCGCCGCCTTCCTCAATTAGAATATCGACATTGGCATTTGCGCCGAAAGCAGTAGCAAACGATTGATAACCAGTTTCTGCTCCGGCCAGCGTAATGGTGCCGGTTCCTGGCGTGCCAGATACCGCGTTGCCTACTCTGTTTTTGAGGGATGGGATTGGCATTGTGTGGCCTTACGGGTTGGTGTCGCCCTGGACCTTTATCGTCCAGGCATCGGTTGTGCCGGCGGCGGCGGCGTTGACTGTGCGACGTACCCAGACGGGATAATGGCTTCCAGGAGCGAGGTCGCCAAGCGTCAGTCCAGCGGCGAAACTTGATGGCTGGCTGAAGGGTTCGCCGACCGGAGCCGTGCCTTCGTTGGCGATGGCTTCTGCTGTGCCGTTCAGTCCTTCACCACCAAGCGCAATCGCAATGTCGGTGTCCGCACTGCTGGTCTGCGACTGAATCCAGACTTTTGCCCCAAGCAGCGTCAGGGTGGCGTGGGCATTGTGCACGTAGAGGCAGCGGTATTCTGCATCTCCCGTAGCCGCTTCGGAGCTGGTAACGTCGTCGAATATCACGTTGGTGGTGAACTGCGCCGAGGATTTCGCACCCCCTAGCGCAAGCGCCGGGTCTGCATTGCTGGCGCCGCCACTCATGCGGTAATGGATGTCTGTTGCAATAATGGGCATTCTAGCGTCCTCTCAATAGTGAATTACTCAATGCCTAAAGGCAGTGGTCTTTGGCGGATTTTAGATAATCCAATACCCGTCGTGCTGGCTATTACATCCGCCTATGGTAATTGCGACTTGGTATTCTGTAAATTGGCTCGGCTTCACAGCAAGGTTCTTCAATAGATGATTAGTCCTGGGTGACGTGCATTGTAACCGAAGATATGAGCTTGTCTGCATCACGCTCGAAGGTGGCCTTTATCAGCTTGTTGCCACTCTTCCCCAAGGCATCGTGGAGCTTCTTCGACATTTCTACGCTCCTGTCCATCGCGGCGATGACGGCATCTGCCACACGGTTATCTGGCTCAGGAATGGGCGCCGCTATCGGTTCTGGCGCGATGTCATCTTCATACTTGATCGGCATGATGGTCCTAGTTACGCCTTCAGGCAATCTAGCAAAGCTTTCATCTGCATGATGTCGTCGTCCGTCGCCTTGATCGCATCCAATGCGCTTACTTCGCGCTGCTGGTACGTGTTCGTGCGGCTGTTGATGGCTGGTATTGTAACCCTGATCTGCCTCAGGATCATGGGCACGATGTCGCTCACCGTAATACCGACAGGCCCCGTCTGCGCCGGCGCTTTGGCTGGCGTTGGTTGAGGCGCGCTGAATATGTCGCCCTGCCCTGCAAGTTCATCCGGCGTTACCTTCTTTACGATAGGGGACGGTGGTTCCTGGCCAAGTTCAAAGTTGGCGACGGTGGCGTCAACTTCGGCCTTCTTCTCCTTCTTCCTGTCAGCGATAACCTGTGTTTTACGCGCGTCGTCTTCCTGCTTGGCGCGCGCTCGTTTCGCGCGTTCTTCTTCCGCGCGCGCGTCGGATGCGGCCGTGCGGATTCGATCACGTTCTGCCTCTTGCTCGGCAAGGATTTCTTCCGGTGTCTGGCCGACCAATTCGATGGTAGGCTTGCCGTTGTCAGCCAGATTGAATTGTCCGACTTTACCCGGGCTTAGTTTACCGGTTTCACGCTCGCCGCTCTGGTCATTTGCGCCTTCTCGTTCAGGCCCCTGAGCTCCGTCTCCAAGGCTTTCACTTTGAGGCGGATTTTCATCATCGCCACGACCCTCTTCTGCTCCTCTGGCGGGAACGCCAGGAACCGCTGGCGTAGCGCCAGGAGGCGCAGCTTCTTGGCGGTCTGGCCCTTGTGCTTCACCTTGGATTTCTTCATTCCATGCTGCTCCAAAAATGGTGTTAAGGTCTGCCGGATTGCGCGATTCGTCTTCACCGAACGGAATATCGTTGACCTCTTCTTGTGCATCATCGACAAAACTATCCGCTTCCTGAATTGCTTCGCGTTCCAACTGATCGTACTGCGCGTACAGGGCGTCGATCTCCGCCCTGATCTGCTCTGCTGTCTTATCTGTGGTGTCCACTCCAAGCGCACTCGCTTCTTCAACAAGTTTCTCACGCTCGGCGATGCTATTCTGGCTTCTCTCCTCGGCAATTATGTCCATCAACTCAGCAACAAACCGCTTTGACTTCGCATTCATCGGCTTGCCAGCGATGGCGTCTTCAACGGCATTAACAGCCGCCTGGCCTGAAATCTTGTTTGCCATGCCCGCATACCATTCTTGGTGCGGTATCCAGGTGGTGCGGCTGATCTTGTCATAGTCAGGATGATTGAAGTCCTCTGACCCACGGATCATTCGACCACCTTCCTGCGCCCAGCCAGTTAGTTTAGCGATTGCTCGCAAGTCTCCTTCCATGCCATGAATACGGGCGTCGTCAATCGGCTTTAGTCGTGATTTCTGTAATGCCTTGAGCGCGCCGATTTTGGCCTTGGCGTCGGCGATACTAGGGGCGCCTACAGTAAACGGCTTCAGAATGGGTGGAACGACCGCAGGCTGCTGACCGAACAGGTACATCAACATCCCGCTACGGTCTGCACCGGTTAGTCCCCCGCCTTTCAGCATCCCGATATTCGAGAATGCCCTAGAATTGAAGCTATCGCCACGCGATTCTGCCTCAGAAGTGGCGTTTTCTATCAGCCATTGAGAGTGGTACTTCTTGCCTTTCTGCTTCGGGACTGGCGTTGTCTTGCGGCCAGATAGCGTGCCGAAAACGTCCCCAGGATTGATCGGTTTTCTATCCGTCGCGCGGCCTTCCTCATCAAGCGTGCGCAATCCATCAGATTGCTTATTGACTAGTGCGGCATCTCCAGGAGTGCGCGCTTCTGATGATCCCGAGATCGCCGGCGGCATTTCGTCTGCTAGTGCCTCGCCAGGTTTAGCCCCTCCAGGTGGTTGCGCAGGCGCCGCACCGTCTCCCACTGGCATTCCGGTACTGGTACTGTCTCGCCCTTGGAGCCCAGGCATTGCGTCTGGAATAACGATTCCGCTTCCAGGTAGGTCAGCGCCTTTGACTTGATTGCCATTTTCAACATTGGCGTCAGGGTAATTCTGTGCGGCTGCAAGATCGCTTGTGCCATTAGGTGTCTCGTCGGTGACTGTCTTGTCTGGGAGTTCTGCCTGCCGAATGCGGGCAAGGAGGGCTGCGTCTGATCCATCGTCCTGTTGAGGCACCTCAACGGGTGCGCCTTCTTGAAGAGGCGTGGGAAGCACGTTCTGAGCGGCGGCTCGGGTAGGTACATCAACGGGGGCAGTCTGGCCCGGTGCTACTGGCGCGGCGGCAAGGGCCGACGTGAGCGGGCCGGTGGGGGCGGGGCGCGACGGCTCAGGCTGCGCGGAAGGTACCGATCCGCGCGTGAGCGGGTTGCCTTCCCATGCGCTCATGGCACGCTGTTTTGCGAGATTGGCGTCAGCTTCCGGCCTGCTGACATTTGAGACGAAGCTGGCATGCCACGCATCCGCCGCATCCTTCCCTATTATTTTCTTTAGCCCTTCATGAGCAACACTAGCTGCGCGAATACGCATCTCGTTCGGTGCCGTCTCGTCAACCAACAAGGTTCCGACGTTTGCCCTATCCTTGGCGGCGTTAAGGTGCCCGGGGACAGCGACCGGCATCAAGAGCAGCGACATCCCAAGGGCCGCAATGGCGCCCTGCTTGCCTGCCTCATGCGGCGATCCGTTGTTCTTCGCACCATATAAATTTTCTACGGCTGTCTCACCGAAGCCTTGCACGTATTCAGTGCTTGACTGGATGCCGGCATTGGCAAGCATGTCCTTGGCAAATGCGCCAAGCCATGACGGGCTTGTAATCGTTGATAGCGCTTTCTTTGTGCCTTGTTTACCTAATTCATTCACCAGCAAGTGACCGACACCAGTGATAAGCTTTCCGCCGATCACGCCTGCAAGGGCTTCCCCGCCACCCTCTATGCCATAGTTGATCCACCCGGCGATCTTCGCGTCACTTGGCTTTGCCCCAGCTTGGATAAGCTTGTCGTAGGTTTGTTGCGCCTGGCTTCCTGCATACAGTGGTGCGATGATGCTGTTCCCCACCACAAATCCAGTAAGTGGGTTTTTAGTTATCAGTGACGTGCCAATCCCGGCCGCCATGCCAGCACTCGATTGAGGCAGTGCTCGTGCACCTAAGATAAGCGTTTTTTCTAGGGGGTTCTTGTCGTACAGATCGGGCTGATTGTGGCTAGAATCATACTTGCTAGCCTGTTCTTTCGCCCATGCTGCAACGTCCCCACCTTCTGGTGCGTGCCATTGGATAGCCTGGAATACTGCTTGTGGTGCGTCTTCTGTCGTTCCGTAGTAGAGTTGATTCCCAATCTGCGATATATCATCAGCAACCCGTTCATGTAGGTTCTTCGGCTTATCTTCCGTTATTGAGCCGACTCGAAATTCACCACCGGCCATGTCCTCCTGGTTAGCGATTGCACGCGCCGTTACATCATTTGCGCCTGTTCTGCGTTTGATGGCATTAAGGCGCTCGTCACGATCCTGGGCCGCCTGGCGCTTATTCAGGCCGGCGCTTGCGGCTGCGAAGCCATTTCTATCCAGCACCTGAAAATCTTGTTGTGTGGCAGATGCAATTCCTTTCGGTGGTGGGGCAATAGGCAGGTTTTTCTGGCCAAGCATCGTTCCAGAAATATCCTGTCCTGCCGCGCCCTGTGGAATTGGCGATTGGCTTCCCCATGTTCCTGATGCCCCGCGCTGCCTGCGCGCCTGCCCGATACCATCAGTTGCGGACGGTTCGATGACGTCATGCTTTACCGGCGCGCCGTTCGCCATCTCGGTCATCCGGGCTGCAATGACGTCCTCGCCGGCACTGGGGTTTTCCTTCCTGGCCTGGGCATACAAGTCGTTTTCCTGCGGCGCGGCGGCAGCAGTGGCGTCAACAGCTTCCGCCGCCGCGCCAGTGGCCTTGTTTCCGCCCATGAATTCAGGAACGTAGTCCAAAGCCTTGTCGGTGAAGCCGGGCTTGGTGCGCGCCATGAAGTCAGAGTGAACTGCTTCCAGGTCAGCCGTTTCAACCTGCGGCACGATGACTCGCGCGAAGTAGTCCGCGCGCACGGCATCACGATCTTCCGTGGACAGATTCTGGTAGTCTTCTGATCCAGATACTTCTTTCCAGGTTACTACCATTGCTCAGTACCTCAGCTTGTCGCGCAAGGCAGTGGCGGCGCCGTTAGCAGGCTTGTCGTTCTTGGTCACGGTACGTATATTCTGCTCGCGGCGTGTTCCCTGCATGATCATGTCAGCGGCTTTCATGGGCGGTATTCCGGACATCACCATCTCTTCCATCTTGGCGATGTCGCGTGAATATGCAGACTTGTCCGCGATGTCGGTGAAGCTGAAGGCGCCGAATGAGTCGGTCTTTGCGCCGTGCATGAGTGCGATCTGCTTGACTCCATCGTTTACAGATTTGGAATAGCTTCCAGGCTTTGCATTGGCCGCCTCAGTCCCGGCTGGTGCTGCGGCGATTCCTGCCGCTTTGACGCCGGCCAGCCGTCCAATTTGACCAGCGTGATAGGCTTGAGCCGCCTCAAGATCCCGTTTTGATTTAAGTCCCGCCATCTTTTCCTGCCATTCGATAGCTGCCATCGGGTCTTTCAGGGTAGAGATAACCTCGCCTATGGCCACCTTCTCGGTCATCGGTTGCGATGTATACAGCACCTTGCCATCATTAGTTTTGTGAGTCAGCACCACCATTCCATTCTTTGTTCGGGCGGTTGACACACTGGTGTTGTCGTTGTAGTCTGGATCGGTATTGAACAGGTCAATCATCCCATTCAGCCCGCCCTTCGCTGCGGCGATAGATGCCTTCTGGTAGAGCCTTTCGCGCTCGCTATCGAATTCTGTCTTGCCAAAGTTTAGGCTGGCAAGTCTGGAAGCCAGCGCGTTCTGCTGGTTGACTCCGTAGTCTCGGAAAATCTTGGTCTTTTGTGCAGGGCTGAATTGGGTGCCATTTGCAATCCCTTCGCTGATAGCCCTGTTGGCATTGTCAAGCGCCGCGCGCTGCGTCTGCTGATAGGCCGCATCCGTATTGCGCATCTCAAGGTTGGCTGCGTTGAGAGCATTAATCCTCTCGGCACTGGCGTCTTGAACAGCCTGGCGGGCGTCTTGCTTGTCGTCTCGCTTGGCGGTGTACGCACGCTGCCCATACAGATCTGCGCGGTTATTGAAGCCGTGGCGCCGGTAGATGTCCTCCATCTTTGCATAGCGTTCGGCTTCGCTGATTGGCGCAGTATCCGGAACGCCGTATTTGTAATCATATGCCGCCACCGATTGCATGGGTGCTGCGTCAGGGGCGGTGGTTTGGTCAGCGCCGTTAGTGATCGAGTTGCCATCGACAGCCGTCTTAGCGTTCTCGGCGTCGGATGCAACTTGCCGCTTCGCGCCAGGGGCATGTTGATTTAGTCCGGCCGCTTCATCGCTGGCCGCCTTCTCGCGGCGTGCCCGGTCCCACTTGTCTCCAAGGTTGTTTCGGAAGTAGGTGTCTGCCGCGCCACCGCCTACCTGACCCAATGTTGTCCAGAAGCTCATCTCAGCACCCCTTCCTTTTCACCATTCCGCCGTTCTTTAGACCCTGGCGCTTCAGTTCCGCTTCGATCTGGGCATCGCGGTTGCGCAGGAAACCAGCGGCTTTGCCGACCACCCCATCGTCAATCAGCTTCTCGCGGATGAATTTTCGCTTATCGACCTCTGAGTCGGCCTTCGGATTGGCCGCGATTCTCTGGTATATCCAGTCCACGAAGCCACCGTCGGCGTAGCCGTCACTATAGCGTTTCATAAGCCCGGCGTGGTTGATCCGTTCAAGTTGGGCACGTACGCCAGGGATGGCAACAGATTCCGCGTTCACAACGAATTCGCCATCAGAAAGCCGCGCAGGGATGGAGTCGGAAGTCTTCGATCCAGGGCCGTCAACGCCCCCGCCGTCACGAAGGTCATGGCGCTTGCTGGCAACGTAAGCGCCATGAAGGATACCCTGTAGGTAGGCCAGCATTTGCTGATCCTGCGCCTTGGTTCCAGTGTACTTCTCGCCTTCAAACGTCTTCTCGAACATTGCCCTACGCTTGGATAATTTGAGGGGACCTGGCTTATGCACAATCCCGCCATCCTTGTGCGATAGCGCCCCAAACAGCGCAGCCGCGCCAAGTGCCCATCCGATCGGGTTCCACGCATTCGCCGCCGCAGCAGTTTCCACGCCAGTGGCCAGCGATGCGGTAGTCTCTGCGGCAGCCTCGCCTGCGGCTTCCGCCAGGCCAGCTCCTGCGGCTTGGCTTCCAACGCCACCCACGCCAGCACCAGTTCCTGTCAACCCAAGCGCTGTCGTGCCATCTGCAGACGCATCAGCCAACGCAGTATTTGCTACGTCGATGCTGGCGTCCTTTGCTATTTCTGCCTTTGCGGGATTGACAAGCTTGTAGACACGGTTCACGCCCTTGGCAATACCAACCGCCTGCTGTGCTCCGCTTGGTTGCGGTGCCGCCTGTATGCCGGCGTTGGGTCCGGTCATGGACATTCCGCGTTCCATGTAGCGGGCGCGACCACCATCAGCAAATCCCTCTTCCACCAGCCCGCCGTCCTTCTTGAAGTATTTCTCGTAGATGTCAGCGCCAGCCATCAATGTGCTGCCAAGTCCGGCGTTTGCCTGGGCATTGGTTTGTGCGTTTTGTGCCATGGTCTGGCCTTGCGAGCCATATCCGCCTGCGATCTGTTGACCTTGCGTCATGCTCTCGGTCTGCATGTCGTTGAGCAGTTTCCATTTGTTTGTTGCGGCGGTGGTCTGCGCGGTGTCCAGGGCAATTCCGGTCTGGTTGACAGCACCGGCTTTCGTTGCAGCGCCAGCCATCGCATTGCGGTTGGCCATGCCGGCGAACTTTCCAGAATTAGGGTTGAGCCCATAACGCCCAAGGGTCCGCACCATCTCCGCCGTTTTGCTATCGGTCGCGGCCTGCGCGGCGTTGGCGGCCGCACCCTTCATCTGGTCAATGTATCCCTGGCTACTGTACTTGTCGTAGGCTCCCATCGCCCCTTGCAGGCCGCCGGCCATATAGGGGTCTCGCAGCGCGTCGGTCTCTTTGAGCTTGCCAAGGTTGTAGTCGAGCATCCGCCCCTGCGCCTCGGTCGCAGAATTCTCTGAACCTCCGCTATCCCCCCCGCCGAAGTTGGCTCCTGGGTGGCGCAACCACGTCCTGTATTTACTCGCTCCGAACATTGGTATGCTCCTTCATGTAATCGTCGATGCGCTCGGGCATCATGGCTTTCCACACGTCCGGCAGGATTTCTGCCGCGCGGGTCTTATTGTTGAAAACGGTCACCAGGAAGGTGCCGACGTGGCCTACGGCATAGCGCAGCCCATGGGCTATTTCAAGTTGGTGCAGGTCGCCAGATCTCTCCATGCGGTTCGCCGCATGGAAGCCCATGATGCCAGTAAAGATAAGCGGCGCTAAGGCGGGCTGATACTTCAAGTAGACAGGGTTCGATGGTATATCCGACAGTGCGCGCTCGAAAGCGGAGTTTATCGCTTCGTCTGACACTGGCTTGTCTTTGTCTATCAGGTCGTCCCAGATGTGCGCGACGTAGCCAAGGTCATCCAGCAGACGCACCGCATCCATGTTACCATTGAACCATTCAGGGGTGTAGTCAGGCATGATAGTGGGCTAAAAAATGTGCATAGTAGGCGGATTCGGATAGTCTCGGGCGAACTTTCGTTGGGCTGGATGCTACACCATTTCAACGGATTGCGTTACCCGATACGCCATGCGAATCCACCTGGCTGGTAAATCCCATCTCCTTGAATATTTGAACCGCCGACCCCGACACCTGCGTAAAATATTGTTAGCTCATCAAACCAAGTTTGCTTTATAAACCCCGCATAGGCCCATGTTCCACCGGCTGGCAATGTTCTCGTCCCAGCCGCCAGCGTGACCCACTGACCGATTCCTTCCCCGACCTTCGGGGCAGGGAACCCTGTTGCGCCCCCTGTGATAGCGGCCCAAGAGGCTGTCGATCCGCTCGTAGTAAGATATTGCCCACTGTGACCAGCTTGCGCTGGAAGTACAGATGCGGATGCAATAGCCGAATCCACATAGGCGGTAGATGCCGCCTTTACCGCATCGGCATAGGCGGTGGTAGCGAGCTTGGTGCTGTTGTTCCCCTGTGTCTGGGTAACACCGGTCGTCCCGGTAGGGAGTGACGGGGTGCCAGTGAAGGCCTGCGAATCGACATTGGCTTTTGCCATATTGACTTCCATCGCATCGTAGAGAGCGGCACGGCAAGGGCGGGAGGTAATAATATCGCCAACGATAAAGGCTCTCGCCGCTGTGCCGTCCTGGGCGCGAACAATCGTCAGATAATCTCCGGCGCGAGCGACAGCCTTCACGATCTCCATGTTGTTTGACTGGTCTACTAAGGTCATGTATTCGTATTGACCTGGAGCGTACTGCGTCAGGCGCGATCCGTAGCCAGCCGACAGGGTTACCGTAGTTGCCGAGTCACTGATCCCTGTGGCGATCGGTGCACTGAAGTTGTTGGTAATCTTGAGTCCAATGGTCATTGTCGTGTCCTATCAGGCGTCTGTGCCGGCTGCGATGGTGAAGTAGATGGTAACACCATGAAGCCTGGCATCAACGCCTAAGGAATCCTCCATATCGCCGGCGTTGCGGAAAATCTGGAACACCACGAGGTCTTCTGCCGCTGGCGGTCCGGGGATAGTTATCGCCGGTGTAGTAAGTGAGGTGTAGGCCGTATCCACCGCTCCACCTGTAGCGTAGATGTAGTTGGCGGTACCTAGGGTGGCATCCATTGAATCGCCGTTGGAGATCGCTGCGGCCTGAATCCCCCATGCCACGCCAAAGTTGGTGGTGGCATATGGGTGACTCCAGGTGAACGCGGCGGCGACGGTGCCAAGGTTCCACTTTTTCGGCATCCTGCGGATGAACTGCACGTATTCGATGGTTGCGGCGTCGAAGTCGAAGGTCTTGAGCATGATCTTTGAATTTGCTGTCTCGGCTGTCCCGGCTGCCGCGCCGTTGGTGGAGCGCGCGTAGAGCTCAGAAGCGGGAACCCAGATGGATTGCACGCCGAGCACATTCCCCGCCAGCAACCACTCCGTGCGGTTCAGCAACGCCTGGGCCTGGGTATTCATTGGGGCGCCCGCCCCGCCAAGAACAAGGGTGCCCGTTTCGTGTTGCGGCACATCGCTCCAAGCCGCTATAGGGGTAAGCATCGTCATCAGATTTCGCTCCGGAAAACATCGGCATTCTTGCCGAGTTGGGTAATTGTCGCCATGGTGTTATTTGAATTGTAATGGCCGCTACAGCAAAGCCTAACACATTGATATATCAGCCACACCTTCCATGCAGAAACGCCTATCAATAGGCAAGCCTCGCGCAACACCTTGTCCGCCAATGCACGAGGGATCGCGCCAGTCGAATATAGGCTGTCATGCACAACGCCAGGCATGTCGGATATCTTTGCCAGCAGGATGTAGACAAATGGCAGACGCGGGATTGATGCCAGATCAGTGACGAATCCGGCCGGGACGGTGATAACCATGTCCGCCACATCGGACTGATAGATAAAAGGTGTTCGCAGTTGGTAAAGTTGCTCGCCGTTTCGGTTCACAAGCGGGTAGCCATCGGTTGAACACATCAACTCCATATCTAATATGGTAACGAATTTGCTCATAGCGGTTCCTTTTATGCTCCGAGTCGTGCAACGAGTTGGTTGATCTTGGTGATCACTTCGTCCAATGTCGCCGTTTTAGAGAGCGGCTCTAGCGGCCCTGATCGCGCGCCGGTGATCTCATCTAGAATATGCTTGATAGGCCAGATTACTCGCGCGGCTCCTGGATCGATAGCGGTAGGTGGGGGGATTGACGGCTTCATGCTTTCGCTAGTTCAGGAACCGTTGTGGCCATAACAATCCTCCGCACCGGGATGTTACCAGAGATTGCGATTTCCCATGTATCGCTCCTAAACCCGGATGGCAAGCGAATCGGCTTGTTGTCATTGACGGCACCCTGAAAAACAATGGACTGATCAGCATAGATACGGATGGCCAAGAATCGGGTTCTAGGAGTTCCCCCTGTTCCCCCTGTTCCTCCCCCTGTCCCTCCTGTTCCTCCTGTCCCTCCTGTTCCTCCTGTTCCTCCACCGGTGAGTGACGATCCATTCCACTCGAATTCATTGGCGAGACAGATTCCCCACCCAGAGCTATAGGCGCCTTCAGCCCATTTGCTCGCATTGTCCGTTTGGGTAATCATGTTATCTGCGACGGTTTCCAATGCAATAATCTCGGGGTCGTGATCGGCCAATACCTGAACCGCAGTAAAGTTCATCGGGCGTGGAAGAACGAATAACTTGCTCTTCCACTCATATTGACTTCTGCTGATGAGGTCTGCATCAAACTCAACTATCTTGTCGTCCCAGAGCAGGTATAACTTTCCGGTGCTGGTGATGATGTGCGCGGCTGTGGCTGGAATCCTGATCGTGGTCATCGGTGCTTCTGGCAACGTGGTGTCCATGACGAGGCCGCTGGTGACCGTGACGGCATCCGAGATTGAGCCGTCCATCGCCATGCTTCCACCCATCGTGAAGGCGCCGTCCATGACGAAGTAGTCTGTCTCGACCCGGGTGTACCAGAGCGTGTACCGCTCATCATAGAAAATTCCGTGCATCCCATTTGTGTCGTATTTGATCCACTCTTCTTGTGTGAATAGTGATCGAGTGGTATTTGAAGCAGTCGCCCCGGAAAGATGGGCGATGCCGTTGTAGGTAACGTAGATCGCCCCTACCCCATCGGTCGAAGCAGATCGCTTGCTCAAACAGGGGACGTTCTTGCTCATCTGCTCCGTTGACATGGAATCCGGGGTCATCCCGGAGCAGTAGTACGGCTTCCCGGTGGTGAGTACGTACATGCCCTGGGCAATGGGGACCAGTGCGACGATCTTGTCGGCCACGGTGAGCGCGTAGTCAGATGGCCAGGCGTGCGGCTGGTAGGCGGCGCTGAAGTACAGTGAATTTCCGATGAACCCGGCAAGAATCCCATTGGCGAGCGACACCAGCCCCTTGAGTCCTACGGGTGGGACATCAAAATTCGTGGAGGTAATCTCCTCAGCCAGTTGCTCATCTGTGATCCCATCCGTGGTGGATGTCCCAGTGAACTCTTTGACGAACTGGTAGGCTCCGCCATTGGAGCGATACAGGCGCCGCTTGGTGACGTTGTAGCCGGTGGTGGGAACATCAGACATGGCGTCTATGGTAATGGTGTCTCCGGACGCCCAGGTGGCAATGGTTACGGGCGGGGATGGGGCGCCTTCTTCCTCGATTCCGCTGAACAGGGAGACATTGGTGTAGACCCAGACTCTAGTCATGGTGCCCGTACCGGCAGACGCGGTTGCGGCTGCGGCAGGCGCAGGGACACCCAACTCGTAGTAGGTTTGCGGGTAACGGCCCGTTCCGGCGATCGCCATGGCAGAATCAGTCTTCTTCGGCGTTCCATCCCCAGTGTAGTAGTATCGTCTCTTGTCATCGTCATCCGCGACGGGCCCGAGCACGCAATCGACATCGGTGTCCCAGGAAAACCAGCGTTCTGACCCTTGGTCATAGAAGATGGATTGAGTAGTCGCCGGAACGGTGACGCCGATGGATCTTGACCCACGCCACGCACGGATAGCGCCGGCGTGTAGGCGAACGTCCTGGGCTACCTGGGCACCGTTCTGCGGTAGGAAAGCCGGGTCTGTTCTCGGAGCAATACCGGAGAAGGAATTTAATGCAATGATAGACATCAGGCTTTCTCGGACAGGCGAGCCACGAACGACGCCATGAAACCAGCGGCCCGTTCTTGGGATGCGTACTCGTCCTGCCGCGTGAGTGCAACGTAGACGATGTAGTCCGTGATGGCCCCGGACAAGGTTGCCGGCAGCGTGGTTTCATCCGTTATTGCGTACTCGCAAGGGATGCGCACATAGGTGACGGAGAGCGTCTGCGATGGCGGCGCTGGCGGATAGACGTAGAAGCGCGTCTTGCTGTCATCGAGCGGGAACCAGTGGATAGCCGCGCCCGTTGTTTCGGACATCCATCCAGGGGCGAAGGCTGACAGGGTGGCGCGGTCGGTCGGTGTGACGACACCCCCGCCAACTACCCGGTCAACAGACACCAGCGACAGCGCATCGGCAAAGCTGATCGACTGAAGCGCCTCCCCGGCGACACAAGCGAGGGTTCCGGTTTCATAGAAGTAGCGAGGTGCCAGCGTAACGATGGCGTCGAGAGCATCGTTGGCGTATCGCAGTAGATCGGCATCTGGGTAGGTCGTCATCAGGATGTCGTTGAGGATTGTCCTGGCGGTTGTGATCGGGGTCTGCAAGGTCAGGCTCATCATGTTCTCCGGCAATCTGTATCGACAGGATGCAACGTGGCGCTAGACGTTACTGGAGTCAAGACGCCGGGCGTCAAAGTATGCCCGCAAGCCAATCCAACTAAGACGGAATGAATGGGATTTGTAAGGACGGCATAGCCACCAACAACACTATCCTGATAGAAGCGAATCTCTACCCGGTTGCCGGTAGTCATGCCGACATTTTCAATGCGTGCCCCAAAGTCCGGAACGTCGGCCAGCACACGCTCTATCAGAAATCGGTCGCGCTGCTGTCGGTAGCGTAGCTGCCCGAACTTCAGATAGAAGAACAGCACGTCATTGACAGACGACTGCGATTCCCGCTTGTCATCAAACGTCAGCCTAGGGCTAGTGATGTCTGGGTACGGGGTGGTCGTATGGTCGTTCAGGTTGGTGTCGTACCAGTAGAGATTGGCTAGGCCATTCCGCATATAGACCAGCGTGACGTGCATGGAAATATCGAACGCTAACGCCAGTTCGGTTACTCCACCCAACTCCAGCACCGCCGTCTTAGCGGACAAATCGGCTTCTGGTGCAACCCAGATCACGTTCCCAGCATACCATGCCTTCCAGTTCTGTACGTCGTGGCCTAGCGACGCATCGCTGATTCCGATGCCGCCACGCTCCCAGTCGATAAGCGGCTCGCGCGGCCTGTCATCTGGAGGTAGGAACGGCGCCGATACCGCGATGGAGGACAGTGTATTGTCAGGCAGCATTACAGCGTCTTCCGCGCCCAGGTGACGCTGAAACTGAGCGTGAGCGTCTTGGTGTTGTCCTTAGGGATTTTTAGCGGTGTGGTGTAGTCGGCCTCATAGAAGCCGACTTGGTAAGCCTCTAGGCTATTATAGTAATCGCCACCATCGACACGCCAAAGTATCGCGCCAATTCCGCCCGATAGGTTCCCGTTGTCAACGCCCCAGGTAAACGAGCCTTCCGCCGTTTTGGAATTTGCCGAATAGGGCACCCGTGATTTACTACCCGATCCACTCATTACTCCTGATGGGTGACTGGTTATCTCGCCAATGGTGTCCGGATACGCATAGGAGCCACCATAATCGGAGCCGGTCCCGATCAAGAACGCTAAGCCCCCAATACGATCATGTCCCCACATACTATTGTCAGTGACATAGGCCGCACGCAGGATCGTGTAATACGTCACGCCGTCCAACACCACCGTTCCGAGTACGTCTGATGTTGGCGGGTACAGACGTAACTCATAGGTCACGTCCAGGATTTCATCTCCAAGGACCGTAATCGGGGCTTCGGCGCCGGCTACCGTACAGGTCAGCGCAGTTGAGGCCACTGTTTGTGATGTAGAAACGATATAGGTTCCGGTTCCGCCTGTTCCAGTTCCGAGTTCGGTCACTACCGTGTTAGCCGTCACGCCCGTTCCCGTCACTACTGACCCGACAACCACGCTTCCGGATGTGACTGCGGTAACCGTTAGGGTTTTGGACTTAATGCTTCCAGTCACGGATGCGGCGCTACCCCCAGCAAGTATCAAGGCGCGTGAGAACATCTTCGTCGCGCCCCAGCCAACCCCAACTTCAGCAAGCGTTCCGGCCGCTGTGGCGTAGGTGGAGGTTATCGAGGTGCTAGAAACCGTCTGAGATGGGCTGACAGTGTAGGTGCCTATTCCGCCAGAACCCGAGCCGAAGGTGGTAACAGTCGTGTTGGCAGAAATTCCGGTTCCGGTAAGGACTGCGCCGACCTTGATTGTTCCGGAAGAAACAGCAGAAACCGTAAGCGTGGTGTCGGTAATGCTTCCGGTAACGATAGCCGTAGTCAGTGGGAAGCGGTAAGTAGTTCTGTTCCATGCATAATAGGGCGCAGTCGCCTGGGTGCCATATACTTTTGCTTGTTGTTTGGTAGTCGAGGCGGCAAGCACCTGGAGCGAAGTCTGTGCGGCATTCACCGCAACAGAGCTTGTCCCTACTGCACATGTGCCTAGTGCACTGGCGGTTCCAAGACGTTCCAGCCCAGCATCGAGGATCAGATTGTCGAACCAGTCGGCCAGGACACGCTTGCTGCCGTCCGGGCGAATTGCCTCGATCTTGAAGCGGCCAGCCATGCCGACGGTGGGTTTTATTGGGATATTATGCAAGGGAGCCTCCAGTGAGCGCAGCCGTGACGCTAATCGCCTCCGGCATGTAAAATGGGTAGTTCTGGTAATGCGTGGTAATCAACAGCACCCCGCCGGTGAGCGCTGCCGTAACGTCCAGCGCCTCCGGTTGGTAGTACGGGTAGTTGCCATACCGCAACACCACCGTCAATGCCCCGCTGGTCAGCGCAGCAGATACGTCCAGCGCCTCCGGTTGGTAGTACGGGTAGTTGCCGAGGATAGCACGCAGCGACCCGCCTGTGAGCGCGGCCGACACATCCATGCCTTCGACCATCGCAACGCCAAGCATCCGCCCTCCCGTCATGCCCGACGCCACCCCTAACCCTTCCACTACATAGAGCGGATAAAGTTTGCTGGTGAAGGAAATTGGAAGTGGGCAGAGTGCCACAACCTATCCCCAAAGCTCATGTGCGCGAGCGGTCGGCAAACCTCCGAACTTGCGCGGGCGAACGGTCAACAGCCCCCCGGCATTGCCCGTCACGGTTGTGATCCTGGCGGCAACTAAATCGTTTCGGAACCGCGTTTCGTAGGCGGAGCCTAGTTCAAAATTCGTCCATGGCTTCCCTGGCATGAGCATCAATCTAGCCTTCGTGCCGGCCATAACCGTGTCGAGATGGGTGTCGTAGAACACGTCACCCAAGTCGGTCGCGGTCAGTTCTGGTTTAAGCACCACGGAGACGCTGACCGCCTCGGCCACGCTTGGCGTGCTTACAAGACAGACCTTGTTTAAGCCATCGACGTAATAGTTGCGAGGGATGTTGTTCTGAACGACTTGATCGGCCTCTTGCTGGCTAGTGATACCAAGTCCGCGCGGGTAGTTTGTCGTTCTTACGCTGGTGACGCGACTTAGCTTGAAACCAAAAGGCAGTGAGAGCGCGTACTTGCGCGTGCCGATCACGGATGTGAACGTCACGGTGTCGGTAATCAGGTCCGCTTCGTCGCACAGGTCCCGTACTGCCGCCATGATAGCGTCGTTGACAAGCGGAATTGGGCACATGGGTAACTCGGGAGTTGCCCGACGCGTAAACAGTGATATAGCGGTGGTCATTTTGTGAACCCGATCAAAGCTAGAATAGCTATCGTAGCCCATGTTACGATGCGTTCTATCATCCTGAATACCACTGCCCGCGCCTGCTTGCGGGCGTCAATTTCGTCGTCACGCTGCTGGCGACACTTTCGTGACTCTTCGTCGATTGAGCGGCGTATCCATCGGCGTTCTTCGGCGACTATCGGCTCTTCCTTGATTTTGAAGTCTATCCAGGAGTGGTCACGATCATGGTTTTTATAATGTTTTTCAAGTGCGATAGCCGCAATCCTTTTCTCATCTGAGATGAATGCGTCAATCTTATTTCCAAGCGCCATGATGGTGCTCTCCAGGGCGCGTAGAGTCCTGAGTTGGAACATGAGCACCGATCTGAGGTCTGTGTCAGTGGACCGTTGAATTGCGTTCAGAAGATCTTCTTCTGCATTGTTGCCAATGCTGCTAATTTCTGAATTATCCATCCTACCACCTATAATTAATTCCAACGCCAACAAACCATTGGCCATCGCTGTCCAAGGTTCCCGCTCCACCTAATTGAAGCGCCTTGATGCTTAGGAAACTTTGGCTCACTGAAATCCTAGTAACCGGCCGCAACCCGTTCTTTATCCCATAGTGCAAGCCAACTTGCCCGCGTTGCGTAGCGGATACCCAGGGAAGCGTATCAGCGCGGGCGTAAACTGAACTCTCGCCGGTATCCTCGTCGTACACGGCCGTCACGGTGTATGGCCTATCCATTGTGTCTAGCTTTCCAACTGCTGAAACATGCTGCGCAGGGTCGGACTGAACAGCGTCAGGGAGGGTGAACTTGGCCTTTACCTTCGCCGAGTAGACTTTGGCCGGTGCCGCATTCGTGAGTGTCGTTTTGTCCTCGTTGCGTACTTCCATGGCTGGCGACAATGGTATTGAAGCGGATGGCGGAGTCTTTGGCCATTGCCACCATGCCAACATCGCAATTGCGCAGGCAAACACAAGGGCATAGGCGATTATCGAAGTGGCATGAATTTGCCATCTCACTTTGATTTCTCGGTCCATTCACGGCCCAGCCAGATAGCCAGCACTGCGCCGAATGCAATACCGAACTCGGTCGCGCTCATAGCCGGAAAGGATAACCCAAAGATCGTCAAACTAGCGACGGAAAACTTGTAGATAAGAACAATTGCGGCGAGGGCGACGAACAGCAGAGTTCGTGACTCACGCCCACGGCTATCTTTGATGGAAGGAAGCAGATTCATCAGGTTCTTCTCCGTAAAACCTCAGCCTCAGGCCGGGGGGATGTCAAGACGAAACCTCAAAATGGACGGATTCACGCAACCTCCCACGCCACCGGCCGGCCCAAGTCAGGCCGACCGATTCGCCCAGTATCCCAACTCTTGATACCAAGGATGCGTTGCCCCACTGGGCCTTGCCATTGACAATCGGGATGCAGTCATAGGCCAGCGAGGCCGCTACACCATCCTCGACGTGGTTGTGCTTGCTCTGCCCGCCGCGCGCATTGGTGACGATCGCGCCGTGAGCCGTGCGGCCCTTGGCGTATTCGGCGTTCTGCTCGACGTTGCTTCTGAAGGTGCAGTAGATCAACAGGTCGATGCCTTCGGAAGCGCACGCATTGATGTGCAGGAGTGCCTTTTCACGGATGTCCTGGCGAAGATCGGCAAGTGCCCGGCTGGCCATGATCAGGCATCCATCACCGCGAAGGCGTTTGACGTGTGCGTTTGAATCTGCCCATCTTGGCCAGGCCGATGAGTGACGCGCATGATGGTTCGCATGTGCTCTATGACCTCAATGGGCAGACTGACTGGTACATCATACTTGAACTGGCCAACGAAAGCATTGTGGCCAATGAAGAAATAGTCATCGGTTACATCATGCGGGCGCTGCACGATCACATTGCGGTGCGTAGACGTATTGGCGGCGTGAGGGTTGGCCGGAGCGGCTGGGATTGGTTTCGCAGGGGTAGTGTTTTTGCTCACAGTATCGGAGGCTATCGGTTGGGTGGGCGTGTCGTAGGGGTTGACAGGCGTAACGTGAACATCGGTTGATTTTTGTTGAATTGCAGGTGTTTTTGGAATACCACGCGACATTTGAAGCTCCTTTGGAATTAAAAAGCCCGATGGGGTGAGCCATCGGGCTATTGGTGAAGATCAACTAGGATCAGAAGTCCTTCAGACAGCCAGTGACAAGCTTCTTGATGTGGGCAACCTGAACGACTTTTGCGGCCTGCATCGTCTTGTAGCCAGCCTTGGAGCGCTGGGCAAGGGGGTCGGAGTCGGACACGGCGGCACGGTGCATACTGGGAGTGACGGCATACGCGCCCTTCAGAGCAACACCAACCCAGGCATCGGCAGCGAAGATGCAGGTGTCGTACAGGTTGACATTCACACCGTCGTCAGACAGCAGGGTAGGCGCAGACGCCACGGCGACACCCGCATTGGCACGCTTGCCTAGGAGGGCGGACGAGATGAAGCGGATGTTCTCGTAATTCCCGAACTCGCCCTGGAACTTCTGCGCGCCGGGGCCGTAATCCGCAACCGGGGTAAAGTTCGCCCCGAGGTTGCCCCGGATAGTGGCTTCCAGGTCGCTGTTAATCACAGCGATGTAGGCCGGCTCGATTGCCTGAGCGCCGTAGTCTGTACCGGCTTTGGCCATCTTGGTGATCGCCTTTCCGTAGTTGGCCTTGATGGAACGCAGGCCAGCCCGCACTTCCTTGGAGGTCAGCGAAGTGGTTACCTGGGCATCGGACGCAACACCGTTGGCGTAGATGACGTTGGCACTGGTATCTGACACGATTGAGGACCAACGCATCAGTTCGATCACCTGGCCGGCATGTTCACCCAGGATACCCATGTACTCGGTGAGTACATCGTCAATGTGCATGTCGTCCACAACGTCGGTAACCCCCACCACGGCACCGTACTGCTGGAGCGTGACGGTGACCGATTCCATTGTCGGGATGGCTTCGGTCGGGGTGACGCCTTCCGCAAGAATAAAGCCTGACGCAGTGGTCGGGATTGGCAACTTGTGGCGGCGGAAGTCCAGCGATTTGGTGCTGTTTGAGGGCATCGGCTTGAGTTGGCCGAACTGCTCCAGTACCATCATTGGGATGGCACGCTGAAGCAGCGTTTCAACCGAATGCACGGTCTGGTTCGTGTTAATTGAGGCATAATCAGTCATGATCTATCCTTTCGTTTATGGAAGAAGTAGTTACTTCCGCCTTTTGTCTGGTGGCCTCATGATTTCCGTATGCGGTCCAATTCCGGGGGGCTTTTGCCTGTCCCGGCGCCATGGAAGAAGCGCGGTTCTGAGTGCATCCCGTAAAGCGGTGCAGTCCAGTGGAACCGCCACTGGTCGGTAAATCAATTGTTACCTGGCGTTCCAGGCGGCTATATATTCGTCGTCAGGGCTTTGCGCCGGGCGATTCGGGAGCGTGATCGGGGACGAACCGCGCACGGCTGTTGCCGCTTCGCTGTCGTCGTCGCCAGCACCTTCTTCTCCGGTGTTCAGGTGGGACTTGAATTTGGTTAAGAGGGCGATGACTTCCTGGGAAGTCCCGCTATTGATGATCCGATCGCATTCAGCAGGGTCGTCCTGGGTTCTGCACCATTCATTGAATTCTGGTGTTTTTGCGATCTCATAGGCGTCTGCATGGGCCGACATGATGGCTTCCTTGTGGCGACCAATGCGCTCGCTTTTGAGGATTTCAATCACGTCGTCAATGTCGGCGCGCAAAGTCGCCGTTTCTTCTTCGTTGGACGCTGGAAGGCTCTCGCGGATCACTTGGACGATCAGGTCGGCGAACTCAGGACCGAACTGCTCACTCAACTTGGCGAGTGCTTCACCCGGTTCAGATTGCCCAGCGCTGGCCTCACGTGCCGCTATGTCTTCCTCCCGCTTGCGGAGCCGACCTTCCCATGACTTCTCGCGCTGCTTTTCGTCAGGGGTCATCCCTTCTCCCATCATGTCGGTAGCCTCGGCAGCCGGCATGGGTGGCGTCTCTCTGGTGGCGGACGGCTCGTCCATCATGTTTGGAGCCTGCATATCACCATTTGGCATCGGTTCACCATTTGGCATCGGTTCATCAGTGGGCATTTTGTCAACCCGCTTTTCGTAGCGGGCATCAAATGCTTGCTTGTAATCACGTTGATTTTTCATTTGGCATCCCTTCATGAAAGCCAGATAACAAAAAACCCGCAGAAGCGGGCCGGTTTAGTCGGTGCCATCGGCCCCGATGTTAAAAAACGTACCCAGTGGTAGAGCCGGTCGAGATCGCGTCGGTAAGGGCTATCAACTGTTGAGCGCGTAACTGGTTCGCGGCAAGCATAGCGGGGTTGCAGGTTGCCATCCCGATCAATTGCTGCGCGGCCAGTGCGTCAAGCCAGTCAACAACCGACTGCTTTTGATCGCCTGTTAGCGTCGCGTGCAGAGCGGAAAATGCCTTATCCGCAACGCGCGCGGCGGCAGTCGCGTCTATGCTCGCGGTCATCCGGAAATCCTTGATGTTTCGATGCCAGCCTCTTGCCCAATGGCGGGCGACATGGGTTCAGCCGTATCCGGCGTCATGGCCTCTATCTCGGCAGGAGCGGGTTCATCTGCGTTGTCAGCAAGTTGTTCTGGCGGAACTACAGGCTTATCTGGGATAGGCGCATCGGTAGCGCTCTGGTCGATGCCCCATCCGGCTTCTTTCAGGAGCGCATCGCCAACCGGGGCAACCTCCTTGTTGGCGACGATAACGCCAGCCGCCTGCATCGCGGAGTAGGCCGCCTTGACCTTGGCGTCTACCGCCTCTGCAATTGCCTTCTCCGTGTCGGCGGCGATCTTCCCGCTAGACGCCTTCAGGTTCTCGATGGTGGCTTGTAGCTTGTTGAGGTTGGCTTCCATCGTCTTCATTGCGAGTTCCTGCTGCATTTGCATCATCTGTTGCTGCATCTTTGCGCCAGGCGTGGCGGCATCTTCGTCAACTTCAACTTGGGTCTTCGCCAAGGAATCTAGTTCTTGCACTTTGGCCTTCTCGCGCACCAGAATATCCCACTTAATAAACTGGCGCTCTTCCGGCTGGAGGGTGGCACCAAACTGATTCAGCAAGTTGGCTCTCACCTCTTTTGCAACCAGTGAGGCAGCGCCAGTCGCCACAACGGCGTAGTCGCCCTTTATTGCATCATCACGCCCGAACTGCATGTTCCAGTGATACATGGCGGTAATGAAGCTCTTGGTGACTTCATCCCAGTTCGCCACTAGGTCTTTCAAGGCGATATTGGCCTGACCCAATAGCATTGACAGGCCACCCATAGTCCCTGCCGCCCCGTTTGTCGGGTTGTCGCCATACGTAAACTTTGGGATAGCGGTCGTTTCGTCTGCGCTGGTATCGAACAGCCTCTCCATTTCCATCAACTCGCCGATGTGCGAGTCGAAGTTCAGCGGCCGGATGGCCGGGTACTGGAAATCACCGCCGCTACGAGGCCACACACGCAGTGGGTGGATACTGGTGAAATCGGTTCCCTTAGGAAACGCCGGCACGAAAGCCTCAAACTGAGGCCCGGCACAGATCGCCCCATTGTCTAGGATCATGCGACGCGCGCTGTTTATCTGACTCTGGTCATCGCGCATGATTGAAGGGAAGCCGTCACCGAAGATGCTCGTCTCGTCTTTGTCCAGGTAGTACAGATGATAAGGGGTATCCATCCCGTTTATGGGGGATAGAACTGCCTTGACGACTTCGCCGTTTGGTAGCACCCAAACGTTACTGAAAAAGGTTTCCTGCATCCGGTCATTTGGAACATCTACGCCTGCCGCAGCAAGTTCCTCGGCCTTGAGCCAGCCCCACCGCTCATAGACATCGTATTGCCCGGTCTTGAGGTTCGTCAGCCGGCTCTGCTGGTTTCCGACTGCCATCAGGCCCTGCTCGTAGCGCATGAGGCGAATATCACCATCCGGGTTGACGTCAATGTGATTGAGGATAGCAGTCTGCTCAAAACTCTTCCGTTTCGACATCTCGTATAGGGTCGCACGGCTTAGCCGGTGGTGCTCCCATGTGTAGCGGGCATCCTTCAGGTCGGTGACTGACATATCCGGATACCATCGCCAGATGGGGACCTGCGTCACAAACGGGGTCGTGAACGTACGGCCGACCTGGGTGTATTTGCCGTTCGCCCATTTGTAGGACAAATCTGTCTTGCGTTCGACCAGTGGCCCCTTGAGCACCCCAGTGCCGTATAGGTGCCCAGAGTGGAGCACCTCTCGGCAGACTTTTCGATATTTCGTCTCGGCCAGTTGGTCATCAATCCTTACCGCCATCTTCTCGGCGGCTTCTTTGGCAAATCCATTGACCGCCTTCTTCACATCTTCTGGGTCAACCGGACCACCTTGGCTAATCTGTCCGAGTGCATGGATGATCTCACGCTTCTTCGCGGCCGGTATGACGGGCTCTGGCGTGGCGTCAATCGAGTAGTTCCGCTCTCGATTGGCTGGGAAAAGCATGTCGGTCATGCGGGCATCTACGCTCTCTACCTTCACTCTCGTCTTGCGCGCGAAGGCCTTGCTTCCGGTCATGATCGCCTCTTCTTCTGGCTCGTACTGGCCTTTGTATTGGCGCAAATCCGTGAGCCAGCGCTGCTCGGTCTCATCTCGGTATAGCTGCGCCTCAATGAACTCGCCCAAAAGTTGCGTGCCAAGCCCTAGCAGCGGGTTTGCGGATTGCTGCTCGGCGGTCGGGAGCCGGTCATTCCAGGCGCGTAGGTAGGCCTCGTCTGAGCGGGCACGTTCTGCCCGGAAGCGCGACTCCTTATTATCTTCTGTCATTCCATAGCCTCTTGATGACGCGCGCTAGTTCGTGAGCCAGGTAAGAGCATCATCAATATCCCGATCTGGATGCAGGCCGCCGACCGGCTTGTAGCGCGGTGTCGGTGAGAATCTGGTGATCCAACATGTCGTTCTGAGCGCCAGGTATGGCAAAAGTCAGTGCGATGCTGTCGGCCTTGTTTGGCGACTTCACGCCGCGCCTCCGCATATCATCCTTCGATTCCAGCAAAAGCGACCCGCCTCGGTAGCCGTAGCGTACTGACGTCAATTCGGCATGGAGCGCATCGTCGTTTGGGACTGACGCGCCCTTGAGCCATTCCCTCATCTCTCCATACATCCGGGCGCGCAGGTTGTAATAGATGGTGGCAACCAATGGGATGGGCATAACACCATTCGCGGAAGCCGCTCCATCCATGCGCAGGGAGGCATTTACTCCGACTACCACGCCAGCGAACTCGGCCATGCGGGTGAGCACGTCCACCACTCCGGCGCCGATGCCGATCTCGTCCACCGCGATCTGCTCGGGTTTCTCGCCATATGGGGCTAAGCAGTCGCGCACGTAGGCCGCGCCGGTAAAGCTGTCGAGGTTCTGCGCCTCTGCCTGGAACACGATTAAGCGGCCTCTACGGATGGTCACCGCGAACTTGTCGTCGCCGAAGCGTGCCGGGTCCACTCCCACGCGCAGTCCACCAACTGCCTGCACCTGGGTCGGGCCACGAAGCATTGCCTCCTTTACCAAATCCCCGCCGATGAAGGAGTTGACCACGCTCGCTTCGTAGTTACGGTCAATCTCCTGGGCCACGATGGTCGGGTTGTCCGCCTTAGCCACCTGGGCATCGTACCACGCTTGGCTTTTTCTCGGATCATCGCGCCAGTCGAAGACGAACAGCGGCAACTTGCCTCCCTTGGCCTTGCGGTAGAACGGATTCCCGGCTCCGTTAGGCGTCGAAACATGCAGTTTGCAGTTGCTCGTCTGGCTCAGTGCGGCATCCACGGCCTCTGGCCGCTCGATATAGGCGGCCTCATCCAGAAAGTAAACGCTGGTACGTGCGCCACGCCCGATGTTGTCGCCAGCCTCGCCGACGATCTTTGCGCCATTCTCCGGGTTGGTTATGACCATGTAGGGCGCATGCTTCTTGCTGTTCCATCCGGCAGGGCGGAACTCGCGCGGCAAGAGGTCGATGAATGTCCGGACTTTCCAGAATAGCGATTTAGGGTCCCCAAGCTTGTCCACGTACTCCTCTTTGCGGCTGCCGAACCCAACCACGCTTCCTGGGTGGTAGAGGAAAATCCAGACGGCAGCAGCCACAGTCAACCAACTCACGCCCATGTCGCGGCTCTTCTCCGCCACGCCATCCTCTTGCCCTTTCCAGCGCTCTATGATCCAGTCGATGAACTCGACTTGCCGAGGGAACAGCAGGAACGGGACGACTGGGTCGATGCCACGCTCGACCAAGCGCGGGTCGAATGTCGATCCGAACAGGGTGACGAAGTCGCAAGGGTAGTCACGAAAGTGGGACTTCATCCCGCCGATGGCCCCTGGCTCCGCTCGCAACGCCTTCAGCATCCTGATTCTGCGCCGAATGATGACCTCGTAGTCCGGTGCCGTCCAGTCGAAGCCTGCCACAAGCTGCCTGGACAGGTCAGTGATCGGCATTTTCGCCCCAGATACGGGCATAATGTGCAAATTGCACATACCGGCCGCGTGGCACTATGAACAAAACGCCAAGTTTCTCCTGCCTGATAGCCCATTGTGGGCTCACCAAGGCCGACGTGGCGCGCATCTGTGAGGTGGCGCCGTGTACCGTTTCTAGGTGGGGGGACAGCCCGCCCGCAATCGTACTTAGATACCTGGAGCTACACGCGGCCAGCAAATACCTAGTCGACCTTGAGGTAGCCGTGCGGGCGCTGCCGGTGAGACGATGAATGCCATGTAAGCGCATGATTCTGGGCTATCCGAGGCCATCGCTGCACACCCGCCAGGCGTCGCACGCCGGCATCGCGTCTACGTCGCGCGCGTCAGGCGTGTCAGGTCCGGAGATCCCGAAGCTTTCGCGCTCCATAGCTACCAGCTTGGCCCGGGAGTCAACCAGTGCTTTGAATGCTGCTGCTGCTTTGTGGATGTCGATTGGCTCTGCTCCGTCACCCGCGTAAGCGCTTGATGCAACAAGGATTTCGTCGAACAGACGCTCAATTACGGCCGCGCGCTCAACCTGGTCACGGAAGCTCTTCCGATGGCGAATAATTACGCCGGCGGCTACATCCGATGCCTGTTCGACCGCCAATCTGATCGTCTGTGCAGATTTCTGTGCACCCTCTCGTGCCGACTGCTCGATCAACTCCTGCACGTCGATCTCGCTTATTTTGGCCTGGGTGCGGGCCTGGATCGCCTGTGACAAGTCGCGGGTCCATCCGCCGGAGTGCATATGAGCGGTAATTGCGGTCGTGGAGATTGCGTGCTTCTGCGCGATCTGCCGGACAGTGATCTGTCCTGCGCGGTAATCGCGCTCTACCCGCTCCCAGTCGATCCGCTTAGCCATCACATCCTCACGGCGTAGTAAGCAGCACTCGGCTGGATCATGGCGGCATCATGGATGTAGTACGGCCGCGGGAGGCGGGTATAAATCGAAGTGGCGGCAGATTGGCAACGGTGGGTGTCGGGCACCAGACACTGAGTCTGAGCGACCGGTCGCGCGAATTGCTCAGTTAGGACAAGTGGGTAACCGTACATGATCTTATAGTATAGCGTTAAGGATTCTTCCCGGCTCGCAGGGCTGTGCGCCGCCAACATAGCGGATAGTCCGCGCGCTTTCTGGGGACACGGCTTCTCCTGCCCAGGGCGAAGTGCACTGGCTGGTGTCTGTCTCATGTAAATCCTTCGTTGTCCGGCGATGCTGCTCGGCAGATACATCGTCCAGCTAACTCTGATGGAGATCGCTCCGGAGGCCGATCTGCCTGGCGTATATCGTGGGCGCAAGTCCCCTACCCGTCAGTATACGACACTTTTCCTATGTCAAGTGTTTTTTTTACGTGACGGCCCATAAAAACATTTGATTGACATTTCCCTTGACGGCACTCGAATCGCGCGTATAATTCAATCATCGACACCGGGATGGTTCCGGTGCCAGCAACCGGAGAACGAAATGACAAACAGCTACATCAAGATGAAAGATGGGTCTTGGGGAGTCCGGATCAGTTCGGGAAATGTTAAGCCAGGTAGCTCCTGGTTGGTGACAAAGAAGTCAGGCGGGACCGCCACCGAGAAGGTGGACAAGGTGGTATGGAAGGGCGGCGGCGTCAGCCTCTGCACGATCTGCGCGAAGGCAAAGGCCGCTCATGCCAGCGGCACATGCACAGTGTGCGGCGGCCGCTTGAGCGCCTGGGAAAAATCACACGGCGTGCGGCGGTGCTCCAATTGCCGCGATGGCGGCGGAAATGCACGTGGCGGCCATAGCTACACCGACAGGCACGGAAATTTCGTGCTCGGCGACGACGACTAAGGCTTAATCCCCCGTGCCTGCTGGCGACAGCCAGCAGGCACGGGGAACGTAATCTTATCGCCGGAACGGTTCCGGCGCAAAATTAGGAGAAACATCATGGCCCCAATCACAATCACCCTGAATGACGAAAAGTGCGGCATTGCCGCATTGCGCACGGCCATTAAGGCCGCGCTGCTGGTCGCTAACCCTTCCGCAAGGAAGGTTAGAGTTACAGGTCTGAAAACCTGTGGCTTCCGCAAGGAAACCGGCTACGGCAGGCTTTGGGTAACCTGCGACGGCGGCATGGTCGTCGCCTGGCCCGACCACAGTGTCGCCTATAAGATAGGCGACGACCAGTCCACATGGCGAAACTTCGGGGAGCCGAGCGCGACGATGTTCGCGTTTGACTTGGACCTCGTCGCCGAGGTCGCGCTATGACCTCAAGAGAAATCCGTGCCGCCGCCGCTTCGGTGGTGGGTGCCCGTAGCATGGGCATCACCACCGCGGCCTGCGAGGCCGCGCCTGCCCTTCTGGCGCGTGCCGAAGAAACCCTCGAATCCATGCTGGCCCGCGCGGCTGGCATGGAACCGTCGGCCCCTGATCAATCCGCCGAGGGGCGCTACTACGCCGCCGTGTCGATGGTCGAAGCGTATTCGGCGGCAATCGATGAGCTTCGGGCCGCGCTGGGCCTGGAGACTCACGCGGCTGTCGCGGCCGCCGCCCGCGAGGTGCGCGATCAAGCGGCGCGGGATTCCGCAGAAATCAGCGCGGCGGAAGAGTCCTCCATGCAGGCGGCTATTGATGCCGCCAACCAGGCCGCCCGCACCGCGGCGTGCGATGCCATGTCCAGGCTGGTCGTGGATGGGCGTGGCCGACGTGTGTGTATCACGTCACGGTCCTCGTATTCCGAGGGCCGTATGTCCAGCTTGGGCGGCTGGAATGCAGGTGGCGATGTCATGGCCAGGAGTATGGTCATGACGGCCGAGGATGGCCGGGATGTAACCGGCGAGGTCGTCGCCACGGTCGAGGGCGAGTTCCGCCTGGAGCAGCCCTACTGCCGGTCGTACCCAAACGGCGGCGAGACCTGGCATGGCGGCGGGCTAGTGCCTGTCGCCTCAACGGCCACAAGCGAGTGGCTGCCGGCCGGGTCCCGCGTCCCAGAGTGGCGGAGTGAGTCCCGAGTGGCGGCTGATTGGACTGCCGCCGACCTGGCGCGTGCCGACGACGCCATGATCACCGATCTGGCGGCGATGCCGGAAGCCTGGCTACAGGAGCGGGCTAATCTGGTGGCGGCGTTCGCGGGTGACCCAGACTCCGCCTATGGCGGGCAGAGCGGACGGAAGTATTCCGTCCGCGCAGAATTACGCACGGACCTGGTCGAGTACCAGGCCGCACAACGTGCCGCCGAAGCGGCGAAATCCGCCCGGGTGGCGTCTTCACCGTTCGCGGCGCTGGCCGCACTGAGGGGATCGTTATGAGCATCATCAACCTAACCCAACACCCTGCTACCCACGAGCAGGTCTCGGCAGGCGTATTCGACCTGCCGCCGGGTTTGCGCGGCGACCTGGTTGCCATGCTGACATTCGACGTCCTCCCTGGCGCGGATGAAGTCCGCGATCGCGCCCACGATATAGCCGTAATGGCGGCGATGCTGGCAAGCGGCGAGGACCGCGCCGAGGAAGTGGGCGATGAGGTCGCGGAGAACGATCTGGGGGCATTTGCCCTGAGCGCCATGATCGGCGGTGCACCGTATCTCATGGCACCGCTTGAAATTGCTTTGCGCGAGCAGGGCATCAAGCCAGTCTACGCCTTCTCGGTGCGCGAAAGCACCGAGCAGGTGCAGCAGGATGGGAGTGTCCGGAAAGTAAATACCTTCCGCCACGCCGGGTTTGTTCCGGCTGTGGAATAAGGGGAAACGCAATGGCTGAAATAAGCGTTTCCGAGTTGGCTCTCGCAATCGGGAGCGATAAAGAGGGGTGCGGTTTCGACCGCATCAACACAAAGATTTTCAGGGTGGTATTCCCGACCGATTACGGCACGATTGATCGTGACGTAACGGTAGCCGAAATGGCTGCCCTACTACCGCGTGCGTGTGAATTGGCGCACACTGATCTACTTGGGATGGTCGCGTGGCTGAACACGCTAGTTCCCGAAGGGTGGGCACCAAATCGCCATGCCCTTGGCGATGTAATCGCCCGTAGGGCGGTGGAAGTGGAGGACTTCGCATTCTGGAGCGGGCCTGCTGGCACGCATCAGGTAGAAGAGGTCATGGTCCGCGCTGATATGGCGCCGGACTACTCACCTGAATGCGAGCGGGTAGACCCGCCCCGCAAAAGCTGGGAGCCGATCCAAGCCGGCGACACCGTATGGATTCGTGCAGACCGCCAAAGCCACTTGCCGCCTATCAAGGTGGCAGCATGAAGTGAGACCCCTCACTCTGCCCGTCGCAGCGGGCAAAGATGAGCGGATTCCCGCACACCGCCGCCAGGTCGGTTACCTGGTATGCCGACGCGCTTGGCGCTGAGGCACACTCTTGGAGTTAGTCATGAAAAACATCACCATTACCGCGGTAATTGACCGCAATGTCGCAATCGCCGCTGGCCGGTCAGAGTATGGGGAGGTAGAAATCCCTGTTGACGTCGGCTCCCTGACAACAGAGCAGCGGGCCATCTTGGCCCGCCTGGACCGAATCGTGACTGACGGGTTTCTGCGATATCCGCTACGGCTCCCTCGGGTGCCAGCCGACGTAGCCGAAACGCTACCGCAGTACCTGGACGCCTGCCACGCGATCATCGTCGCGGCAGACGCGGCTGAGGCGGAGAAACAGGCTGCCAATGCGGCTAAGTGCCGCGTGATCGCAGCGGCCGCGCTCGCCCTCCCGGTGGATGCTTGGATATCGCGGGGCCGGGTGAGTATGCCAGGCAACATCTACCAGTTCGAAGCACCGGTAGACATGCGTGCGGCGCTCAACGCCCGTCGCGCCGAGGCGATGGCGGTTGTTAACGCAGCCGAAGCGGCTCGGCTGGAGAAGTGCGCCGAGGAAGAAAGCGCCAAGCGCGAGGCCGAGAAAGACCTAGAGGCAAAACGCAGTGCGCAGTATGCCGAATGGGTAGCCACCTACGGGACGATTTCCGAGAAGGCGCGCTATGCGCGTAGGCTGCTCTCCCGCGAGGCAATTCTCTCCGGGATGCGGGAGCAGGCCTTTTCGCCGCTTGCCGGGTTGGCAAGGTACGAGAAGATCACGCTAGACGATGTGCTAGAGTCCTACGGCGTCGATGACGGCGATCTTTCCTGCGCTTCCTACGACGCGGATTCCGCCAGCGATGATCAGTTCGGCTTGCTTCAGGACGTCGAGCGGCTCATGGAAGGCGCTACCTGCACTCTCCGGGGTCACCGCTGCGTACTCGCAAGCAGCAGCAGCGAGGAAGACGACGCTCATGCGGTCGTGCGCATGAGTATCCACGTGTCCGCCGTGGTCGGTTACCTCACGTTCAGCCGCGAATACGCGGCCTGACCCCACTCAGCTTCGCGCCGGGTTGTTCCGGTTGTGGGGAAAGAAAAAAACCGATAATCGCATGACGATTCGGTGCCAGTGGCCACTACAGGATTTAATCCTCCGGCTACTGGCCTGGACGGTGCCCACGGAGTACGCGAGTAGGCAGGAGCCGAAAGCCGACGTGGCGAAACCAAGCGCACCGCAAGCGCCACCCGGCTGGAAGGCCGGACCTATTGATTCAATTGAAAAAGGAAAAATAGAATGAGCATGAGAAAATTGATTAGTTTTGTCAAGTCGTTTTTTGTGAAGCAAAAAACAATCGTGGTAGACACCGCAGCCCGCAACTGGGCTACCCTGGATTATCCGACCTACCTTAGACGGAAAAAGGGGAAATAGTGATGAAATGCCTAGGGATGGTAATCAAGTGCGTTAATGAGAATTGTCTACGGCGTCTTAATCCCTTTGTTTTCAGGGCATTCGATAATCGGAATATGCGAGCCAAAAAGGAGGCAGCGTCATGAGCGTCGCTTATAAGGCATTCGGCATGGATATGCAATGCCGCGGTTACCAGTACGAGGTCGGGAAAACTTACACCCATAATAGCGAAGTAAAGCTTTGCGAATCCGGCTTCCATGCATGTGAATACCCACTTGACGTTTTTAGCTACTACCCCCCGGCCCGTAGTCAGTTCGCCATCGTCGAACAAGCCGGGAACCTGGACCGCCATGGTAACGACTCGAAGGTTGCCAGCGAGTCGATAACAGTCAAGGCAAAGATTGACATAGCAGAAATGGTGAAAGCTTCCATCGAATACACCAGTAGCCGGTGCAATCCAATTTGCCCAGACTCGCCGGCGTCGGCCACTGGTTGCTATGGCGCTGCATCAGCCAAGGGGGATTATGGCGCGGCGTCGGCTACGGGCTGTCAGAGCGCTGCATCGGCTACGAACCACCATAGCGCGGCAGCGGCCACGAGCGACCATAGCGCGGCGTCGGCTACGGGGTATCATGGAGCCGCGTCGGCTACGGGCTATCAGAGCGCTGCATCGGCTACGGGCTGTCAGGGGTCGGCATCAGCCACAAGCGGCCATAGTGCTGCATCGGCTACGGGCTGTCAGGGGTCGGCATCGGCCACAAGCGACTATAGTGCTGCATCAGCTACAGGCTACCGGGGCGCGGCGTCGGCTACGGGAGACTTGGGCGCAGCATCGGCTACAGGATGGTATGGCGCGGCGTCGGCTACTGGCGAGTGTGGCTCGGCATCAGCTACAGGCTACTTGGGAGCGGCATCGGCAACAGGCGACTATAGCACGGCATCGGCAGATGGAAAGCAGGGGGCGGCATCGGCTACAGGTAAGAATAGCGCGGCGTCGGCATCAGGAGAACAGTCTGTGGCGTGTGGCCTCGGATGCTCGTCTAAATCCATGGCAGCAAAGCACAGCGGAGCAATTGTTCTCGTCCATAGGGATAGTGGCGGGAACATTATTCACATCCGTGCCAGTAAGGTCGGAGAAAATGGGGTCAAGCCTAACGTCTGGTATTCGCTGAACGTGGACGGGGAATTTGTGGAGGAAACGTCATGAGCACCAAACTACTAACTTGGATAAGTGTATGTACATAGGAAATTTAGATTATGAATATCATTCGTAATATACAAGTACCAACCGGGAATATCCTTGTTGTTAATGGTGATAAAGGTAAACTGGAACTTCTATTTTGACATTTAATCCGTATAAAGAACACGAAGGAAATCTAAAAAAAGCAGGATACGATGTTCTTGTTTTTATAGCATCTGAAGAGGAAGATTTAGGGCGTATAACATGCGGAAATGCAATCTTAAGTGGAACAATGCCATTATGTGAACATAAAGAGATATAAGCATAATGTATATACACAAGAAAGTGCGGACAATTTGCAATTTAGATTAAGGTAACTGTTCCACGCCATAGATGGGGGGCTTTCAGCTACATCATAGGGATCACGATGCGTGAATCTGAAGAAAGTAAACACCGGCAACCTACGGTTGCGACACATGGCGCACCACCCGCCCATTACAGCGCCCTCGCGGCCTGACGTACCAGTTCCTTGACCTGTGCTGCTGGCATCCGGTCCAAGTGGAAGATGCAGTTATGCGTGCGCTTGTTCAGGAAGCGCCAGAGAACCGCAGCGCGAAGCAGCGGGGCGATCTCGTTAATGCGCTTCTCTGTTGTCTCCGCATCACGTTCGTCGATTACATCTTGTCGATCTTCTTCCTCGCCACAATAGCCACCAACCACCTCTCTAAACATCGGTGATACAGGCGGGAAGTAGTGCCTCATCACGATTGATATGTATCCTGACCTACACCACGCCGCCCAGTTACCCAGGCGACGCATCCCTTCCTCAGTCCTAGACTCCGACATTCAGCATCTCCGTCTAACGCACACAATGATTACTCAAGAACTCGTGTTAGATAGTACCCCGATTTCTTCTCCAAGCGCGTAAACCAGTTACAGGAACTCGGCAAGCTGGAATTCAAACAAAGGCCGCATGGGGCGCAAGTATTCTTGGTTTCGTTTGGGCAATACTTGGCGCTTCATTATCTGTGGCATTAACTGAAATGCTTAATGACAAGAACGAATGTATTACCGCCAGCACCAACAATCATTCCGGACAGCAAGTAAAAAGTCGGCCAATACAAGTTGATGCGGCCAAACCCCCATCCGGAAGTGCTGTTGACATACCAATAAAAAACCATGAGCAAGGCAAATAGCAACAATATAGAAGCAGCAATCCCTAACATGGCGCTCGACCCGGACGCTCGAACATGCGGCTTTGGTCTTCGCTGGCGTGACCACTCGCGCCGGTTAGCTCTACGTTGGGCGTCAATGGCATGTTCGGCTGCGTCTGTACGCTCAGCGATCCGACAAGTGGAAGGTTCAAGCCCGCGAGAAAGTTAAGGCCCGTCCCATAGCGATGCGTACGCATGAAGTAGAGGCCAATTTTTCCGGCGTGTTGCGGAGTCCATGTGACATTCCACCTCCACGTCAAAGACCATTTCCAGTGCCATGCCGCCAGCGTGTAGCTGCTGCACGGAGTCCCGTTGCAGTGCTGCCGCTCAATAAGTGTAAGTTGTTTCGTTTTCATGTCGCTATCCTTTCAAAAGTTACGCCCAACTGTCGGTTCAACCGGACGATGTCAATCTGGTGAAGCAATGCCTCTACTGCCGTAAGAAGCGCATCTGTTTCATTCTTACGCTGATCCATATCACAAATGGAGCAATTCCCCCACTGCATTCAGTGTTTGCAATCCCTTGGGTGCTCCCCTGTAACCATAGCTATCTACTCCTCTTCCAGTCTCTTCCCACAAAACGCGCAAAAAAACATATTGTTTCCGTGCGGCGTACCCTCTGTTACCTCAAAGCGGTTACCGCATTCGGTATCCCATGCGCCATCCTCATCCAAAACCCATTTACATGTTTCGCTCGTTTCGCCCCGCTGCTCACTGCTTTCGCTGTCGCGTTCTAGCAGTAATTCTGTCAGTTGTTGCACCTGTTTGCTTAATTCTACAATGCAATTCTGGTGGTAAAGTTCTGTGAATGTTAATAGTGACATCAGATTTTGCTCCTAATTCTCGGGTTAGCTAATGAAGTTCATCCTTTGAATGTGCCGCCTTTAACATATGGTGTATTTTAGAACGGAATATCGTCATCCATGTACGCCTTGGTTCCACCACCAACTTGATGTTGTGCGGCATGGCGCGTCGGATCTGAATCGGAACGCTCCTGGGTTGAATGGTTTTCTTTGATGGAACCGCCCGCCAGTTCGATTTCCATAACGCGGGCAACAAGTTTGTACCCTGCGCCATTCTTGCCCTGGTACTCCTCAATGTGCGGTTCGCCAAGCACCACGTCTACCAGACCGCCCTTGAGCAGATAAGGAGCCAGCGCCTCGGCGCGCTTGCCCCACAGCGAGGCATCTACCCACTGGCTTGGCCTCCTATTGTCCTCACCCTTCCGTCCGTAGTTAAAGGCCAGCGACAAATTGCACACCGCATCGCCGTTACTCAGGAAACGCACAAGTGCATCCCCACCCAATCTTGTTAGTCCAGTCATAATCATTTACTACTCCTTGATGGTTGAATCCTCACATCAGACTCGTTGCGACTATCGGCCTGTTGCGGAACGTCGAGCGATAATTCTCTCCGTTCCCTAGCTCTTTCCCAGTGGTCGCCAAACCTCATTGTGAGTTTGCACGTCTCGCGCAAGTAGCGATCCAAGTCATGCGTCATCTGGCCTACCGCATCGGCAAATATCTTCATCTTCGCTTCGTCGCGCTCAATTATGATGGCGTGAAACGGCCTCTCGTACATCCGGGGGTTGTAGTTGCAGAAGTGCCAGAACTCGGCGCCGGTGACAAACATGGAAAACTGCATCTGTTCCATGTACTCTTGTTTCGGGACTTCTCCGCCAATGAAATCCATGTAGACCGCATTAGTGAATGGGCACTTGATCTCGGCACCGCTGTACTCGTCCACAATTCCATCCGGGCTACATCCGTAGCGCATCCCAACATCGCCATAGATGAACGGTATTTCATGCACCGGCAGGCCAGTATGGAAGGCGAATGTTGCACGTGCATCCGATTCGTTGGACTGCCCCCACTCGGTCTGCTTGAAGCCACGGCTATCCTCGGCATCTGCCATGATCTCTCCGGCCAGTTCGAGCATGTAGGCCTTACGCGCCGCGCCAGGACCCTTGCCAGAACGGTCGGTGGCGATCAGGTCTTTAGCCCGGCTGGCGGTAATCACTCCTCGGCGCATCAGTATCCACTCCGGAGAACCTTGTTCTACTGCCGCGCCATCGAAGCCCATGCGAGCCATTGTCAGCGCGGATAGTTCGGCACGCATCTGCTCCATAGACTTCATCATGGCGCCACCACCGCTAGGGCAATAGAAATTACACTCGCCGCCTCGTTCCGCGTCAAGTCTGAAATGGTCGGTACGTCGCGCTTGACCGACTTGTGCTGGGCGCACCAGCCGCGCAATTGTTCCCATGTCTTACCCTTCTTTGTCAGCCCAGCCTCGATCTGGGCAATCTGCTCGACCGTAATAGCGATGTCCTCAACCACAGGCTCTTCTGATAGGACGATTCCCTCGCCGCCGTCAGTGTCCATGTAGTGCACCGCCTGTTCTAGGCGGCTTCCATTCTCGCCTTTAGGCCAGGTTTTAGCGGCCTGCTTTATTACCGTCTTTTTAATCATCTCCTCCGGGTCCGTCACCCATGGGCCTGACTTGCGCTTGTACGCCTCGGAGCGGCCCCTGATCTTATCTATCAGGCTCATTGGCATAGCATGGGTGAGGAAGTCGCCATTTGGTAGCTTCACGGTAACGTAGGCGCCGATGATGTCCCCGCGCTCATCGCTGAACGGGTTATAGGTATGGATCGGCTCTTGTGACAGTCCGCGCATCTCGAAAGTATCTGAATTGCGCACTACGCGAGCCTGCCCCCAGAGGATACACCCGTCCTGCATGGCCATTTGTAGGAGGCCCATGTAGGAAATGTCCAGGCACACCTTCTGGTTGCGCGGCACCAGATACGCCTGCTTGGCGGCTGGATTGAGGCTGATCCCGATGGCCGCCACGTTGACGATGGCCGCCTTAAGGCTGTCTGGGTTTCCCAGGGCGACCTTCATCAAAAAGTCGTTGCCAGACAGAACTTGCATGGCAAACCCTGACTCGGCTGCCCACTTGGCGTCGGTATCGAAGCCTGGCCTTGCGGCCGCCAGAAACGTGCCCTTTTGGGCCGATACCATGGTTTGCAGTTGTGTTGCGCTCATGACGCTTCCTTTGTTTTGTTAAGGTTCATATCGCGCAGCCAAGCCGTAACAGCGGACTCATCGGCGTCGAAAGCGGCCGCCAGCACGGCGATTATCTCCGCATCTGACGGGCGTACGAACAGGGCGGCGGCGGGCGCGGGTTCCAACTCTACCAATGCAGCTTCTTCTTCCGCGTCAATAGCAGGGATGACCAGTTCCTGGGCCGCCTCATTAGGTTGGTTAACCCATTCCAATGCTAACTTTTCCGGTTCCAAGGTTTCGGCTGCGACTACCGGGGGTACCCGTTCGGCCTCCTGATCCTCTTCCATCTTCTTGATTCGGGCCTCGGCGGCGTCAAGGGCATCCTTCGCGGACTTGGCATTGGCGGCGGACAATTCTTCTTGGCGTTTGCGATCAGCAGCCAATTCAACCTGCGCACTTAACGCAAGCGCGGCATCGGCCTCTTCCTTCGCCCTGCGAGCGGCGTCCTCAACAGCACGCTGATCCCGCTCGGCCTTGAGCCGCTCCCGAAGGCGCTCCGCTTCTGCGCGCGCTTCGGCCGCAGCGGCTTCCGCTTTGATGCGATCCGCTTCTGCCCGGGCCAGGCGATCCGCCTCGGCCATCTCGCGGTCGACGGCGCTGGTATAAATTGAGTTCAACTGCGTCACAGCCAATGTCTTGGCGTTCTCGGCATCGAAGGTCATGTCCTGGTAGTCGTCGGCATCAATCGCCTGCGCGTTCATCGCGTTCAATGCCTCCTGCACCGCGCTGGCTGACGCAGTGAGCAGCGCAGTCGGTACGCCGGTGAAGCGCTGCACGATCAACGCCTTGATCCCGTCGCGGCGCACGACCTCGACCCGTTCCGCCTCGGCACGCTCGGCGGCCTGCGCGGCTTCCCAATCGTCCTGCAACGCTTTGAGGCGGGTTTCCTCCGGCTCAATGATGCCGATCAGACGCCGCTCCTCGGCTATTACGGCTTTGCTGAATTTAGTGGCGTCTTCGCGCGCCGCCTTGCCCAACTTCTCAATATCCACGCGGGCAAATTTCAGGCTGACCCGCTGCGCGTGGCACTGCTCGTAACCGGCCTTGTTTGCGATTGCTACGATCTCGCCGGCCGATTTCGCAAGCATTAGCAGACGCTGCTCATGCTTGCTGGCGCCCAGCGCAATAGCGGCGCGATCTACTGGTGCCAGTTGGCTGTTTGGAACGATCATCAGATTTTGCTCCTAGATGAGTGATGACGCCGGCTTAATGCCGACAAATAAACCACGCTTTGCGAAGCGCGGTTAGGCGGCCGCAGCCGTAGGTGTCCCGATGCAGGCGGTAGGTGTGGTATAGCCGCGCTCCTGGTAGGGTGCCGCTGTTGATGTATAAGGCCAACAGCGCGAACAGTATCGCCAGCGACAGGCCGACAAGGACGGAGATAAGATCAATCATTGTTACTCCTATTGAGATAATTACTGCTGCTTCCAGATTGTTGATGCGCGATAACAGAACGCACGCAACCACGTCTATTAATAACACGAGGCAGCCAAGGATGATGATATTGAAGGTGTTCATACCGACCCCTGAACATCGTTCGGTGCATCAAGACAAGCTGCGAGCCAGTATGCCAGGCGCCATACATGAAGCGGAATACAGTGGCGAGGGCATTGAGGCGACATGAGGTGAAGGGCATTACATACCCCCTATTTGATGGTCCGCTCGGAGCATGGCCGCGCGGCGGATAAGGTCGATCACGAAGCGCCCGGTGATGACCTCGGCGGTGTCGTGGTGCTGCACTAGGGCGTGGCAGGCGAAGTAGATGATTTCGCCGCGCTGGGCTTCAAGAGCTTCCCAGTGGTTAGCGAATTCCTCGCTGGCTCGCATGCTGCTGGCGCATTCTGAGAGGATTGCGTCGGCTTCGGCCTGGATGCGCGCTTCGTAATCTTCTGCATGGATCACATACAATTCACGCTCCCTGGCCCGGTCTTCTGTGTTGTTGCTCATTTCACTCTCCTGTTGGTTTCACGTGTCGGTTACTGCACCGTTTGGATTTCGCCCGCTCAGGGTGGCCGGTGTGTCGCCTGCTCCATGCCGTCCTGCGGGCCTGTCACCGTAGTCCTATGCCGCGAGGCTGCTGGGTGAGGGTGTCCACTGTGGGCGGTGGGTGATGTGAATTATACGCCAATGAATAGGTTGCGCAATACGGTAACGCATAGATTCACAAAAAAATCTAGCCATATGGGTTGGAGGGTGGGCGGTGGCAGCGTACGGTCCAGACGAGGTGTCCGGCGACGAACTATCTGTGCGCGCATTGACTTCGATATTCGCTGCTGTATAGTATCTGGCCATGGAAACCACCACTCAATCAAATATCAAGACTCTGCGGGCCAGGGGCTGGTCGCAGAGTCGAATATCCAGGGAGACGCACATCCCCCAGCCGCGCCTGAGCCGGTGGGAGTCCGGCGATGTTCCGGGCGCGGCTGATGATGCACTGCGCTTGGCTGCGCTTGTGTCTCGCACCGCCGAAGACCGCCCTGTTAGCAGAAAAAGGTAACAGAGATGCCTACCGTGAATCTGCATCGTGGCGATGACGGCAAGCTCTCCGGCATCAGCGAACGAGATCAGAGGGCGTATGCCAAGTTCCGTAAGCGGCTCGAATCGCTTGGCGATGAATCCATCGTGTTTTCATGGGTTGAGCCGCGCAGTGGGCCGTATCACCGCCGTTTCTTCGCAATGGTCGGGCAACTGTTCGACATGCAGGAGCAATTCCAAGACGAGGAAGACCTATTATGTTGGCTCAAGGTCGGCGCTGGGCATTGCGACTTGGTGCCTGGCCCGCACGGAAAGCCTGTTGCACTGCCGAAGTCGATCAAGTGGGCGAAGTTGGATCAGGCCGAATTCGAGCCTGTCGCACGGTCGATCTGGGCGTTCGCCCGCTCGCTGCACGCATCCCGTTTTCTCTGGCCGCACCTGACCGACCAACAGGGTGCTTCCGCCATCGAGACATTCTTGGCCGGATTCGGGGAGTAACTATTGCAAGCGAACACTATCATGGCACGGCAGGGCAGCGCTCGGCAACGCGTGGCGCGGCTAGACAAGGCAAGGGCAGCACGGTTGAGGATTCTAACGAGTCCTCTTCCGGGTGCGTTTGCATCAACACGGCGCGGCAAGGTTTGGCATCGCGGGGCGTGGCCCGGCGCGGCGTAGCATTGCAACGCGAGGCAAGGGAGTTTGCAGTGGGAAGCGACTTATGGGCGCTTCCCGGTGGAAACACCAACACGGCGCGGCAAGGTTTGGCA
>Ga0210028_1000171_pt1 | contig 53960 bp, 56 predicted proteins | sample CryGeymeta201513_FD_185468 | JGI IMG/M metagenome (GOLD analysis project Ga0210028, IMG submission 185468) | Groundwater microbial communities from Crystal Geyser aquifers in Utah, USA - Crystal Geyser metaG 2015-13 (SPAdes) (version 2) | ecosystem: Environmental > Aquatic > Deep subsurface >...
TGCTGCGCCAGGCCGACCAGGCCATGTACCAGGCCAAGCAAGCGGGTAAAAACCGCTGGCGCGAGTTTGATGCCGAGCAAGACGCCTGCCTGCGCGACTGGCACCAGGACCTGCGACACATCCAGCAAGCCCTGCACAAGCAGGAGTTTGTGCTGTATTACCAGCCCAAGGTGAACATGCGCACCGGTCAGGCAGTGGGCGCCGAAGCGTTGATTCGCTGGCAGCACCCCGAGCGCGGGCTGTTGCAGCCGATCGATTTTTTGCCCGTGGTAGAAGACCATGCGTTGGCCATCGACATTGGCGAATGGGTGATCGACACGGCGCTGGGCCAGATTGAAAGCTGGCAGGCCCAGGGTTTGCATTTGCCAGTGAGCATCAATGTGGGTGCGCAGCAGCTGCAGCAAGCCAATTTTGTGCTGCGCCTGCGCGCCCTGCTGGCGCGCCACCCCGGCGTCAACCCCGCTGACCTGACGCTGGAGATTCTGGAAACCAGCGCGCTCAAAGACATTCCCTACGCGTCGCAGGTGATCGAAGACTGCCACCAGATGGGGGTGGCTTTTGCGTTGGACGACTTTGGCACCGGCTGCATCGACTTTGTGCTGTCGCCGCAAGACATTGCCAAGGAAATTGTGCGCATCGCGCAAAGTGAAGACGATACGCCGGCCTAGGAATCCTGCCCGGTCTGAGCCGTGTCGCCCTGCAGCAACTGCCGCAGCACAAACGGCAAAATGCCGCCGGCCCGGTAGTAGTCCACCTCGATCGGGGTGTCGATGCGCAGCAGCACTGTGACCACCGTCAGGCTGCCGTCGGCGCGGGTAATCACCAGTTGCGCCTCGCTTTGCGGGAGCAGGTCGGCATCTGGCAGGATGTCGATCTGCTCGTTGCCGGTCAGCGCCAGGCTTTGCCAGCTGTCACCCGCCCTGAACTGCAGCGGCAGCACGCCCATGCCGACCAGATTGCTGCGGTGGATGCGCTCAAAGCTCTGCGCCACCACCGCTTTGATGCCCAGCAGCTGGGTGCCTTTGGCGGCCCAGTCGCGGCTCGACCCTGTGCCGTATTCCTCACCGGCAAACACCACGGTCGGCGTGCCTGCGGCCATGTAGCGGCTGGCGGCGTCAAAGATTGACACCATTTCACCCTGGTACAGCGTCCAGCCGCCTTCGGTGCGCGAGCCATCGGCGTCTGGCGCAATCATCAGGTTCTTGATGCGCACATTGGCAAAGGTGCCGCGCACCATCACGTCATGGTTGCCGCGCCGTGCGCCGTACGAGTTGAAGTCGGCTTGTTGCACACCGTGGTTCAGCAGCCACTGGCCCGCGGGGGAGCTTGCGGCAATGGCGCCAGCCGGAGAAATATGGTCGGTGGTGATGGAATCGCCAAACAGCGCCATGATGCGCGCGCCGCGCACCGACGCGGCGTCATTCGCGGCCGTTGCCGTTGCCGCTGCCGTCGCCATGGTGAAGTCGGCAAAGAAGGGCGGCTCGGCAATGTAGCTGCTGGCGGGCCAGGTGTAGCAGGTGCCGGTGACGCCTTCAATGGCTTGCCACAGCGGGCCGGGCTCGGTGGCAATGCGCGCGTAGTTGTCGCGGTACGCCTTGCCGTTCATGGCGTGGGCCATCAGCGCCTGAATCTCGTCGCTGGTGGGCCAGATGTCGGCCAGGAATACATCTTTGCCATCGGTGCCCTGGCCCACAGGCTGGGTGCTGAGGTCGCGCAGCACGGTGCCGGCAATCGCATAGGCCACCACCAGCGGCGGGCTGGCCAGAAAATTGGCCTTCAGGTTGGGGTGAATGCGCGCCTCGAAGTTGCGGTTGCCCGACAGCACTGCGGCACACACCAGATCTTGCGCCGTGATGAGTGCATTGAGTTCAGGCGTCAGGTCGCCGGCGTTGCCGATGCAGGTGGTGCAGCCGTAGCCGGCGAGCGCAAAACCGAGTCGCTCCAGGTAGGGCAACAGGCCGGTACTGGTGAGGTATTCGGTGACGATGCGCGAGCCCGGCGCCAAAGACGTCTTGATGTGCGGCTGCACCGTGAGGCCAGCCTCTACCGCTTTTTTGGCCAGCAGGCCGGCCGCCAGCAGCACGCCGGGGTTCGAGGTGTTGGTGCAGCTGGTGATGGCGGCAATCAGCACGTCGCCATTGCCTACGGTAATGCCGGGCGCGCTGTGCCCGGGAACAGCATCGGCTGCCGCCACGGCGGCCTGACTGGCCTCCAGGGTGGGCCGGTTCTCTGCCATTTCGGCCACTTCGCGCGGCGCGCCCGAGGGCACAGGTGGCGCCAGCGGTGCCACGCTGGCTGGCACGGTAAGGCTGACGGGAAAGCGCGTCAACAGCCTCTCGGCCGACTGGTTGAAGCCATTTTGCGCATTCGGTTTGCTAAAAAGTTCGGCAAATTGCGCTGCCACCCGTCCCAGCGCAATGCGGTCCTGCGGCCGCTTGGGGCCGGCCAGGCTGGGCGTGACCTCGGCCAGGTTGAGTTTGACCACTTGCGAGTAGTCAATGTCGCCGGCCAGCGGCACGCCAAACAGGCCCTGCGCCTTGAAGTAGGCCTCAAACGCTTCGATTTCGTCGGCGCTGCGGCCGGTGCCCCTGAAGTAGTCAATGGTCTTTTCGTCCACCGGAAAGAAGCCCATGGTGGCGCCATATTCGGGCGCCATGTTGGCTATTGTTGCGCGGTCGGGCAGGGCCAGGGTGCGCGTGCCGTCGCCAAAAAATTCGACAAACTTGCCCACCACCTTGTGCTGGCGCAGGGTTTCGGTCACGGTCAGCACCAGGTCGGTGGCGGTCACGCCTTCGACCAAGTGCCCGGTCAATTCAACCCCGACCACGTCGGGTGTCAGCAGGTACACCGGCTGGCCCAGCATGGCGGCTTCAGCCTCGATGCCGCCCACGCCCCAACCCACCACGCCAATGCCGTTGATCATGGTGGTGTGGCTGTCGGTGCCCACCAGCGTGTCGGGGTAATAAATGTCGTCCTTGCCTTGGTGCACACCACGCGCCAGATGCTCCAGGTTCACCTGGTGCACGATGCCAAAGCCGGGTGGCACCACGCCAAAGGTGTCAAAGGCTTGCATGCCCCATTTCATGAATTCGTAGCGCTCGTGGTTGCGCTTGAATTCAAGTTTCATGTTGAGGTCGAGCGAGTCTTTGTGGCCATAGTGGTCCACCATGATGGAGTGGTCCACCACCAGGTCCACCGGCACCAGCGGTTCGATGCGCTGCGGGTCCAACCCCAGGCGTTGCGCCGTGCTGCGCATGGCGGCCAGGTCAGCCAGCAGCGGCACTCCGGTGAAGTCTTGCAGCACCACGCGCGCGACGACAAACGGAATCTCGTCGGTGCGCGCTGCGTTGGCTTGCCAGCCAGCCACCTGTGCCACATGCTCTGCCGTGACCTTGAGGCCATCGCAGCTGCGCAGCACGGCTTCGAGCACGATGCGCAACGACACCGGCAGGCGCCCGATATTGGGAAATTGCCCGGCCAGCGCCGGCAGTGAGTAGCACTGGCCCACTTTGCCAGAGACTGTGGTGAAAGGTTTCAGGGTGGTGGCAAAAGCGTGCGTCATGGTGGTCTCCGGCAGGGTGATGGTTAACTTCATCAGATTACCCGGCCTGGGGGTGGTTCCGTTGTGCGCTAGCACACAGACGCCCGCCTTGGGTGGGCAAAAAATGGCCTGATGAAACACCTATACCCTCCCATGCCCATTGCCATGCACTCACCTGCGCCGTCGCCAGAGCCGATGCCGCCCATGCCCACGCCGCCAACGCCCAGGCCGGCGCCCGTTGAGCCTCCGTTTCCTGCGCCGCCACCCGGACCGCTGCCGACACCGCTGCCGATGAAGGTTTAGCCATTCCGAAATACGCCACCCGGCCCTGCCACTTCCATTGAACGATTGCGTACACCATTCAAAAGTTGCCGCGTCGGATTTTGATTGTCGTGGGCGTGGCCGGCGTGGCGCTGATCGCCGGCTTGCTGGTGTCGAATTTCAGGGGCGGCGAGACCAAAATAGAGCGTCGCATTGAACGCCTTTATGCGCTTGAGGATACGCGTTTTACCCAAGAGCTGGGCATGCTGCTGGGCGCCTTCATTGCCGCATTCACTGGCGGCGAGTTCACCGCCGCCTGGGTACCCGCACTGTGGGAACAGCGCTTTGGCCCTGATGTGACACTGCGCCTCGGGGTGGCGTTTGTCGGTGGCGTCGCGACCGCCCATGTGATGTTCCGCCTGTGAGGAACGCCATGGCTATTGCTGCAAAACCACGGCCCGACAAGGCCCCACCGGTGCTCGTCATCCCGGTGCACGAACCAGAAGACTTGGACGAGCCAGACAAACCGGATTCAGCGCGCCAGTTGGTGTTGGGTTTGCTGTTTGGTGTGGTGTTTGGTTTTCTGCTGCAAAAAGGCGGCGTGGCCAACTACGAGGTGCTGATGGGGCAGTTTCTGCTGACGGATTTCACCGTCATCAAGATCATGCTCACGGCCATCATCGTTGGCATGCTGGGCAATTTTGGGCTGCGTGCGCTCGGCCTGGTCAAGCTGCATTTAAAGCCGACGCGCTACGCTGCCAACATGATTGGTGGCCTGCTGTTCGGGGTCGGGCTTGGCGTGCTTGGCTATTGCCCGGGAACCGGCATCGTGGCGCTGGGGCAGGGCAACTTTGACGCGATTGCCGGCCTACTGGGCCTGATCGTGGGCAGTTATGTCTATGCCGAAACAACGGGCCTGCTCGCCTCAACTCTCATGAAAATCGGCTACCGCGGCGAGATCATTTTGCCGGACGTGCTGGGCATGCGTCTGGTGGTTTTTCTGGCGCTGTTTGTGCCGCTGCTGGCGTTGGGACTGTACCTTGTGATGACGCTGGCACCCTGACCGGCGCAGCTCACACCGCCACCACGCTTGGTAATTGAACTTGCCCTGGCCGCGAAAGACTTCGGGGTGAGGTTCAAGGTAACCGTGCAGGTCGTTGAGTTGCAGGAGGGTGAGGTGGCGTTGGCTCATGGATGCATTCAGGTTAGCGTAGCGAGCCCTGGTTAGTTGCTGCACTCTGTGCGGTTGCGAACGCTGTCTTCGAAAAGGCGCTGAATCATTCACAACAAACCGACTGTCAAAGCAGCATTTTGAAAGATGCGACCTGCAGCCCGTAGCTCGGATGGAGCGCAGCGCAATCCGGGTTTGCCGTTTGCCCCACCATAGCAGCGCGCCCCAAACCTCCCGCATTGCGCTTGCGCTTCATGCGGGCTACGGGGTCAACTTGCATTGACTGCGGCCCTGTTCGAGCAATCGCGTAGGGTCGACTGTGCGGCTTTGCCAGACTGTGCGCTAGCGCACTGACGGTCAATCTGTCGATTCATTACGCTGCGCTGCGTATCAACATGGTGCAATGCAATGAATATCTCCAGATCACTTCTGTCAATTTTTGGTACGTTTTTGATTTTTGGTCACGCCGCACACCACCAGCGGCATCGGCAACACTTCGTTTGCGCAATTTGACCGCGCCATGCCTTACCCCTCTTACGCCAAGATGAGCGAAGACGACATGCGCGCCCTGTACGCTTTTCTGATGAAAGGCCTGGCGCCGGTCAGTCAGGCCAACAAGCCAGCAGAGATGCGTTGGCCGTTCAGCATGCGTTGGGGCCTGTCATTGTGGAACTGGGCGTTTCTGGATGATGCGCCCTTCACGCCGGACGCCAACCAGGATGTCGTCTGGAACCGGGGCGCCTATCTGGTGCAAAGCTTGGGGCATTGCGGCGCCTGCCACACGCCGCGCGGCCTTGCTTTCCAGGAGAAGGTCATGATTGATGCCGGCCCGGTTGGCAAGCACTTTCTTGCGGGCGAAACGGTTGAATCGTGGCACGCCTACAGCCTGCGCAATTTGTGGACGGTAGAGGACACCGCGCTGTTGCTGAAAACCGGACAAAACAGTTTCACCACGGTGTCGGGCAATATGGCGGAGGTGATTCATAACAGCACTCAGCATTTCACGGATGCCGACCTGACAAGCCCAACCTGGAAAATGGCAAGTTGGTGTACGAGGTGCAGTGCGCGGTATGCCACGGCAAGGACGGCGAAGGCTTGAAGCAGGCTGACGGCAAATTTATCTACCCGCCGGTTTGGGGCGATCAGTCATTCAACATCGGCGCCGGCATGGCGCGTACCTACACCGCAGCGGCCTTTGTCAAACGCAACATGCCGATCGGTATGCATGAGAAATTCCCGCTGGGACAAGGCGGGCTGTCCGATCAGGAGTCTGTGGATGTGTCGACGTATTTTTCGCGCCAGCCCCGTCCGGATTTTCCGGACAAGGGCAAAGATTGGCCCAAGGGAGGCAAACCAGTGGATGCGCGTTACTGAGCCGTGAACTAATCTTTTGGTTTCGTTGCAGCGCCAGCAGCGGCGCCGCCAGCTGCGCCGGCAACGGCACCGATTGCAGCTCCGACCATAACGCCAACCGGGCCTGCCACTGCGACGCCAATGGCGGCACCTGTGGCCGCACCTGCCAAGCCGCCACCACCGATGTAAACCGAGTTGGCTTCGCGCTCGACGTCTTCGGGTTCTAGCTGTGTCTGCGCCGCTGGGTCCGGGTCTTGCGACGGAACGCCGTGGCCGGGATTGGCCTGCTCGGCCAGGTCTTCGTCCTCCGGCTCGGCGTCGGGCAGCGGGGCGTCGGGCATTGGGGTATCGGGCATTGGGTTGCCAGGCACAGGGTTGCCGGGGATCGGGCTCCCGGGCGTTGGGGTGATCAATGGGTTCATGTGCTTCTCCTGGTTGAGTTGACGATGCAACTTGTCCGTCAACTGTTTGGCAACGTTAAGCGCACCACAACAGTCCCGTCCGTGCGACAGCGTACGTTTGCCGACGATTGAAGACCTCAGCGCGGCATGAGGTGGCCACTGCTGCGGGCGTCCCGAAACAGTCGCCACGCCCATGCGCCGCCAAGCGTGATGCCCAGTGCCATGACGCCGCCCCCGGCGTTGAGTTGACTGTCGAGCGCGTACGCGTTGCAAAGCCGCCTGTCGGTGGTGGCGAGGAAGGCGCCCACGGAGATCAACATCGAGACGGCATACCCAACGAAGAACAGCTGCAGCACCGCAGGCGCGCGCTCAATAGACATCTTGAGCATCGCGCCGCACGCGATCAGGGAGACAAACTTGAGCGCATCGACCGAAGGCAGCACGACCGCGCGGTTGATGGCCAGCGGAAGCATCCAGTAGGCGGCGATCAGCTGACTCGCGAGAAAGCCGGTCAACCCAAATTGATTCCAGGGGCCAAGGTGGCGCCCATTCAGGCCGTTCATGCCCTCGATGCCATTGCCCAACAGCCACCAGCCGCCAGCCGCCAACGACGAGCATCGGCATTTGGACCACCATGTGCCAGACCGAGCTTTGCTCGATGAGACTGCGCAAAGGGGGTACGGACAGGGCGCCGTCGGCCAAGCACACGGCCAGACCGGCCCATGAAGCGCGCCATGCACTGCCGCTCATGGGCTGGCGGCCAGCGCCGTCGCCAGAGCAAGGTCTACATCGTCGTAGTCGAGGATGCGAAACAGCAGGCCGGCGTTGGTGACGAGGTGCAGGGCGGCGTTGTGCTCGAACTCGCCCAGCGGAGCCGGGATCACCATGATCCCGAAGGCGTCGAGCAACTCGCGTCGGTCCGGTGCCGAGCTGAGCGTCACCAGACGCCAGACGCGCGGGTCCATGCGCATGCGGTCGCGGTAAGCGCTGAGCGAGTCTGCCGTGTCATGGGCCGGATCGAAACTGATCGAGAGCAGTCCCACGCGCCCGGTGAGCCCGCGTGCCTGAATCTGCTGCTGGAGTTGCTGGAAAACTGTGCCAAGCGCCAGGCACACCGTCTGGCAGCGGGTGTAAACAAAGTCCACGATCCATATCCGTTTGTCTTGGCCACTTTCTCCTGATGGCGCACACCGCCGCGCTGGCGACGAAGGTCTTCCACAGACCTTCCCCACCGGCGCGTGACTCAGCTGCCGGACATGAGTTCTTGGCTGGCCTCGTCGCCCGGCGCCATGGCCTGTTGCAGGTCGTCCTCTTCTGCCGCAGTGGCAGCGGGGTCCTCGACACGGCCCAATTCGTTGAGCGCAAAGATTTCGGTCGCCGCGGCCGTTCCATCGCCAAACAGGTGTCCAGGTTGTGATCAAGCCCTGCAACTGGCGACATGATCGTTTGACGATGCCATTCGCCCACGCCAAAAAAATCAGCGCATCTGCAAAGCGTGGCCCAGTGCGAACACCGAATTGCTGACATCGGCACGGACAGATTTTTGCACCGGCGCTTTGAACACGCCCCGGTTTTGAACTGGTTTTTGCTCAATCTTGGCACCCATGGCCAACTGGGTCTTTGCCAGGCTCTTCAAAGTGACAGACCGCATGAAATCTTGCACTTTGGCGTTCATGGTGTCCCACAGATCTTTCGTCATGTCTTGCGCCAGTGAAGCTTCTTGCCGCTTTGTTTTTGGTGGCGGGTCTTCGACGGCCAAGATGATGTCTGCCACCGTGATGTCATCACTGCGATACCCCAGTGTGTAGCCGCCACCAGGGCCGCGGATGCTGGTGACCAAGCCATTCTGGCGTAACTTGCAGAACAACTGCTCGAGGTAGGACAGTGAAATGGGATGGCGCGACGCGATGTCGGTCAGCGGTACCGGCCCGTATTCCTGCCGTAATGCAATGTCAATCATCGCAGTCACTGCCAAACGGCCTTTGGAACTGAAACGCATTTTGAATACTCCTGTGATGGCATGGAACCTGCGCCAATGTAATTGCGGGCAATGGTGTTGGTTTGTTCGGTAGCGAACCGACCGGGTTTTGTTGCATAAATATTATTTGCCGACATCAGACAAGGAGCCATCATGAGCAGCACGAGCACAGCTATTTCGCCGGAATCCATCGTTACGCCTCAGTCCCTTCATAAAGAGGCCGCAGCGCAACTGGAAAAAGCCATCAAGTACCACCGGCAAGCAGCACTTTTTCATGATGCTGGCGATGCCAGTCAAGCAGAGAACCATGCCAGCCTTGCCTACAAGCATACGGAGCAGGGGCTGGCCGCCAGCGGCCGGGCATTAAACGTCTTGCTTTGGTAGAACCGATGCCCATCTTGCTGCCCATGCAGGTGATGGTGTAGCCGTTTTCCGCGAGGATATTTTGGTCGTCACACCTGCGGCGTGCTTCAAATAGTGTGATGTGCGCACGCAGCCGCACAGAAATACCTGCCCCGCCGGCCTACGATTTGGCCATTGCAAAAAGCACGGGCCGCCAGATTTCCCCGGCGCTCGATTTGCTCTTGGCCAACGGGAAGCTCCATGACCCAAACCACCACAGCACCCACCAAGGACAAGCCCGCATGAACTACCTTGCCCCCGATTGCGTTCAAAGCCCGTCCCTGGCAAGGCTGAGTACCGAGCCATTCCGCGCTGCGATGGAGTTTGCCCGGCACCAGTTCGGAAAGTCAAAATACCTGAATAACGCGCAAACATCGGCCGAATATACGTCTCGTAAAACGCCACCGGCACGTTGATGCAGCCGTAAGAAATTCGGTTGTCATCGGCAGTCGGCGAAACCAGGCGCGCCAGACGCCGCTCGGCGGGGTTGGAAGTCACCACGCGGTGCATGGAAACCGCTGCGTCGCAGTCCACCCACGCAACGTCTTCGCCACGGGCGTTGCGGCCGCGTTCGGCAACGAATCGGCCGGCCGGTGTGGTGCGCTCCTCTGGTCACACCAGGGCAATGGGGCGCTCGCCTATGCCGGGTACGTTCTCGGCACCCAGCGCGGCACCCAGCAAGACGGGAGAGGTTGCGACCAGGCGCGCATGCGCATCAAACACGTAAAGCAAAGCAGAGCGCTTGTCGATGATGACAAGCGTGGTGCCCTTGCTGTCGTCGGTGGCGGCGATCCAGTCAGCCACGCGCCTGGCGTCGGCTGAAGGCCTTGCAGCGCCAAAGTCAGCGGCAGGCGCAGCCGCAGAAATTGGTGGCCGTGCAATTTCGAAGTTGGTGTTGCTGGCCAGTTGCTCTGCCTGCGCTGTCAATGGAAAAGACAGCGCAAGCAAAACGCTGACCAGCACGTCACTACGCATCATTGCAGCAACGTGGGCCATGGCTTAGTTGCGGTCAGCTCGGGCCACGCGCTCAGTGGTGGGCGTGCGGCCGTCGGCAGCCGTGGAATCTGTCCGCGTGCCCATGCCAGCGGCGCCCGTGCCGTCAGTCCGGTTCATCGAGCTACCTGTGGCGGGCTGAGTTGTCGAACCCTGATACGGTTGGTTCGCTTGCTGCTGCATCTGTTCCTGCGTTTGTTGCTGAGACTGGGGCGTGATGCCCTGGTCCGGACGGATTTCCGTTGCGGTGCCCTGCGCATAAGCGCTGGTAGCGGCAGCGAAAACCGCAGCAGCGGCGATGATAAATTTTGATGAGTTTTTGAACACCTTCGCGCGCTCCTGATCAAGGACTACAAGCTTGACCCCAATCTGGTGACACTGGACGCGGAACTTGAAGCGCTGAGCATTGATTCGCTTGGCGTGGCCGAACTGCTGTTCAACGTGGAGGACGAATTCCACATCACGCTGTCGCCTGACGCGGTGGATTTACACACCCTGGGCGATGTGGTTCGTTTTATCGATGAACTCTTTGCCGAGCAGCAAGGCAACACAAGCAACACAAGCAATACAACCCAGAAAAGTGCGCTCATGCCACCCGGTGTGGCGGCGTCATGAGACGCGTCGCCGTCACCGGCATGGCCGGGGTGTCGTCCAACGACGAGGGCTACCAGACGCTTTACGCCGAAGGCTCGGACCGCATCAAGCCGTTCACCATCCTGCTGGGCATGCACAACGCCAGCGCCGCCTGGATTGCCATTGACTACAAGCTGCGCTGCCCGAGCCTGACGTATTCGACCGCCTGCTCGTCGTCGGCAGTGGCCATTGGCGAAGCCTGGTTGCGCATTGCCCACGGCACCGGTACGCCGGCCAATGACGCGGCAGAAACGGCGGCGATCAAGGCGGTGTTTGGCGCGCGCGCCAGCCATTCCCATCAGCGCCACCAAGGCAATGCACGGCCACCTGCTGGGCGCAACGGCTGCGCTTGAAGCCGTGCTGTCGCCGCTGGCCATGCAGCACGCGGTGGCCTTGCCCACGCTACACCTGAACACCCCCGACCCGGCGTGCGACTTGGACTATGTGCCCAACTTGGCCCGCAGCGGTGTAGCCGCCAGAACCATGTTGTCAAACTCTTTTGCGTTTGGCGGAAGCAACGCGGTGTTGGTGTTGCGTCTGCCAGGCACATTGCCCCTTGGACCATGCTAGTATTCAAAGCATGAGCCCCATCACTTTTGATACCCTGAAGTTTGTTGAACGGCTTGAGCGGGCAGGGGTGAGTCGCGAGCAGGCCACGGCCATGGCCATGGCTGAGGCTTTTAAGGATGCCAGCGGTGAAGCCGAGATTGCCACACGCAAAGACGTCGCCCTGGCTGTGGCAGAGATCAAAACAGAAATTATGGGTGTGCATGGTGAAATGTCTTTGCTCAAATGGATGTTGGGCGCGTTGTTGGCCTTGGCTGTTGCCAATTTTGCCAAGCAATTTTTCTAGCCCTCCGCAGCAATACCATGTTGTTTCGGAAGCGCGCGACCTATAGCGGGAGTCTGCTTATTTCATGGCAATCTTTTGCCACAAATGGCGATGTTCTTTTACGTTAATGGCTGCCATTGACGATGTCTATGCGCGCCAGCGCACCGACCATCGGGCCAGAATCGTGCAACATGAACATTCTCAAAAATCCTGTACAAATCAGGTAACAAAATGAAACCAGGAAACAAGCCATGCCCATGACGAAGGATATTCTTAACGCCAGCATTCTGATCGTCGATGATCAGTCGGCTAATGTGCAATTGCTCGAGCAATTGCTGCAAGACGCCGGCTACACCCGGGTGAGTTCGACCCTGAACCCCGAAGATGTGTGCGCGCTGCACCGGAAAAACAGTTACGACCTGATCCTGCTTGATCTGCAAATGCCGGTTATGGACGGTTTCCAAGTGATGGAAGGTCTCAAAACCAACGTCACCGACGACTATTTACCGGTGATTGTGCTCACTGCCCAGCCGGGCCACAAGCTGCGGGCCCTGGCGGCGGGCGCCAAGGACTTCATCAGCAAGCCGTTTGACCTGGCCGAGGTCAAAACGCGCATCCGCAATATGCTCGAAGTGCGCCTGCTGTACCGCAAGCTGGCCAACTACAACAAAGAGCTGGAGGCTACGGTGGCCGAGCGCACCGCCGAGCTGCGTGAGAGCGAGGCGCGCTACCGGAGCCTGACCGAGCTGGCCTCGGACTGGTATTGGGAGCAGAATGAGAACGGCCAGTTCAGCAAGGTGTCAGGCCCGGTGCTGGAGATGCTGGGCGTGCAAGTGGAGACGCTCGATGGTGAAGAAAATGCCCCGGTACTCAACGGCTGGAATGAGGAGGAGCGTACCAAGCTGCGCGCCACCATTGCCGCCCGCCAGCCGTTTCTTGATTTTGTCTTTCACCGCGTCAATGCCGATGGCAGTGAGCAAACGTTTCAGGTCAGTGGAGAGCCCATGTTCAACAGCAACAGCCGTTTTGTTGGCTACCGTGGCATTGGGGTCGAGTTGACCCTGAGGCCGTGATGAAATAGCAGCTACAAGAAGGCTTGAGAATTCGCAAGCTCACGCTAAATCGTGTTGAACCGACCGTAAAAGGTCAATAAGATAACAATAACAACTGAAGCATCCATGCAATCCCTGCTCAACCCAAATGAAAATCGTCTTTTGGCGGCCTTGCCAGCCAAAGACTTTGAAACTCTGGCCGCGCACCTGGAACTGGTGCCGCTGGCGCTGGGCCAAATGCTGTACGAACCCGGCATGCAGATGCGTCATGCTTATTTTCCCACCACCTCGATTATTTCGCTGCACTACGTGACTGAAACCGGCGCCTCCGCCGAGACTGCGGGGGTTGGCAACGAAGGCATGGTGGGCATATCTTTGTTCATGGGCGGCGACACCACCCCCAGCTCGGCCGTGGTGCAAACCGCTGGCAACGCCTGCCGGCTCGATCGCCATATCCTGAAACAAGAGTTCGACCGGGCTGGCGCGTTGCAGCGCATCCTGCTGCGCTATACCCAGGCACTGATGACGCAAATGGCGCAAACAGCCGCCTGCAACCGCCACCATACGGTCGAGCAGCAGCTTTGCCGCTGGCTGTTGTTAACGCTTGACCGCCTGCCCGAGCGCGAACTGGTGATGACGCAAGAACTGGTGGCCACCATGCTGGGTGTGCGCCGCGAAAGCGTGACCGAGGCGGCTGGCCATTTGCAAAGCCTGGGCTACATCCGTTACCGCCGTGGCCATATCAGCGTGCTCAACCGCGCTGGCCTGGAAGCGCACGCCTGCGAATGCTACGGCGTGGTCAAGAAGGAAATCGACCGGCTGCTGAGCGATTAGTAACGCGTGGCCACGCCGTTGTCGACCCGCACCCTGTCACCCACCCGGATGTCGTTGCTGGTGGCTTGGTTCAGGGTGACGTAGCTGCCGTTGTTCAGGCGCACTGACAACTGGTACACGTTGCCTTGCTGGGTCTGGCTGCGTTTTTCAATCTCATGGCCTGCGTAGGCGCCGCCCGCTGCACCGAGCACGGTGGCCGCTGTGTTGCCAGTGCCGCCGCCCACTTGGTGGCCCAGCACGCCACCCACAACCGCGCCAACAATGGTGCCGGCGCCAATCGGGCTGGTGGCTGTTTCTTGTTGCACCAGAGCGATCGATTGCACCACGCCATATTGCGTGTAGACGCCGGTGTTTTGCGTCGGGTAGGCCGTGCTCTGGGCAGTGTTGGGCTGCATGCCCATTTCGGCGCAGGCGCCAAGCATCAGGGTGGCCACAAGGGCGGACGCCGCCGTTAATTTGTTCAAGGTTTTCATTTACTTCTTCCGGTTATTGTTTGAGCGTTAACTCGTTACTGACACTGCTCACACCTTCAATGCTGCGAGTCACTTCAAGGGCACGGTCAATCTGCCCTTGATTATTCACAAAGCCGCTGAGTTGTACCACGCCGTCGCGAGTCACCGCGGAAATGTCTGCGCCTTTGATGTTGTCGTCTGCCATGAGCGCGGCCTTGACCCGGGTGGTGATGACGGCGTCATCCACCTTGGTGCCCAGGGTAATCGGTTCGCCCTTGAGGCTGATGCTGTTGATGACGCTGACCACCCCCGGCACGGCGTGGGCTATGGCCAGTGCGCCTTCGATCTGGCTCGGGCTGTCGACAAAGCCGCTCAGCATCACTTCGCCCTTGCGAGTTTCTACCTTGATGTCGAAGCTCTTGATGTCAATGTTGTCGAGCAGCGCCGCCTTGACGTTGGCAGTGAGCATGCTGTCATCAATGTCGGTGCCGATCGTGGTGCTTTCCACCGGCGTGTTGACCGCTGGGGCGCTGGTTTCCGGAGGAGTGGCGGCTGGGGCGCTGGCGGGTGCTTCAGTCTTGCTGCAAGCGGCCAGGTAAATCGTCATGACACCAACCAAAGTGGCGGTGGCAAGGCGCAGGCCAAGTGGATTCTTCTTTTTCATTGGTTCTCCAGTTGCTCGGTAATTGATACAGGCGCTACTATTGCCCGATGGCGAAGTTTTTTCTGTGCGATAGCACACAGACCCGCGCCAGGCCCAGCCCTAGTCTCGAACATCTTATGAGTACCCAACCGCTGTCACCCGCTGCTTCTTCTCAAATCAAGCCGCCAGCACCAGCGCAGGCGCTCGCCGTGCCTCGGTCGCCCACGGCACTCGAAGGCTTTGGTCGCAGTGCTGTCAGCACGCTGACGCAGTGGCTGGCCATGCTGAGTTTTATTGGCGAGATTGCACTCGGGCTGGCTGACTGGCTGGTGCACCCGTCGCGCATTCGCTGGCGCGTGGTGCTGTTTAACCTGCGCAGCGCCGGTTTTGATGCGCTACCCATCGTCGGTCTGTTGTCGTTTTTATTGGGTGTGGTGGTGGCCTACCAGGGCGCCGACCAGTTGCGCCAGTACGGTGCCAATATTTTTGTCGCTGACCTGGTGGGCTTGTCGATGCTGCGCGAGTTTGCGCCGCTGATCACCGCCATCATCGTGGCCGGGCGCTCCGGCTCGGCTTACGCGGCACAGATTGGCACCATGACCGTGACTGAAGAAATTGACGCCATGCGCACCATTGGCATTGAGCCGATGGAACTGCTGGTGCTGCCCAAAATTCTGGCGCTGGTCATTGCGCTGCCACTGCTGACGGTGTTTGCCGATGGCCTGGGCATTTTTGGCGGCATGCTCATGGCCCAGACGCAGTTGGGCGTGGGCTTTGGCGAGTTTCTGGACCGGCTGGTAAAGGCGGTCAGCCTCACCTCTTACTTCGTGGGCATTGGCAAGGCGCCGGTGTTTGCCGCCATCATTGTGGTGGTGGGGTGTTTTCAGGGCTTTCGCACCCATGGCGGCGCAGACAGCGTGGGCCGCCAGACTACCCGCAGTGTGGTGCAGTCGATTTTTTTGGTGATCGTGGCCGATGCGCTGTTCTCGGTGGCCTTCAGCGTGCTTGGCCTGTGACATGAACGTGGCCGCCAACATCGTCCCTGACATCGTCATCGACCTGCAGCAGGTGTGCACCCGTTTTGGCACGCATGAGGTGCATCGCAACCTCAATTTGCAGGTGCGCCGTGGCGAGGTGTTTGCCATCATTGGCGGCAGCGGCTCGGGCAAATCGACGCTGCTGCGCGAAATCATCTTGCTGCACCAGCCCAATTCGGGCCGCATCAAGGTGCTGGGGGTTGATTTGAACGGCCTGTCGCGCGCGGCGGCTCTTAAATTGCGTTTGCGCTGGGGCGTGATGTTCCAAAAAGGTGGCCTGTTCGGGTCGCTCACCGTGCTGGAAAACATCGGCCTGCCGCTGCGCGAACACACCAAGCTGGGCGACAGGGAGATTGATGACATTGCAGCCAAAAAGCTGGCCATGACCGGCCTCAAACCCGAAGTGGGCGCGCAATACCCGGCGCAGCTCAGCGGCGGCATGATGAAACGCGCCGCGCTGGCGCGGGCCTTGGCGCTGGACCCTGAATTGCTGTTTCTGGACGAGCCCACGGCCGGGCTCGATCCGCAAAGCGCTGCCGGTGTCGACGAACTTGTTATCAACCTGCGTGACCAGTTTGGCTTGACCATTGTCATGATCTCGCACGACCTGGACCTGTTGTGGCAAGTAGCCGACCGGGTGGCTGTGCTGGGCGAAGGCACAGTGCAGGGCGTGGCCGCCATGGTTGAACTGGCACAACTGGACAACCCCAGCATTCGGCCATTTTTTGAGGGTGCGCGCGGACGCGCCGCGCAAGCCGGGGTGCCACCCATCAGCTTACCCAAGGAGACATCATCGAAACCAAAGTGAACTACACCCTGGTCGGCGCATTTGTGCTGCTGCTGGGAGCCGCGTTGATCGCGGGCGCGCTGTGGCTGGCCTCGGGCGGCTCATGGCAAAAGCAATACGACCTTTACCTGGCTGTGATGGATGAGTCGGTGGCCGGCCTGAACCTGAATGCGCCGGTGAAATACAACGGCGTGGACGTAGGCAAGGTGCAGGACATTGCCCTGGACCACGACAACCCGCAGCAGGTCAGGCTGCTGTTTGCCATTGCCGATGGCGCGCCCATCCGCGAAGACACCGTGGCCGTGCTGAAAACTCAGGGGCTGACCGGCATTGCCTACGTGGAGCTCAGCGGTGGCGCGCCAGACTCGCCGGTGCTGCAGGTCGAGCCCGGCAGCCTCTACCCCGAGATTCGCACCAAGCCATCGCTTTCCACCCGGCTCGAATACATCCTGACCAGTGTGCTGAGCAAGCTCGACAGCACCTCGGACGGTATCAATAACCTGCTCGGTCCGGAAAACCAGGCGGCTCTGAAAAGCGCGCTGGCCGACCTGGCCGCTGTTGCCAAAACGGTGGCGGCGCACCGGCTTGACATAGACAAGGGCCTGACCCAGGCCACCAAAACCTTCGACAACACCGCCAAGCTCACTGCCGACCTGGCCCCGGTAGTCGAGCGCATCGGGCGTAGCGCCGATGCGCTCGAAAAAATGGGCGAGGCAGTGGCGACCACCAGCGTCAAAGCCGGCGCCACGGTGGACGCCATGGGCGCCGATGTCAAGCGCCTCAGCGTCGATACCCTGCCGGAAGTGGAGCGCCTGCTGGGCGAGCTGAGCGCCTTGACGTCGTCACTGCGGCGCCTGAGCGACCAGACCGAGCGCGACCCGCGCGGTCTCATCTTCGGTCGTCAACCCGTCTTAGCCGGACCCGGCGAAAAAGGAGTGTCACCATGAGTGGATTGCACAGCGACAGAGCGTCGCGCGTTGGCTTGGTTTTTTGTAGGGTCGACTTCAGTCGACCTGGCAGGCTAAAGTCCGCCCCACAGGGTTCGGTATCTGGCAACTGTTCATGGTGGCGTTTTGCCATCATTGGCGTGTCGCTTGCGGCCTTGTCCGGCTGCACCGCCTTGCAGCCATCGCAAAGCCCGGCGACGAACTTTTACACACTTGGCACCGCGCTGCAGCCAAACGCTGGCAAAGTGCCACCCATGGCCATAGCAAGCGCCAAGACAGCCACCTTGCTGATCAACCCGCCACACGCCGCCGCTGGCTTTGATAGCCCACGCATCATCTACCTGCGCGAAGCGCACAAGCTCGAATACTTTGCCCAAAGCCAGTGGGTTGAGCCGCCAGCGCGCATGCTGGGGCCGCTGTTGGTCGCCGCCATTGAAAAAACCGGCGCCTTTCGTGCGGTGGTGTTGATGCCCGGAGCGGCCACCGGCGAGGTGCGCCTGGAGACTGACATCATCCGCCTGCAGCATGAGTTTCAAAGCAGCCCGAGCCAGGTGCGCCTGACCCTTCGCGCAACGCTGATTGACGACAAAACCCGCCAGGTGTTGGCCTGGCAAGCGTTCGAGGCACTGGAACCCGCCGACTCGGAAGACGCCTACGGCGGCGTGCTGGCCGCCAACCGCGCGGTGCAACGGGTGGTCGATCAGCTGGCCCAGTTTTTGGTGGCCCAGGAGATTCCGCAAAACTGAAGCATCAACGTTAACGGCGATCGGAACTGGCCGTGGCCTTTGGCGATGCGTTCAGTCTGGAAGACGTGACATCGTTTGCGCAAGCTTGCCCCGCAAATTCCGAAATTTAAAAAGGCGATGTTTTGAGGCCTTCAAGCTGCGCACAGCCTGCGGCCCCATAGCTCAGCCCGCCACGCCAAACACAGCTGCTCATCTTTTCTCTTGCAGCCACTGCGCACAATCACTGTCTTCCCCTGGCCCGGCGTCGATGAGCGGGATCAGCGCCAGCAGCGGGTTGATGGCGCCCAGCGCCAGGGCGCCCAGCGCGCGCACCGCCATCTGACCTTGATCGACGCCGATGACGGGCTTGGCAAAATTGCCGCCAATGTGGATCGGGCTGCGCAAGGCCAGCGGGCTGGTTTTTTTGGTGTCCTGGGTCAGGGTCAGGTCGAGCTTTTCCTGTGCCAGGTCGATGCTGCCACTGCCCAGCAGCGTCGTCACCTCGGTGTCGAGCAGCAAGGTGTCGGCTTGCATGGCGCCGGACGTGACGTTGAAATTGGCCACGGCGCAGCGCAATTTGATTTGTTTGTCCCCCGAGAGCGTGAGCTGAAAAATCTCCCACAGGTGCAGGCCGGCTTTTTCCATCGCCATCTGGCTGATCTCACCGCGCGACACCAGCAGCGCAACCGAACCATTGGCCTGGGCCAGCATGGCGCCCACCGAGTTGCCATTGCCGGCTAGTTTGATCTTGCCGCCGACCATGCTGGCGCTGGTGGTGTCTTTTTGGGCTGCCGGCAGCAATTTGGCCAGCGCCAGTCGTTTGAGTTGCAACTCGGTGCTGGCCTGGATCGGGTTGTGGCGGCCATCCAGCCGGATCGATGCGTCGAGTTGCCCGCCCGCGACATCAAATTGCAGCGGATCGAGCGTCAGCACCGAATCTTTCAGTTGCAATCGGGTGCTGAACGCCTCCAGCGGCATGTATTGGGCTGGCCGCATGGACTTGGCGCTGAACTTGACCTCGGCGTCAACCGTGTCCCAGTGCTCGAATTTGAAGGGAATGTCAGGAATCACGCGCTTGGCTCTGGGCGTGATCGCGGCGGCGCTGCCGGTCTGCTCGGTCGCAGAAATAGCGGCTTCCAGATGGCCGGGGCGTGCGCCAATGACCGGGCCCAGGTCTTCCAGTGTGAGTCGGTTCGACACCAGATCAGCCGTTAACAACGGCCGTTTGCCGCCAGTTTCGACCTGCCACCAACCGGTCAGGTCGCTGCTGCCCACGCGCCCCGAAAAGTCGTCATAGCGCAGCGTGTTGCCCTTACGCACCAGATGCCCTTGGGCGACGTAGTCGCGGGTGGCGGGCAGGGCGATGCCGGTCACGGCATAAAGCTGGTTCAGGTTGTCGCCGCTGAGTGCCAGTTGCATGTTGATGGCCGAAAAAGTGATCAGGCTGGTAATGTGGCCCTCCGCCCGAATGTCGGTGTGGCCCACCTTGCCATCGATGCTCAGGCCGTAGGGCGTACTGTCGTCGCGCAAGGCCAGCACCGAGTCGCCCGTGCCTTTGGCGACGAGTGGCAGGCCTTTGTATTTGCCTTCTGCCTTGAACGCGACACCCGCTGCCTGCGTGCCTTCGGCAGGCTTGGCCAGCGTGGAGAGTTCGGCGCGAATGCTGGTTTTATCTGCCGTGTCGTCGTAGCCAACGACGCCCTGGTCGAGCGTGAGGCGGTCAATGGTGATGCGGGCGCTGTCGTCTTTCTGCTCACGGTCGAGGAGCCACGTTTTGCGGCCATCGGGGTCGCGTTCCAGGTAAACAAGGGGTTTGACCAGATGCAGGTCGGACACCGACAGGCGCTGCGCCAGGAGCTGTGGCAAGTGAATAGAAAACGACACCTCGTCGGCGGTCAGCATCTGCTTTTGCGCTGCCCAGGCCGGGTTGGCAAAGCTGACCTGCCGGGCTTGCAAGCGCGGCCAGGGCCAGCCCAAATGCACATCCAGGTCGCCCTGAATCAGCAGCTCGCGGCCAGTTCGCTCGAACACCTTTTGCTGCAGCGGCGCGCGCAGCCAGTTCCAGTCGAACACGGTGACGAACAAGACCGCCGCGACGACAAGGGTCAGCAGCACAGCGCCGATCCATTTGAGCGGGCGCAGCAGGTTCATGGAAAAAGTTGCCAAAGTAAGCTCCGCCGGAGTTGAATCGTTGATGCTTTCTACAGGCTACTTGGGTTGAGTGACCGTGTCAGTGCGCTGACGCACTGACAAGACCACCTTTAAGCCGTTAAATGGGTGTTTAAACTTTGGAAAATAAACGTCATGAGTCACAAAACAATTGCCCGCTCTTTGGTGCTGTCACTGGCCCTCTTGGCGGGCGGCACTGCGTTTGCCCAGATCAACTTCAACATCGTGTTGGCGCCGCCCGCGCCACCTGCGCCACGCCATGAGCTTGCGCCCGCCCTGCAACCCGGCTACGCCTGGGCGCCGGGCTACTGGGCCTGGAACAACGGTCAACATGTTTGGGTGCGCGGCCGCACCATGCTGCAACGCGACGGCTACATTTGGGCGCCTGATCGCTGGGTGCAGCAGGGCGGCACGTATGTGCGCGAGCCCGGCCGCTGGGAGCGTAGCCTGGAGGCAAAGCCCGTCAAAGTCAAGAAACCCAAGAAGCCCAAGCACGACAACGGCCGTCGTAACCATGGCAACAGCGGCAAATAGCCAGCAACGCTGGCCACCATCGATCGGGTGATGCGCCTGATCACGGCAGCGCCCGGCGCGACGTGAGCGGGCAAAAAGAAACCCCGTGATCCGATAGGCAGATCCGGGGCGGTAAGCTTTTTGGGCTACTTCTTGGGAAACCACGTGTCGGTGGCTTTGCGTTCCCATTCGCTGATTTGCTTTTCGGCGTCTTCTTTGGCAACGCCGTAGCGTTCCTGAATTTTGCCTGAGAGTTGGTCACGCCGACCGGCAACCACATCAAGGTCGTCGTCAGTCAGCTTGCCCCACTGCTCTTTGGCACGGCCAGTCACCTGTTTCCAGTTACCGGCAATTTGATCCCAGTTCATTGTGATTCCTTTTTGTGATCCGGCTCAAGGACGGATGGCGATTTCGTTTTTGACCGACCTGACGTTGTTGACACCGCGAGCGATGGTTTCAGCGGCGTTCTTTTCCGTGGCATCTTTGGCAAAGCCTGACAACATCACGGTGCCGTTCAAGGTTTCCACACTGATGGACGCGGCGCTGACCAGCTTGCTTTCAGCCATGCGGGTTTTCACCAAGGTGGTGATGCCGGCGTCGTCCACGTAGGAGCCAACCGTTTGCTGACCGCGGCCAACAGCGCAACCAGCGGTTGTGAGCAGGGCGGCTGCCATCATGGCGGCGACGAGAGTAGTTCGAATTTGCATAAAAATCTCCAAAGGATATGGATGGTGTAAGCCCCACCACCGATGGGCGAAACGCCGGGCTGATCCCGGGCGATGTAGTGACTTTAAGATTGGCCCGGCAGGGCGTCGGTGCGCTGGCGCACCGAATGGAAATGGAGGTGTGAAAAAGCCATGACGACGTGGTTTTGCCGACACAAACTCACGCCGCAGGTAGACCTTGACGAGCAGACGCATTTTGACGTTGACCTGTTGATCCGGTCCGCTACCGCACACGGACCTTGAACCCTTTGGGGCGGACTTTAGTCTGCCATGGTCGACTGAAGTCGACCCCACAATATGCCAAAGCAAGGTGTTCATGGAAGAAGAATCACAAAATAACGTGACCCGGTCAACTCGGACCAATTCAGGCTTTCCCCCACTTGCAGCAGTTGCGCGTCCGGCTCAGCGGCGGCTTGCAGTGCGTCTGCACTGCTGGCGCGGATCATGATGAAGCGCATGCTGCGCTGCTCGCGCACCAGCGTCAACTCGGCTCGGTGCCAGTGCGAGGGCAGGCAGGGTGTGAAGCTGAGGGTTTGGGCGCGCTGACACAAACCAAACATCGACTCGATGGCGGCGCGGTGCAGCCAGCCGGCAGAGCCGGTGTACCAACTCCAGCCGCCACGGCCCACATACGGCGGCTGGCTATAAATGTCACCGGCCATGACGTAGGGCTCAATGGCGTAGGCGGGGCCCCGGGTGGGGTGGTTGGCGCGGTGCGCCGGGCTCAGGTAGGTGAAGTAGCGGTAGGCCGTGTCACCGGCTTTGGCGCTGTCACCGGCCGTTTGTTTGGCCAGTTCGGCTTGTGCCATCAAGGCCCAAACGCTTGCATGGGAATACTGGCCGCCGTTTTCGCGGATGCCCGGCGGGTAGGCCTGGATGTAGCCGGCGCTGGGCACGGCATCGGCCAATGGCGGTTCCAGCAGCTTGATCAGGCCCGCATCAAAATCGACCAAATGCGCTTCCACAGCGGCCATGGCCATCTGCTGTTTGTCCAGCGGCGCGCCGTGGGACAACACTGACCAGGCTTGCGCGATAAGGTCAATTTTGGCCTCCGGGTTATGCTGCGAACCCAGTGCCTGGCCGTCGTCAAAATAGGCGCGTTTGAACCATTGGCCGTCCCAGGCTTCGCCATTCAAGGCGGCCTGCCAGCCGGCGGCGGCGTTTTGCCAGCGCTGTGCCCGCTCAAGCTCACCGCGCTGTTGCGCCAGCGGCGCAAAGTCGGCTACCACGCGGTACAAAAACCAGCCCAGCCAGACCGACTCGCCGCGGCCTTCGATGCCGACCCGGTTCATGCCGTCGTTCCAGTCGCCGCTGCCCATCAGCGGCAGACCATGCACCCCCACGCGCAGGCTGCGGTCGATGGCCCTGGCCGCATGCTCAAAAACCGACGCCTGTTGATCGCTGATGGTGGGTGTGTAGTAGGCGTCCTCGGCCCCGGCGGGAATCTCGGGGCCTTCCAGAAACGCCACGGGTTCATCAAGCAGGGTGGCGTCGCCGGTGGTGTTGAGGTAGTGCACACAGGCGTGCGGCAGCCACAACAGGTCGTCAGAGAAATGGGTGCGCACGCCATTGCCCAGCGGCGCGTGCCACCAGTGCTGCACGTCGCCGGGCGCAAACTGGCGCGATGCGCAGCGCACGATTTGCGCACGCAAGACGTCAGGCGCCGCCCAGGCCAGGGCCATGGCGTCTTGCAACTGGTCGCGAAAACCGGTCGCGCCGCCGGCCTGGTAAAAACCGGCCTTGGCCCACAGGCGGCAGGTCACGGCTTGGTAGAGCAGCCAGTGGTTGACCATGGCATCGAACAGCGGGTCAGGTGTCTTGACCGTGGTGCCGCCCAGCAGGGCCTGCCACTGTTGGCGCACTTGGGCGAGCCGTTGCGGGGCGGGTGTCTGGGTGACCAGCGTGGCCAACTGGCGGGCTGCCTCGGCGTTGCCGGCATAGCCCAGAAAAAAGCTGTGTGTGAGCTGCTGGCCACTGGCCAGGTTGAGGTGGGTTGAGAGTGCGGCGCAGGGGTCCAGGCCGTCGCCGCTGCGTTGGCCAAAATAATCAGGCATCACCAGGCGCCCGCGCGCATCGAAACACTCGCGGCGGTCACAGGTCCAGTCTTCGGGCTCGGCGGCGGCATGGGCCATGGCAAAAAAGGCGGTACCGCCACCAAAGCCGGCAAAAGCCTCGCGCTGCGTGCTCAGCAAGGCCGTCAGTTTTTGTTGCGCTGCGGGCAGGCGCTGGTGAAACGCGGCAGTGCGCACCGTGCCACGGTCGCTGCGGTTGGCGCCCATCAGCCACTCCACCATACCGATGACGCGCAATTGCCGGGCCTTGGGCCCGTGGTTGACCAGGCTCACCGTGATCTGCTTGACGCTGGTTTGGGCGTCGACACACCAGGTCACGCTGATGTCGAGGGCGTCACGCTGGTGGCTGATGGTGGTGTAACCCTGGCCGTGCGTGACCTGAAAGCGCATGCGCGGGGCCGTGCTGGCTGACGGGGTGAGCGGCCAAAGCGCCAGGGTTTTGCGGTCTTGTAGCAAAAACCATTCTGATGCGGGGTCGCCGACCGGGTCATTGGACCAGGCCGTGAGCTGGTTGAGGCGGCTGTTGACGGCCCAGGTGTAGCCACCTCCAGCCTCGGAAATATGGGCGCCAAAGTCTGGGTTGGCCAGCACATTGATCCAGGGCCGGGCCGGGCGCTCTGTGGCGCTCACGGCAAAGCTGAATTCACCGCTGCCAGCGGCAAATTGCCCCTGCGACGGCGTGTCGGCCTGTGCGCCAACAGTGGGCGGCAGCAGTACCGAGGTAGAGGTTTCATGCCGCGCGAGCAGGGCCTGATCGTGCAGGCGGTTGAGCTCGTGCACATGAAAACTCAGCGGCCGACCATCGGCACGCAACAAGACTCTGGCCAGGCTGTGCAGCGCGTTCATCTCGGTTTGGCTGAGTTCATGGGACTGGACCACGTAAAAGCCGGTGCTCGCCTGGCCACCATTGGCACCGCAGTCAGCGCTGTGGCGCTCGCGCAGGTTAGCCAGTTCGTGTTGCAGCGGCATCTGGTACGAGTTGGACTCGGTGTTGATCACCACCAGGTCGCAAGCCAGGCGGCTCCAGGACCACAGGCTTAAAGCTTGTGCCAAGGCGCGCAACAGCCCCAGGCTTTGCGATACGCCGGCCATCACCAAGATGATGGGGCGGTCGCCTGAGATGCTCAGGCGCCAGAGCAACTGACGGTCGCAGACCGCGCAGTCGGCGTTCTCCGGGCGCGGGCGTCGCGCCTGCACCCGGGTCAGGCTGTGCACCAGCATGGAGGTGAGCGTTTGCATGGCGCTAAAGCTCTCCGGGCTGATGCGCAGTGCCCGCAGGCGGATGCTGGTCAGGGTGGTGGACATCAGCGACGCGCGTTTCACGTTGGCAGCCTGGCGATACTTATCAACCACGGCCTGCAAGGTGGCGCTGCTCAGTGCCGCCGCAGTGGCAAAAGTCAGGCGGGCTTTGCTGTGCGGCGCCAGAACCAGCGTGACGGCGATAGCGCAAACCGGGTCCAGGCCGGTGTCCATGGCGTGGGGCAAGTCGCCAGCAGCGTCAGGCGCCAGCTCGCAATCGGCCAGCAACTGGCTTGCGTCCTGGTTGCGCCCGCGCCAACGCTGGCGGTCGGTGGTGATGCGGATGCGGCCCAGGGGAAGGTTGGCATCGGTCAGGAAGTGAGCCATTTTCAGGCCCTCTTCACTGGGCAGTCGGGGCTTGCGTTCAAACCACAGGGCCTGGTGCACGGCCAGCCATTGGGCGGTGACAAACAAATTGGTGAATGCCGGATGCGCTTCGTCGGCGCGCGGGTCTGACAGCGTGACGTCAAAGGCCGACATGAGCTCAACTTCGAGTGCCTTGTCGCCCAGGTTGCTGAGTTCCACCTGCCTGAACTCGACGTCATCTTCCGGGCTGATCCACACCGTGGTGTGGGTTTGCAAGGCAGGCCAACGGGCGTCAAAACACACCCGGTCCGCATGGAACATGCTGTGGTAGGTGGCGGTGGGGTCGGGTGCCGGGTGCTGGGTGGTGGAAAACGCTTGCGGCTGACCGGCCCAACGCAGGTAGAAAAAGCTGCCATGCACGTCGCGCAACGCATCGTCGCGCCAGCGGCTGATGCCGGTCTGGCCCCAGCGGCTGCTGCCAGCGCCATTGGCCCGCAGCAGCACGCTGTAGCGCCCGTTCGACAACACCTGGGTGGGCTCGATGGCGGCCTCGCCTGGCGACAAGGCCCGCACCATGCCGGGTGTGCGGCGGCGGTCCAGATGTGCTTGGGTTGCCAGCGGCAGGGCTTGCAACACCGGGATTTCACGCGGCACCCGCTCATGCAGCAGCGATGTCATTGCCTGGATATGGGCATTGGCCATGCCCCAGCGCTGCGCACAGTTCTGCAGTAACACGTTGGCCAGTGCCACGATGCTCATGCCTTGGTGGTGCGCCATGAAGGTCTCAACGGGGGTAAAGGCATCGCTGCCGGTGCGCCCGGCGCTCGAGTAGTCAAGGGCCTCGATGAAGCCATAGCGCGCGCGCGCGTTCAGCGTTTCAAGGGTTTTGAAGTTCTCGCTGGCACCGTGGGGCAAGACCTGGGTTGCCAGTGCGGTGGCGTAGGGTGCGATCACCAGTTCATCGGTGGGTGTGCGCCGCAGCGCCAGCCTGGGCACGCCGTGCGGCGCGTACTGGTAGGCCAGTGTGGCGTCGCTGGCCGCGTAGGCTGACTCGGAAATGCCCCACGGCACACCCTGCGACTTGGCATAAACGATGTGTTCGCGCAAGGCTGCGTGGCTGGCTTCATGCAGCACGCTGCCATAAGGCTCGTCGAGCACCACGCCGGGCATCAGGTACTCGAACATGGAACCGGTCCAGGAGCGCAGCCCGGCGGCACTGCCCACCGAAAGAAAAGGCCGGCCCAAGGCCCCCCAGTGGCGCACCGGCACATCGCCCTTGGCAATGGCGAGCAGGCTGGTCAGGCGCGATTCAGAGGCCAACAAGTCATAAAAGCCGGCGTCACGCTGTTGCTCTGCCACCCGAAGGCCAATGTGGAGCAAGTGCCGCCGGGGGCTGTAGAGAAAGCTGAAGTCGGGCTGCCAGGCCAGTTGTTCAAGCGCGCTGGCCAGGGTTCTCAGGCGCTCGCTGGTGCTGGGCGCGTCGGTGCTTGCGCAATGGTTGGCCGGTTGGTCCAAACTGGCCGACAACAAGGTGGCGCGGTGGTCTTGCAGCAGCCACCTGAGTTCATCGCGTTGCGGCGCAGTCAGCGTGGTGCGCGCTTTCAGCAGGGGTGCAAGCCGTTGCCTTGAGGCTTCGATGGCCCGCACGGCGGCTTGGCCATCAAAAGGAGCTATCGCCAGTTCGCGGCATGCCTGTGCCACGGCCAACAAGTGGCCGCTGAGGTTGCCGCTGTCTACGGTTGACACGTAGCTGGGTAACAGCGGCTCGCCGCTTTGGGTGTCGTACCAGTTCAGAAAGTGGCCGCGGTGGCGCTCCAGCGTAAGCAGCGTGGCCAGCGTGGCCTCCAGGCGGCTCAACAACTCGTGCGTGCCGATCCAGCCGAACTGCCGCGCGCAGGCCACACTCAGCAGGTAAAGGCCGATGTTGGTGGGCGAGGTGCGGTGCGCCACGATGTCGTGGGGCGAAGTCTGCAAGTTGTCGGGCGGCAGGTGGCGGTCGTCGGGGCCGACGCAGCGCTCAAAGAAGCGCCAGGTGTCGCGGGCAATGCCGGCCAGGTAGGCTTGCTCCGGCTGGGTGAGTTCTGCCTCGGCATCGACCGGGGTGGTGCGGCTGACCAGCCAGGTCCACAGCGGCGCGGCCGCCCAGAGCAGGCACAAAGCGCTGGCCATCCAGGGTGTGGGGGAGCCAGTCCACAGCAAAGCCACCCACAGCAGCAGCGCCACCAGCGGCTCGGAGCGGTGCTGGCGCAGCACGGCTGACAGCGTGGTTTTGGCCTGCGCTTGCGCCACTTCGGCCGTAGTCCATTGCAGAAGGTGGCGCCGGCTCACAGTCATGCGGTACAGCGCCCGTCCCACGGCGTCGAGCGCCAGCAGCGACTGCTGCACCAACTGCGCCAACAGCCACAGGCCACCGAACAAGGCGCGCGCCAGGTCGGTCAGTGCAGCCCGGTAAAAGTGACCCATGGCCATGTCGTCGCGGCTCGGTGCCAGCCCGGCCAGGGTGCCCATGATGGGCCCGGCAGAAAACGCCGCCAGCACCAGGCTCAAGGCCAGCCACGGCGACAGCACCCAACCCGCCAGGCTGGCCAGCAGCAAGCCCAGCGACATCGGCGCGACCAGCGAGCGGCGCAGGTTGTCGAGCATTTTCCAGCGGTTGATGGCGCTCAGGCCGTAGCGTGCGGGCGCTAGCAAAAACGGCAACAGTTGCCAGTCGCCACGCGTCCAGCGGTGCACCCTTGACGCGGCCACGTCAGCATGAAAGGGCGCGTCTTCAAGCACCATGATGTCGCTCACCGCCGCGCAGCGGGCGATGGCACCTTCGAGCAGGTCATGGCTGAGCACTTGGCCCTCGGGCAGCCGATTGGACAACACGGCATGCAGCGCCTGCACGTTGAGCAGGCCCTTGCCGGTGAAGGTGCCCTCGGCAAACACGTCCTGGTAAATTTCCGAGCTGGCCGCGCTGTAGGGGTCAATGCCGCACTGGCCGGCAAACAGCCAGTGGTACAGCGTGAATTCCTTCGCCGTCGGCAGGGGTGTGGCCACGCGCGGCTGCAAAATGCCATAGCCCGCCACCACCTGGCGGCCGCTGGCGTCGAGCCTGGGTTGGTTGTGCGGGTGCGCGGCTACGCCGACCAATTCGCGCAGCTTGCCCGGCGGCAGTTGGGTGTCGCTGTCGAGGGTGACAACGTAGGGCAGGCCGCGCGCCATGCGCGAGTCTTCGCCCAGGTCCAGAAAAGCGCTGCTGCCGCCTTGTGCCAAGGCGTCAATGAGCAGTTCGAGCTTGCCGCGTTTGCGCTCCCAGCCAATCCAGCGCTGCTCGCTGGGGCTGTAAAGCCGCGCCCGGTGCAGCAGGATAAAGCGCGGTGCGGTGCTGGTGTCGCCTGCTGCACGGGGGTGGCGGGCGTTGAGCTCGCGGATGCCCTGGATGGCGCTGGCAAGGCAAGCCGCGTCATCATCCGTTTCCGCTGAGTCGGCGTCGGCCCAGTCGGTGAGCAGGGCAAACTGGGCTTGCGGCTCGGGGTTGGCCAGGTAATGCAGTTCCAGCCGATGCACCAAAGCCCGGGCAGACGCCGCGCTGGTGAGCATGCCAGGTATCACCACCATCACGCCGTGCTCGGGTGGGACGCCTTTGGCGAATGCCAGTCGCGGCAAGTGGCGTGGTTTGAGCGATTCGCTGATGAGCCGGTGGATGACGGCAAGGACCGCCTCAGACGCAGGAAACAGCGCCAGCCCCATCACCAGCCAGGTCAGGCCGGCCGAGTGCTCGGTACTGTGGCGCTGCAACAGCCAAAACAAGGCAAACAGGCTGCCAAAAAGCACAGCCAGATAAGCTGGCAAGGCCAGCCGACCGATCCAGAGTGGCCAGTTCATGGCCCGGCTTGCCGGCAAGCCCAGGGCTGTCCAGAGCGCCGGCCGGCCGGTACCGCGCAGCCAGTGCGCTGTGGCGGAACTGGGGGCATCACTGGTCTCTGACATCAAGCCCAGCAACTTGCGCGCCACGGTCACTTCAGACTGGCCGCTGCGTTTGGCCAGACGTTCAATCGCGTGCAGGGTCTGGTCGCGCGTGCTGGCGTCTTCGGCGGCAAACACCGGCAAGCCCAGCATCAGACGCATCAGGGGGCTGCTTTGAGCGATGAGTTCGGGCCAGTCCGCGTCGCCAATGGCGCGCAGCGAGGTGATGGCGTTGCCCATGCTGAGGTTGTCGGCGGCCTGGTCGGCGCCTTGCTGGAGTTGCATGGCGGCCAGGTCGGGCACGACAGTGTGCAGCCAGTCCAGCAGCAGGGCCTGCTCAGAAGACGTGTCGGTGGGGTGCAGGTCTTGCAGGCGCTGGGCGATTTGCACCAGAAAAACGCGGCCAATCCCACGCGCATTGAGCAAGTCGAGCAAGGCCTCGTAGGTGCTTAGCGGAAGGGTGGCGATCTGGTCAATGCAGCGGTTGGCCACTTCACGCGCAGCCTTGTTGGTGGCAATGCGCACCGCCAGGCGGCGCAAGTTCTCGATCAGCACCACGCGCAGGGTGGTGGGCAGCGCCCACATCTCGCTCAGATTGAGTTCGCGCGCCTCCTGGTAGGCGCACAAAAAATTCACCAGCATGGCTGGATCGAACGCACCGTCGGTGTGCGCCACAAAAGCCCAGGCTACGCCGTAAACGCGCGGCAAGCCGGCCAGCGGCTCATCGATCAGCTTGGGCAAGGCGGAAAAATAGCTGCGCGGCAAGCCGGCGTTGATCTCGTTGAGTTGGGCCTCGATCAGGTGGAAGTTGTCGAGCAGCCATTCAGCTGCCGGACTGATGTCGTATCCGGCGCTGGCTTGCACGCCAATGTACTGGTGGGCTTCGCGCAAGGTGACCAGATTACCCTTGAGGCGGGGAAAAAAGTTGCCAGCCAGGGTCTTGGCGTGCGTGGCGCGGTGTGTTTGCGCCAGACTACGACCATGCCGGGCAAAGCGCTGGGGGCCAAAAATCTCGGAGCGAATGGGCGGCAGCACCGGGCCGCGCGAGCGCTCCAGCAGCTGGCACAAAAGTTCCGGCGCGTCAAGAAGTAGCGTGCGCAGCTTCGGCTGTGCCAGGCGCGTCAAAGCATCCAAGCGCCGATACCGATGACCAGGGCAAGCACCGTCAAGGTTGACACAAAGCGTGTCGCCACAAAGCTGTGCAGGGATTCGGTCGCACCATGCAGGGTCAGCAAATGCCGGTGCAGTTGCGGGCAGGCGTTCAGATGCTCGCCCAGCGCTGCCAGGTCGGCACGGCTTGATTTGGCATTGTCACCGTGCGCGGCGGTGCACCACGCAAGGCGTGTTGTGTTGGGGCTATGCATATATGTATCTCCCTCCGCCCGGCGCAAACACCGGGCGGACTCAGGGTTAACGTTGGCCGGTGACTTCGATGTCAACGCGGCGGTCAGGCTGCAAGCAGGTGATCAGGGCTTGCGTCACTTTGGTGCCGACACAGTCACCAGGCTTGGTGACAGGGTCTGCGCCGTTGACGCCCTTGACGTTCATCTTGCTGGGCGGAATGCCCGCAGAAGTCACCAGGTAGTTGGCAACGGCTTGGGCACGCTCGGTGGACAGCTTCTGGTTATAGGCTTGCCGGCCAATGCGGTCGGTGTGACCCGTGACGTTGATCACGTCAAAGTCAAGCCCGCGCAAATCAGCAGCCAGCTTGTCGAGCTCGGTACGGCCCGTAGGCTTGACGGCGGCGCTGTCAAAGTCAAACAGCGAGTCAGCCGAAAGCGTCACTTTTTGCGGTATGGGTGCAGGCGGTGGCGGCGCAGGTGGTGGCGGCGGTGGCGCCACATACACTGGCGCTGGCGCCTGCGCCACGACCACAGGTGGCGGCACGTAGGTCTGCGCCACCGGGGTCGGCGTTTTGCCGCCAAAGCGATAGACCAGGCCGACGGAGGCCAGGTCGATGTCGCCCTTGTTGCCCACAGCGTCGTTGATGCGGTAGCGCTCGATTTCGGCGCGCAGGCTCAGCGCCTCGGTGAAGGCATATTGCACACCCAGACCGACCTTGAGATTGGTGTCGCGCTTGCTCGGGCTGGGGTCGAGCACGTTGACAGCGCCGGTGCCGCTGAAGTTACCTTTGGTATCAGCATAAGTGACGCCAAGGCGGCCGAAGGCAGAAAACTTCTCGGTGAGCGGCAAAATGCCGACAACATCCATGTTCACGCCCTTGACCTTGATGTCGCCATTCAAGGTGCCGGTGGGCACGGTGTTGGCGACAAAGCCAAATTGACCGAGGTCGAAATAACCGGCTTCCACCGCCAGGTACTTGTTGTACTGGTAGCCGCCAAAGAGCTTGTAGCCGCGGTCGCGATCATCATCGGCAATCGACGTGGCGGTCAGGCCACTGCCAAGCAGGCCGCTGGCGATGCGATCATGGTCAATGCTGGCCTCGGTTACGCCGTAGTTAGCGCCGGCGTACCAGCCCGCAGCATCTTGGGCCATGGCCAAAGGGGCCGCCATGAGGGCGAGTGTCAGCAGGCTGAGCTTGCCTGCGCTGCTGACGGATTTGGTTTTGATGTGTTTCATGTGGTTCTCCGGATTATTGGGCAGGCACGTTGATGACGGTGTTGACCATCGTGACTGAGGCGCCCAGGGACAAGGCACGGCCGTTTAGTGTGACGGGATTGACGTTGCCAGCGGTCGAGATAACGACCCCGTCTTGTGCAATGATGGTGCCGACCATGGTGCCGCCACCGGCTGCATTGATGGTGGCTGTGGAACCGACTTGCCAGAAGACATTCTTGGCCTGAGCGCCACCTGCGAGGATGATGCTTTGCGGGAACGCTGCGCCAGGACCGCCAACTGTCAATGTGGTTGCCATCTGGAACACCCAGGTGGCATTGGCATCACCTTGCGCATCGAGCGTGAGGTTGCCGCCCTGGATCATGTAAGAGCCACCAGGCGCCACATAGGTGCCTGGCAACAGCGTGACACCGGCCAGATTGGCACCCGGCGCCGGGCTCGCGCCACCGACGGGTCTGGCGACCAGGGCCAGGTAGGCAGTTTGTGCATCCAGGCGGGCTTGTGTCGCCAGGGCGCACTCGGGTGCACTCGGGCCGGCAGAATTAGCGCCTGTCGTCGAGTTGGTGCAGGTGTAAATCACGCCTTTGACCAAGCCAGTCTTTTCGGTGTAGACGTCATTACCGTACGCGATGTCTTCATAAAAGCCGGTGATCGCGGAGGTCCCCGTGGCGATGGTGCCAATGTCGCCGTTGATAACGGTCAGGATACCCGTATTGGTCATCCCGGCGGTACCGCCAAACGTACCGAAAGGCTCTGCCAGTTTCAAGTCCACCAAGGGGGTCGCCGACGGCGGTGTGAGCGCCTCCGTGAGCCCAGTTCTGAAGGTCCAGACCTCGCTGACAGCCAGCGCATTACCCGCCAGATCCGTCGACGCCGTGGTGATTGTGGCGGTGTACAAAGTGTCAACAGTCAGATTGGCATTCGGCGTGAAGGTCGCATTTTTGTTCTGCGGGCCCAAAGTTACCGTTCCTGAAACAGGACCACCGTCACTGGACAGCGTGAAGCTGTCGGTGTTGATGGTCAACGGGTTCATGCCTTCATTGAAAGTTGCCTTGACCAAGGTATTGGTCGGGACATTGATGTCGCCGTCAGCCGGTGTCACCGGTACGACCGTTGGTGCCGTGGTGTCAAGTGCACTTCCGACGGTGAATTGCCACGGATAGTCGCTCACCATGTTCACGCCCGTGCTGTCTTTGACCGCAGACGTGACGGTTGCTGTGCAGGTTCCGGCCAGTGAACCCGCAGGCACGCTCAGAGTGGCTACTTTGGTGGCGGGCAGGTATGTCACTGTGCCAGTCGGCGCCGGAGCAGCATCAGGGCAATTCAACGTAAAGCTACTCTGGGTAATGGTGGTCGCATCCATCGGCTCGCTGAAAGCCGCGGTGATCAAGCTTGTGTTGGAGGCTACGTTCAAGGCACCCCGAAGCGGCGAAACAACCGTGACCGTGGGCGGGCCAACAACCACGTTCGCAATGGCGCCAGTGCCCAGAATGGTGTCTTGACCGCCACCGCCGCAAGCGACCAGAACGGCGCTCAGAACCGGCGCCATGAGCCATGACAGCGGTCTGAAATTGAGTTGTGATTTGTTCATATAGCTACCTGTTAAGTTGATCCAAAACCTTCTTGGTGCCGGGCCAACACGCGTTGACTTAGCACTGTTGCCGTGCATGCCGCAAATAGGCAGTCTGCACAGCAGGTTTCAGTATCGGCAGGTGACGGCGCGGTGTCTGTGTGCCACCGAACACAAGGCAAAACGGGGACACGTTTACTTGCGTCTGAGTGAAGCATTGATTATTCGCAAGGCGTTGGTTTCGGGCCTTGCTATTCTGGGAAAAATATGATTTTGTTGTCACATTTCTACCAGGAGAAGCCATGAAGACCGACGCAGAGATCAAGAAGGATGTGCTGGCCGAATTGTTGTGGGACCCGCTGATTTCCGAAACCAAAGTTGGTGTGAGCGTCAATGCGACCCGCTGACACACATGCCTGGATGCTGGCGCAAGCCATCGAGCTGCTGCAAGGCGCCAATCAACTGCACCGGCAGTTTTTTCAATTGGGAAGCGCGGGCGACGTGCCGCGCTGGGAGCCGCCGGTGGACATGTATGGCGACGCGCAGGCGCTTTGCCTGCTGATTGCGCTGCCGGGTGTTGCGCCAGAGCGGCTTGAAGTCAGCTTGGAGCAGCGGGTGCTGACGGTGTACGGCGAGCGTTCGCTGGCTGACGATTTTGCTGCCGGCACCATTTTGCAACTTGAAATTCCGTATGGCCGCTTTGAGCGTCGTGTGCTCTTGCCCCATGCCGATTACGGTGTGGCCGACATGGTGTTGCGCAACGGCTGCCTGCGACTCACGTTAGAGAGGCAAACATGAATCCGATCAAGCCTTTGATGGACGCCGGCAGTCCGGCCACGGCGGCTGCGCCTGAAGGTCAGCAGCAGCTCGGCGGCGCACAGGCACCCGTGTTGCAGCCCACGCTGCCGGAAGATGCCATGGTGATCGTTCCGGTGCGCAATATGGTGCTGTTTCCCGGCATGATCATGCCCATCAGCATTGGCCGCGAGCGCTCGATCAAGGCGGCGCAGTATGCCGTCAAGGCCGAGTTGCCGGTGGGTATTCTGATGCAGACCAACCCCGAAATTGATGCGCCCACGCCCGCCGACCTGGCGCCCATGGGCACGGTGGCTGCTGTGTTGCGCTACGTCACCACGCCAGACGGCTCGCACCACATCATTTGCCAGGGGCAGCAGCGCTTTCGGGTGCTGGGCTACGTGGACGGTTTTGATTTCATGGTGGCGCGCGTCGAGCGCATTGCCGATGCCGGTGGCGAGGACGATCGCGACATAGAAGCGCGCTTTTTCCAGCTCAGGGAGCGCGCGGTAGAGGTGCTGCAACTGCTGCCCAAGGTGCCCCAGGAGATGCTGCAGGCGGTGCAGGACGTGGAAAGCCCCGGCATGCTGGCCGACCTGGTGGCCGGTTATGTGGACATCAAGGTGGCGGAAAAACAGGAGCTGCTTGAAGAGGTTGACCTGCGCGCGCGGCTCGACCGCGTCATCGACATGCTGGTGCACCGCATTGAAGTGCTGAATTTGTCGCGCGACATTGACCAGCGCACCAAGGCCAGCATCGGCCAGCGCGAACGCGAATTTTTATTGCGCGAGCAGCTCAAGGAAATCCATAAAAAGCTGGGCGAAGGAGAAGGTGGCGGCGACAGCGCGTCTGAACTGGCCGAACTGCACAAGGCCATCGATGAAGCCGGCATGCCCGAGGAGGTGGCCAAGCAGGCCAATAAAGAACTCAAGCGGCTGGAGCGCATGTCGGACAGCTCAACCGAGTATTCGATGGTGCGCACCTACCTGGACTGGCTGGTGGAAATCCCGTGGAAGCCACCGGAGGTTGATGCCATTGACGTGGCGCAGGCGCGCAAGGTGCTCGACGACGACCACTTCGGGCTGGAGCAAGTCAAAAAACGAATCGTCGAATTTTTGGCGGTGCGCAAGCTCAAGCCCGGCGGTCATGGGCCCATTTTGTGCCTGGTGGGGCCGCCGGGGGTGGGCAAGACGTCGCTGGGCCAGTCCATCGCACGGGCGCTGGGGCGCAAGTTTGCGCGGGTTTCGTTGGGTGGCGTGCACGACGAGGCCGAGATTCGCGGCCACCGGCGCACCTACATTGGCGCGCTGCCGGGCAACATCATCCAGGCGCTGAAAAAGGCCGGCACGCGCGGCTGCGTGCTGATGCTCGACGAGATCGACAAGCTTGGCAGCGGCGTGCACGGCGACCCGTCGTCGGCGCTGCTGGAAGTGCTTGACCCGCAGCAAAACAACACGTTTCGCGACAACTACCTGGGCGTGCCGTACGACTTGTCACAGGTGATTTTTATTGCCACCGCCAACATGCTCGACACCATTCCCGGGCCGCTGCGCGACCGCATGGAGGTGCTGAATTTGGCCGGTTATACACAGGAAGAAAAGCGTGAAATTGCCAAGCGCTACCTGGTGCAGCGGCAGCTTGACGAGACCGGTCTCACGCCAGCGCAGTTCACGCTCACCGATGACGCGCTGATGAGCATCATTCGCCACTACACGCGCGAGGCCGGCGTGCGCAACCTGGAGCGCCAGATTGGTGCCGTTTGCCGCCATGTGGCAGTGCGCATTGCCGAGGGCAAGGCCACAGCCCAAACCATCGATGAGCCTGATCTGGGCGAGATTTTGGGTCAGTCGAAGTTCGAAAACGAGGTGGCCTTGCGCACAGGCATGGCAGGTGTTGCGACCGGGCTGGCCTGGACCCCGGTGGGCGGCGACATTTTGTTCATCGAGGCCAGCCGCACGCCGGGCAGCGGGCGCTTGATTCTGACCGGCCAGCTTGGCGATGTGATGAAGGAGTCCGCCCAGGCGGCGCTGACGCTGGTGAAGTCACGGGCGCCGGGGCTCAAGCTGGCGCCTGAGGCGTTTGAAAAGGTCGATGTGCACATTCATGTGCCCGCCGGTGCCGTGCCCAAAGACGGGCCCAGTGCTGGCGTGGCCATGTTCATCGCGCTGGCCTCATTGTTTCTGGACCAGCCAGTGCGCAGCCAGGTGGCCATGACCGGCGAGATCAGCTTGCGTGGCCTGGTGCTGCCAGTTGGCGGTGTCAAGGAAAAAGTGCTGGCGGCGCTGGCCGCGGGCATCAAGACCGTGATGTTGCCCGCGCGCAACCGCAAGGACCTCGAAGAAGTGCCGGCGCAGGCCCGGGCGCAGCTTGAATTCATCTTTCTTGATGATGTCGAGCAGGCCTTGCAGGGCGCGATTGACATGGCGCTGGTGCAAGCGCCAGCCTTATGAGCGTGTGGGGCGGACTTCAGTCCGCCATGGTCGACTGAAGTCGACCCCACAGTCCCCACACCAAGCCCAGACGTTGTGTTCATGAAGCGGATATCACGGCGCATCAGCCACACTGGCCGGGCTTTTGCTGCTGCCCCGGCGCCAGGCTTTCTCCAACTCTACCGCCACGCCCACCGTGGCTGCGGCGGCCAGGCAAATGAGTAGCTCGCCCAGACTCAGCGGCTGGGTTTTAAAGATGGGGTTGAGCGCCGGCACGTAAATGGTGGCCATTTGCAGCACAAAGGTGAGCAGCACGGCACCGAGCAAAGGCTTGTTGCTGCCCAGGCCGAGCTGCCACAGCGAATCGCGCTCGGAGCGGATCGTCATCACATGGGCCATTTGCGCCAGCGTCAGCACGGTGAACACCATGGTCTGCCAGTGCGCGTTGCCGGTGGCTAGCGCCCAGGCTTGCACGCCCAGGCACACGCCGGCAATCAGCAGGCCAATGCCCAAAATGTGCTGCCACATGCCGTTGGCGAACATGCTCTCGGTTTGCGGCCGGGGCGGGCGCTGCATGACGCCGCGCTCGGCCGGTTCGGCCGCTAGCGCCAGGCCGGGCAGGCCGTCAGTAACCAGGTTGACCCACAGGATGTGGATGGGCAGCAGCGGGATCGGCAGAAAAATGAGTGGTGCCAAAAACAGCGTCCAGATTTCACCCGAGTTGCTGGTCATGGTGTAGCGCACAAACTTGCGGATGTTGTCGAAAATCCGTCGCCCCTCGCGCACCGCCTTCACGATGCTTGCAAAGTTGTCATCGAGCAGCACCATGCTGGCGGCCTCACGCGCCACGTCGGTGCCGCCCTTGCCCATGGCGATACCAATGTCGGCGCGTTTGAGGGCTGGGGCATCGTTTACGCCATCACCGGTCATCGCCACAATTTCGCCCTGTGCCTGCAAGGCGTCAACAATGCGGATTTTTTGCGCCGGGTCAACGCGGGCATACACCTGCACCTGCGAGACGCGCAGCAGCAGCGCGGCGTCGTCAAGCGCACTCAGGTCTTGCCCGGTCAGCACCTCGGCCTGCGCGTTGTCCACAATGCCCAGCCGCAGGGCAATGGCGCGCGCCGTGGCCGGGTGGTCGCCGGTGATCATCACCGGCAAGATACCGGCCGTGATGCAGTCGCGCACGGCGGCGGCGGCCTCGGGGCGCGGCGGGTCGATGAGTGCGATCAAGCCTAAAAACTGCAAATGCTGCTCGACGGTGTCGGGCGTCAGTGTGTTTGGCAAGGCGGCATGGTCACGCCGTGCCAGGGCCAACACGCGCAGGCCCTGGGCCGCCAGCGTGTCGGCTTGGTTGATCACCATTTGAGCGTCCAGCGGCAGAGCGCCCTCGGGCGTCCATTGCGACTCGCAACGCAGCAGCACCGATTCAGGGGCGCCTTTGGTGTAGCCGGTAAAACCCGCTGCACTGGCATGCAGCGTGGTCATGCGCTTGCGCTCGGAGTCAAAGGGCAGCTCTTTCAGGCGGGGCCATTGGGCATCCAGGTCCGCCTTGTCAATGCCAGCGGCCTGCGCTGCCACTACCAGCGCGGTCTCGGTGGGGTCGCCCTGCCAGTCTTGTGTAGGGCTGTCGCTGGAACTGTCACTGGTGCCTTCGCTGCTTTGATTGCGGTGCGAATCATTGCACAGCGCAGCAGCGCGCAGGGTTTCCAGTAGCACCGGCTCAGGTGCTTGGTCGCCAGGCACCCAGGAATGCTCTGGTGCCCAGACCAGTTCGGCGTGCATTTTGTTTTGCGTCAGGGTGCCGGTTTTGTCGGAGCAAATGGTGGTGACCGAGCCCAGCGTTTCCACCGAGGGCAGGCGCCGCACCAGCGCATTCACGGCGACCATGCGCTTGGCGCCCAGCGCCAGCAGCACCGACACCACGGCGGGCAAGGCCTCTGGGATGGCGGCCACGGCCAGGCTGATGGCGGTGAGCGCCATCAGCAGCGCCTGCTCGCCGCGCCAGATGCCAGCGACAAAAATCACCACACAAATACCGATCACCACCAGCGCCAATCGTTTGCCGAAGGCGGCCAGGCGCCGTTGTAACGGCGTGGTGCGGTCCTCGGGGTCGAGCAGTTGCGCCACTTTGCCAAGTTCGGTGTGCGAGCCGGTGGCAACCACCAGGCCGCGCCCGCGGCCACGGGTGGCGGTGGTGCCCTTGAAGGCCATGTTGAGACGGTCGCCCAGCGCGCTGTCAGCCGAGTCGGGCAGGGCCGCCGTGTTTTTTGCCACAGTAACCGATTCGCCGGTGAGCGCCGACTCGTCCACCTGCAGTTGCGCGCTGTGGATCAGGCGCAGGTCGGCGGGCACCTTGTTGCCGGCCTCAAGCAACACAATGTCACCCGGCACCAGATTGCTGGCGGCCACTTCCTGGGTTTGCTGGCTGCGCACCACGGTGGCCCGCGCTTCGGCCAATTCTTTGAGCGCCGCCATGGCGCGGTCGGCACGCCAGCTTTGCATGAAGCCGATCACGGCGTTGAGCACCACGATCACCAGAATCGCCACGGTGTCGATCAGCTCACCAATCAGGCCCGACACCAAGGCGGCGGCCAGCAGCACCAGCACCATGAAGTCGGTGAACTGCGCCGCCAGAATGGTCAGCGGCCCGCGCTGCGCCTTGCTTGGCAACTCGTTGGGGCCGTGCAACGCCAGGCGTCGCTCGGCTTCGTCCGGATGCAGGCCGTGCTCGGGATCGACCGCCTGCTCGGCGGTGAGCGCAAGCACCTCGCGCTGGTGCCAGGAAAGCGGCTTGGCTGAGGGGGGCACAGAAGGCGGGGTTGGGGTTGTGCTGGCCTGCATGCGCGCCATGGCAGCTCAGCTCTGCCGCAGATGGCTCGGCACCAGCGCCTGCAGTGCCTGCACCTGGCGCTCCAGCAGCTCGATCTGGATCAGCTTTTCCAGCAGCATGGCCACGGTAAACAGGTCCAGGTCAAAGTCCATCCGCAACTTGGCAGCGACGCGCATGGGCGTGAGCCAATGGGCGCTGAAGGCACGCTCGGGCAGGCTGGTCAGCGGCACCAGGGCGTTGTAGTCCACCAGTTCGTCCAACTCGGCCGGGCTCATGCCGCAGCAGTCGGCAAGCTCGGTGAGCGTCATGACTTCGGTGCTGTCAAGCGTGAAACTTTCAATGCTGGCGTGATTCATTGGTTCCCTCCTCGGGGCATGAAGTGTGAAACTTTGGCCAATTCCTGGAACAACTCGCGCTCGCGCTCTGACAGCGTGGCGGGCACGTCGATGTGGACGATGGCATACAGGTCGCTTTTGTCCGCCGCCAGGCCGCGCCCGCGCAGCCGCAGCTTGCGCCCGCTGCGAGTGCCGGGTGGGATGGTCAGCAGCACGGGGGCGTCGAGCGTCGGCACCTCGACTTCGGCGCCGAGCGCGGCTTCCCAGGGCGCCAGCAGCAGGTCGAAGTACAGGTCGTGGTGATCGGGCCGGAAAACCGCGTGCGGCGCCAGTTTGATGTGGAGGTAAATGTCACCATCGGGGCCACCATTGCGGCCCTTGCCGCCCTGGCCGCGCAGGCGCAATTTCTGGTCTTGGCTGGCGCCCGGCGGGATGGTGACTTGCAGCGTGCGCTCCTGTGCGCCGTCGGCCAGCGTCAGATTGACCGAGGTGCCGTGGCGGGCTTGTTCGAGTGGGATGGTGACCGAGGTCTCGAAGTCCTGGCCCTTGATGGGCATGGCCTGGCGGGGTTGACCTCTTTGGCCCCCGCGACCCTGCCCCATGGCGGCCAGCAAATCGGCCAGGTCCACGCCATCCAGATCATCAAACGACATGCCGCCGGGCGCAAAGTCTTGTTGCCATTGCGGCGGCGGCCTGAAGTCGGCACCGCTTGCGGGGTGGCCGAGTTCGTCATAGGCGGCGCGCTTGGTTGTGTCTTTCAGCGTGGCGTAGGCCTCGCCAATTTCCTTGAACCGCACCTCGGCATCGGGCGCCTTGGACATGTCCGGGTGGTGGGTGCGCGCCAGTTTGCGGTAGGCCTTCTTGATGTCATCCAGGCTGGCCGTGCGCGGTACGCCCAGGATGGCGTAATAGTCTTTGTATTTCATGGTGCGATCAGTTTGCGTGGCGCCTGAAGACTATGTCTTGCGTTTACGCAAACATTGTCAACGTGTGGTGCCAAAAATTTGCCATGCCGCAATGAACATGGCGGCAATCAGCGGGCCGAGCACAAAACCGTTGATGCCAAATACTGCCATGCCGCCGATGGTGGTGATCATTACCACGTAGTCGGGCATGCGGGTGTCTTTGCCCACCAGCACCGGCCGCAGCAGGTTGTCCACCAGGCCGATCACCAGTACCCCGTAAGCGGTCAGCGTCAGGCCCTGCCAGATGGCGCCGGTCATCAGAAAGTAAAGCGCCACGGGCCCCCATACCAGCGCTGCGCCAACGGCGGGCAACAGCGACAACGCCGCCATCAGTATCGCCCACAGCAAGGCGCCTTTGACACCCAGTGCCCAAAATGCCAACCCGCCTAGCGCGCCCTGAATCAGCGCCACCACCAGGTTGCCTCTGACAGTAGCGCGCACCACAGTGGCAAACTTGTGCCAGAGTTGTTGCCGGTGCGCCGGGGCCAGCGGAATCATGCGCCCGATGGCGCGCACCGTGGTGTCGCCATCGCGGATCAAAAAGAAGGCCAGATACAGCGCAATCATCAGACCCACCACGAAGTCAAAGGCATTTTGGCCAATGTTGAAGACCTGGGTGGCAGCAACCTCGGAGCCTTGCGCCAGCGCGGCTGAGAGCTTGCGCTGCAAAGCGGAAAAATTGACCAGGCCAAAGCGGTCCAGGATGGCGCCAACCCAGTCGGGCAGTCGGTTGAACGCGCGATGGAAATACAAGCTTGGGTTGATGTCGCCCGACTGAATGCCCTGATAAAGCCAGGTCGCCTCCTGTGCCAGCAACAGCAACACCAGCATCATCGGCAAAATCACAATCAAAAGAATGATCGCCATGGTGCACAAGGCGGCCAGCGTTGGCTTGCGGCCAAGTCGTGGCAACAGCCAGCGGTGCATGGGTGTGAACAGCAGCGACAAAATCAGGCCCCAAACAATGGCCGCAAAGAAGGGCAACAAAATGCTGCCCAGCGCCACGGTGACCAGCGCCAGCAACACCAGCAGCGCCCAGCTTTCGCGGGGCGCATAAGGGCTGGTGGCACGGTCGGCAGAAGGATCTGGCATCACAAGTGCGTCGAGTGCCTGATCCGGCCGATCTTTAGTCGCGGTGGTTCCGCGAGCGGCTGAACAGGCTGACCAGCGCCATCAGCGCGGCACCGGCGGCCGCTGCGATCAGCATGGCTTTGACGGGTTCGTGGCGGATGTAATGCACCGCGTCGTCGCCCGCGTATGCGGCCTTTTCGCGCAACTGTTGCGCGCTGTCACGCACGCCCTGGGAGACGTTGTGGGCCAAATGCTGGGTTGATTTTGCGACCTGGTCGGCAGCGTGGCTGGCCTGGCCAACCAGAGCGCTGGCCATTTCGACGGGTTTGTTCATGTTCATGATGATTCCTTGAAGTTAGATTTGTGAAAACGAAAAAGCGCAGGGCGAAGCATTCAAGCGGCTGATTAGTCAACGCTTTTTGATGACGCCGAACAGAAAACTGGCAATTGCCAACACCAGAAAAATGAAGAAAAGCGTCTTGGCAATGCTGACGGCACCGGCAGCAATGCCGCCAAAGCCAAACAGGGCGGCGATCAGGGCGATGACAAAAAAGACAACAGCGTAGTGCAGCATGTGAGTTCCTGTGAACAAGCCGTGGGGCCTGGAAGACCTCAATTTAAGTCAATCCGACAACTGGGTCTGTTCGCTGACGTACACAAGCGCGGCCAAATTTTTAGAGTTTAGGGACACCCGTGGTTTGGCGACAATGTCCCGAAGTTTTCTCTCAAACTCTTCACAAAAGCACCGTGCATGCGAGACACTGAATTGACATCGATCCTGCGCCCGCAACTTGAACTGGCGCTGGGCCAATCCCCCGAACTGCAACTGCTGGACGACAAAGGGCTGGCGCACTGGCATGTGCGCTTGCAAGGCACCGGCCTGCTGGCCCGCATTCCGAAGCAGAGCCAGATGGCGCTTGCGCCACAGGAAAACCTGAGGTACGAAGCGGCCTGCTTCGAGCGCGCGGCGGCGTGCGGCCATGTGCCCCGGCTTGAACGTGTGATCGCGCCATCGGTTGGCCTGCCCTGGGGCGTGTTGCTGGTGGAGGAAATCGAGGGCGTTCCTGCCAGCAGCCCGGCGCACCTCGACGCCATCATGCAGGCATTGGCCGCCCTGCATGCCTTGCCGCTGCCCTCTTTTGACATGCGCCCACCTTTGCTCAGTGACAGCGACCCGCTGGCCGGCATGCTGGCGCTCGTGCAGACGCAGGCGCGCTACCTGGAAGCGCCGTGTATTTCAGAGCCAATCCGTCGATTGTTGAAACATCGCCTGCAGGTTTTGTCTGGCACCCTTGCCCAAGCCTGTGACGGCCTGGCATCACGCCTGATCAGCTTCGACGCACATCCTGGCAATTTCCTGATGACACCCGCCGGCAAAGCGGTGCTGGTGGACCTGGAAAAGTGCCGTTACAGCTACCCGCCGCTGGATTTGGCGCATGCCACGCTTTATACCTCCACCACTTGGGATGTGAATGCCTCGTTTGCGTTGTCGGCTGGGCAAGTGGCCGCTGCCTACGCCAGCTGGACGGCCAGTGCCGGCGACATGGCCAAAACCTATGTCCGCGCGTTTGTGCCGCTGCGCGAGTTGATGTGGTTATGGTCGGTGACCTGGTGCGCCAAATGGCGGGTCGAGTCCACCCGGCCCCGCAACGGCTGCGCCGACGGCGAAGATTGGTCGCAGGACAACAGCGATGCCGCGCTGATCAGCCATGTGCGTTCGCGCGTGGACGACTATTTGTCCATGCAGACCGTGGCGCGGGTGCAAGCCGAATTTCAAACCCTGACACGCCTGTTCTCCTGAGCCAAAGGGCGTCAATGGGCTGACAGCTGCCGGTTTTGTAAGATGCAGGGCCACAAGCCCAACCAAAACGTCTTGACTATTTTTGAACGGAGTATTTCCATGAAATTGACTACCCTTGCCGCCATGGTCCTCAGTCTGGGGATGCCTGCCATGGCCAGCGCGGACTGGTCAAGCCTGCAAAACGAGGCCAAAGGCCAGACCGTGTATTTCAACGCCTGGGGCGGCAGCGAGGCCACCAACGCCTACATTGCCTGGGTGGCCAAAGAGGTGAAAGTGCGCTACGGGGTCGAGGTCAAACACGTCAAGGTCACCGACACCGCCGAAGTGGTCAAACGCGTGCAGACCGAACTCGCGGCAGGCCGCAAGAGCGATGGTTCGATCGACCTGATGTGGATCAACGGCGAGAACTTTCGCAATCTGAAAGAGGGTGGCTTGTTGTATGGCCCGTGGGCTGAAGCGCTGCCCAACTGGGGCCTGGTGGACTTGAACAAGCCGGTGCGCAGTGATTTTTCGGTGCCGACGCAGGGCTTCGAGTCGCCCTGGGGCACGGCGCAGCTCACCTTTATTGCCGACCGCGCCAAAACGCCCGCGCCACCGCGCTCGGCGGCTGAACTGCTGACGTTTGCCCAGGCCAACCCGGGGCGCGTGAGCTACCCCAAACCGCCTGATTTTCATGGCACCACCTTTGTCAAACAACTGCTGCTGGCGCTGGCGCCCGACCGTGCCGTTCTGCAGCAGGCGGTGACCGCGCCAGCGTTCGCCCGCGCCACGCAGCCACTGTGGGCCTACCTGGACCAGTTGCACCCCCGGCTGTGGCGCAACGGCAAAACCTTCCCGGTCAGCGCCGCTGAAATGCACCGCATGCTGGCCGACGGAGAGTTGAAAATCTCGCTCACCTTCAACCCCAACGAAGCCGCCAACCTGATCGTCAGCAAGCAGTTGCCGCCCAGCGCCTACAGCTTTGGCTGGCGTGACGGCACCATCGGCAATGTGCACTTTGTGGCGATCCCGGTCAATGCCAAGGCCCGGGCCGGTGCCCAGGTGCTGGCCAACTTTTTGTTGTCGGCCGAAGCCCAGGCGCACAAGGCCGACATCAGCGTGTGGGGTGATGGCACGGTGCTCGAAACGGCCAAAATCCCGGCCCCGCTGCAAGCCGCCATGCGCAAGACCGCACCGGGTGCGCTGACAGAAGCAGTGCCCACGCTGGCCGAACCGCACGCCAGCTGGGTTGAGGCGCTCGAAGCCGAGTGGCTCAGGCGCTACGGTTCACGTTAAAAGCGACGGGCTGATCAAGCGGCGGGATGTTTGTAGAGCACCACCATGGCAATACCACCCAGAACCGCCAGCGACGTGAGCAGAAACTGCAGCGTGATGGGCTCCTGCACAAACGCCGCGCCTGCCAGTGCGGCCAACACCGGCACGCTCAATTGCACTGTCGCTGCGCGTGTCCGGGTCAATTCGGGCAACACGGCGTACCAGAGCGCGTAGCCCATGCCGGAGGTCACGGCACCTGATAACAGGGCGTACAGCACTCCCACGGCATCGAGCTGGAGACGCGCCAGAAACAGGCCGCTGAGCAACACGGATAAGCCTGCCGCACGCAAGAAATTGCCTGCCGTGTCGCGTGTTGGATCACCCACACCGCGACCGCGCAACGAGTAAACGCCCCAGGCAGCTCCTGATGCCAGCATCAGAAAAGCGCTCCCCAGCGGCGGCGCATCCAGACCCGGCAGCAGGATGACCACGACGCCAGTCAGCGCCACCAGCAGACCCACCGTTTGGCGGCCACCGAGCCGCTCGCCAAACCAGAGACCGGTCAAGATCATGGTGGCCTGCACCGCCCCGAACAACAGCAAAGCGCCAATCCCGGTGGACAGGTCAGCGTAAGAAAAAGAGAAGGCACCTGCATACACAAACAAGGCAAGTGCCGAAATCCAGTTGCCTCCCAACAAGGGCGCATGGACAGAAGCAGTGGTACTGGCCCGAGGCCGCAGACGCAGGCGGGCAAAAACCAGCAAAGCCAGCATCAAGGCCCCCGAGAGCAGGCGCACCGAGGTAAAACTGGCCGCGTCAATGGCGGTTTGTCGCAGTGCCAAGCGACACAGCACCGAATTGCCAGCAAAACACAGCATGGTGACCAGGGTGAGCAGGCTCAGGCGGATGAAGCTCATTGGGCTGCGAGCCATCTCAAATCGTCGGGTTCGTCGATGTCGTGCAATGGGGCCAACTTATGCACCTTCCATGCCAGTTGTTGCAAGCGGCGCAGCGTCTCGCTGGCCACGTTGTCGGTGCTCCACACCATGTTCGAGAAAACAGCAGAATCGAACCGGTTCAGGCCCAGCAACACATAGCCGCCATCAAAGGCCGGTATCAGCGCGGCATCGGCGTGTTGCAAGGCCGCGGCGGCTTGTTGCAATTGTGCCGCGCCGAGCGCCGGGCAATCGGTGCCCACCAGCAAGATTGACTCACCGCCAGCGAGCACGCGTCGCGCGGCACGCGCCATGCGTTCGCCCAAATCGCCTTCACCCTGATCGGTCAATTGCAAGCCGGTTGGCAAGTCAAGGGTCTGCCACACCGGGTCACTGGCGCTGGGCGTGGCACACAACTCAACCGGGCCCAGTCTGGCGGCCAACGCCTGTTCCAGCATCTGCTGCATCAACTGGTGTGCCAGTTCGGCCGCACCTTGGGCGCCGAGTGTCGCCACCAGGCGGGTTTTGGCGAATCCGGGCAGCGGCGCCTTGGAAAAAATCACGATGCGCACCGGCTTCATCGGTATGCCTTTGCCAGTTGTTCCGCTGGCACGCCGCGCCAATACTGCCAGCGCAGGCGCCACATCAACACCATCGTGCGCCAGACGCCATCGGTTTCCCAGCGTCGCCCGGAGGTGATCACGCATTGGCCGATGCACGCCGGCCGGGAGACGTGGCGCAGGCGCTTGCTCAGTTCAATGTCCTCCATCAAGGGTTGATCCGGGAAACCGCCGACCGACACAAACACGGTGCGACTGACAAACATCGCCTGGTCATCCGTGGCGATGCCGGACCAGCGTGAGCGCAGGTTCATCATGTGGCCAATGATGCGCAGCATGGCCGGGCGTCCGGCGATGCAGACGTCAAAGCGACCCCAGCAGTGCGCCTTGCCTGCCAGTGCTGCAGACACCAAAGCCACGGCATCCTCGGGCAATCGGGTGTCTGCATGGAGAAACAACAAGGTATCGCCCGTGGCACATTCGGCACCTGCATTCATCTGACGTGCCCGACCACGCCGTGAGTGGATGAGCGTTACACCGGCAGTCTCTGCCAAACAGGCCGAGCCATCTGTGCTGCCACCGTCAACGATCAGCAGCGCGGGCAGGGCACTGGTTTCATTGAGAACCGGGACGATGATCGAGAGTTTCATGCCGAGCAATTATTCATCAATTCCCGGTCGGCGCTCTGCCCGGCCAGTGTCGCTCAGTCGACCTTGTAGGCGGCAAATTTTTCATCGACCGTGGTGCGGAAAGCCTGGTTGCTGTAGTTGCTCAGCACCTTGACCGCTGCCGCGAGCACGATGTAGAGCAGGTCGCGCTCCTGGTAGCCGGCATCCAGAAAAGCCTGCACGATGGCGCGATCGGGCTGGCCATGTTTGGCGACCATTTCTACCGTCATGGCAGCCAGGGCCGCCAGCTTGGCGTCCGGAATCGGCTGGCGCGCACGAATCGCCTGCAGCACCGGTGCCGGCACGCCCGACATCTTGTCGGCCAGCATGCTGTGCGCTGCGGTGCAGTAATGGCAGCCGTTGTATTGGCTCACGACCAGAAACACCACTTCTTGCTCGACCGGGCTGAAGCCCGATTCGCTGCGAAACAGCGCATAACCATGCAGGTAGGTGCTGAGCATGGCCGGCGCGTTGGCCATGTTGGCGTACATGTTGGGAATGAAGCCGACCTGTTTGAGCGCCAGATCGAGGACTTCCTTTTGCTTGCCTTGGGCACTGGCGTGCTCAACCGGTTGCAGCTTGCTGATGATGGGGGTGGTGGACATGGTTGATTTCTCCTGATGAGTTGATGGGGTCAAGCGTGTGGAACTCGATGAGGACGCACAGGTTTTCATACTAGTTTGCTTCAGGCGGGTCGATCAGTCTGCGCGTCCCGGATTCGATGCCCATCGTTTCATTTCTGTGAATTGGCCTGCCCGCATGTCCAGGTCATTGAAGGATGTGTGCTGTGCAAAAAAATAGTTGTCACGTTATGTCGGGGCCATGCGACCAAGGTAGTGACGGCACTGCACACCGCAGCGCTGCAAACCCGAAAGGAAACATCATGAAAACCCTACTCATCGCCGCTGCTCTGGTCGCCACCTCATTTGCCGCGTCGGCCGACCACAAGGACTATTCTCGTCAAGCAGAAGCCTCCGGTCCCGGAAAAACGCGCGCTGAAGTCATTGCTGAACTGCAAGTGGCCAAGGCTGCTGGACTGATTCAAATCAGTGATTCTGAAATGCGCCAGGCAGAGCAGCGCAATCGCATGCAAAGCTCGTCAAGCCTGACGCGGCAACAAGTGGAGCAGGAAGTTGTCGCGCTTCGCGAAAAAGGTGAACTTGAAATTCACGGGGGCAACTGATGCCTGAAGCGATCAGGTCTGACAGGTTCAGACCTGATACGTCAACAGGTTTTGTTCACAACATTTGTAAGAACCTGCCATGCGTAGCGACAAAGTCGGTGCGGTCAAGCAAACATCCCAAGCTGCTTGTGTCTAATCTTTATAGGTGTTTCCATGAATAGCCAGACCATGCCAATCGATCAGCCTGCGCCCGGCCACCATCCCGAAACCTCGGGTGAATCTTGGGTCCGCCTGCGCCAGCGCCTGTTGCGCCATGCCCGCATGATGGTGTTTGAGCCCGCGCTGGCAGAAGACCTGGTGCAGGAATCCCTGGTGGCCGTTTTGGAAAAGCCGGATGCTCACCGAGGCGAGGCGTCCATCATGACCTGGGCGGTGGCCATTCTGAAGCACAAAATTGCCGACTGGTACCGTTCTCCCCACCAGCGGCGGCGCGCCTGGACCGAAGCGGATGAGAATGAAGATGTCAGCGATCCCACTGAAGGGCTGTACGATGAACAGGGCAGCTACAAGGAGGCCGTGCCATCCTGGCAGCAACCTGAAAAGCGGGAAACCCAGCGTCAGATGATGTCGGTCATGGAGGTCTGTCTGAAACGCCTGCCTTCTCAAACCGGCAGGGTGTTCATGATGCGTGAATGGCTCGGGTTCGAAACCACCGAAATCTGCGAGCGGCTGAGCCTGAGCGCCGAAAATTGCCGTATGGTTCTGCATCGGGCTCGCATGGGCCTGCGCCAATGTATGTGCGCCCAAGGGCACACCACTGGGAGTATTCAATGACCCTGCTTCATTCCTGTAAAAAAGCCGCCGAATTGCTCTCGCAATCACTGGACGAACCGCTGGACATGGTTGACAAGCTGCGCTTGCGCGTGCACCTGAGCATGTGCGGCAATTGTCGCAACGTGGAAGAACAATTGAACCTCATCCATCAAATGGGTGCGCAAATTGGCACGCTGGATTTTGGCGACGATCAGGATGTCCCAAGCATCCCCTAATGGAGTTGAACAGGTCTGGCAACTTGCGCCTGGTCATGCGACCCCGGCCCCTGCCAGAGAGGTGAAGAACATTTTTTGCCCAAAGGAGATCACCATGAATGGTCGATTTGTCAATCGCCGACAGGCACTGTTTGCCCTGATCGGCTCAAGCCTGCTTGGCCTGCCTGCAATGGCAGCGCAAGAAGCGCCTGACGCTTTGATTCGTCGGCTTTATGCCGACATCATGCTCAGCCTCAAGGGTGATGAAAAGCTGCAGGCGGGCGACATCACGCGCGCCCTCGCCTTGGTAGAGAACGTGATCATGCCGAATGTCAATTTTCAGCGCATGGTTGCCTCCGCCGTCGGGCCGGCCTGGCGCCAGGCCACACCTGTGCAGAAACAACGTCTGGCTGAAGAGTTCAAGATTTTGCTGGTGCGCACCTACGCCGGCGCCATGCTGCAGGCCAGCGACCATGTGCTGGTTGTCAAGCCAGTGCGCATGTCAACGCACGACACCGAGGTGATGGTGCGCACCGAGGCTAGGGGCCAAGGTGATCCCATTCAACTTGACTGCCGTCTTGAAAAAACGCAAGGGGAGGGCGCAGGCTGGAAAATATTTGATCTGAATGTAATGGGGGTCTGGTTGGGTGCGGTCTATCGCAACCAATTTGCGCAGGAGATCAATGCCCGGGGCGTGGACGGTTTGATTACTTCCTTGCGTCTGCGCAACAAGACCAGCGATGCCCAAGGATGACGGTGTTCTGACCCGTTTTCGGGCATTGGTTCAGCTTGGCCAGCAACATGATTAATTTCCCCATCTTTGCCTTGGCGCGGCACCTGACCCGTTTCGCGCCCTTGCTGCTCGCGCTGATGGTCACGGCGTGTGCGACCAGGCCTTACAACGCGCCCCTTGACCACGCTGACCCGGCCACCGCATACACCTTTTTCAACCGGCTGCCGCGCAACTCGCCCAAGTTATTCGTCGTATTGTCTTTCTCCGGGGGTGGCATGCGCGCTGCAGCGTTTACCCAAGGGGTTCTGGAAAAACTCGCCAGCACCCGAATCTGGGTCGATGGTGAATCACATCGACTGCTTGACGAAGTCGATGTCATCACAGCGGTGTCGGGTGGCAGCTTCACGGCCGCCTACTACGGCTTGTTTGGTGAACGTGGATTGGCGGACTTTGCGCAAGAATTTCTCTACCGCGACATTCAGGGCGAGATGATCGCCGAAATCGTTTCACCGGCGCAACTTGCAAAAATTGCTGCGCCTCACTTCAGTCGAACCGATGCGGTGGCAGACTACCTCGACCGCACCCTGTTCAAAGGGAAAACATTTGCCGACCTGTCTGGCGACGGGCGTGCGCCCTACATCATCCTGAATGCCGCCGACCTGAACACGGGTACCACTTTTTCGTTCACGCAAATGCAGTTTGATTACCTGTGCTCCGACCTGACGCCATTCCCGGTGGCACGTGCCGTGATGGCTTCTGCGGCGGTTCCCATCGTGTTCGCTCCACTCGTGCTGCGCAATCAAGCGGGCGATTGCCCGCAACGGCACCCCGACTGGGTTGCGCAGGCGCTGGCTGAACGCAATCCGGCTGATCGCCGGTTCCACGCTGCCACGGCGCTGGCAAGTTATGCGTCGCCGCAAGCTGTTCCCTATGTCCAACTCGTGGATGGCGGTATTGTCGATAACCTGGGCGTGCGGGGCAGCATCATGAGTGAAGTGAGCCACCATGGGCGCGTGATCGAGATGGCGGGCGCCTTTTCTGCGCAGGCCATGGCCCAGGTCGAGCATGTGTTGGTGATCGCCTCCAACACCCAAGCGATCTCGGGGCGCGAATGGTTGCGTGCGGAAGAAGGCCCTGGCTTGCTCGAGACGGCTGAGGCTCTCGCCGACGCAACCAATAACCTGCTCAATGCCGAGACCACGCTGCTGGCACAAAAGAATTTTGACATGTGGGCCAACTTCATCAATCTGGGGCGATGCGCGGATTGCCCCAAAGTGACCATCGATTTTTCCGTGCTCAGCTTCGACCGGCTGGTTGACGTGGCTGAGCGAACCCGTTTCAGTACCACACCATCGACGTTTCACCTTGATCGCGAGACCGTGGATGCGCTGCGCACCCTGCCATCGAGCATGCTGGACGACGCACCAGAATTTCAGACCTTTCTAGAGCGAATGAAACCATCACATCAAAACAACTGGTCACGTTAAGCGCTGGCCCCGCGACTAAGGGCTCTACAGGGACTTCCCAAAAAATCAACAGGTTTTTTTTGCATTTTCTTGATAAGCGGTATTTCTTGCATCGACACCAACGAAAGCTGCACTCAAACGAGGAGACAGACTGCACTTCTACAGACGGCCTTGTTGCACTGAAACTTCGGTGCGGACCCAGATACGAACCGCTCAGTGGGGCTCCAATCGCTCAGCGGGGCTCAAATCGTTCAACGTGGCCAATGCCACTGAGCCCTTATCGAGCTTACCCACTGCCGGTCTGACCTGTTCAAAGCATCTTCACTTTTGCGTCTGCCAAGAAAACCTTCAAATCTTCTGAATTACTTTCAAGCCGGGCACACAGCGGGTTGCTGTGTGCCCGGCTTAACGCTGACATGGCCCGCCTCAAACGGCTTACCTTTGGTGAACACTGCCCACAGAATGCGTGCATTCTTGTTGGCCAACGCCACCGCCGCCTTTTGCCAGCCTGATTTTTCACGCAACTGATGCACCCACTTGGAGATCGGGTCTTCGCGTCGATGCGCCGTCGTGACCGCTGACTTGGCACCTTGGATCAGCAGCGTTCGCAGGTAAACATCACCATGCTTGGTGATGCCACCCAGATTATTCTTGCCCCCGCTGGAGTTTTGCCTTGGGGTCAGCCCCAACCAGGCACCAAACTGTGCGCCACTCTTGAATTGCTTGAAGTCACCTACCGTGGCCACCACCGCAGAGGCGGTGACAGGCCCCACGCCCATGAGCGCTGTGGCTTGGCGAACCTGCTCGTTTTGCTTGTGATGCATTTGACCTTTTCTCCTGCCATCGGCATTCGCTCAGCCGGCGCAGCAACTCAATTGCTTGACATCCTTGAAAAATGTCTGCGCACACAGCTTCAGGCCTTCGACCATCGTCAGGTACGGGAACAACTGGTCGGCCAGATCCTGCACCGTCATCTGCGAGCGCATGGCCAGCGCCGCGCTCTGGATGAGCTCACCCGCTTCAGCAGCCACGGCTTGCACGCCAAGCAAGCGCCCGCTGCCCGCTTCAGCCACCAGTTTGATGAAGCCCTGCGTCTCAAAATTGACCAGCGCACGCGGCACGTTGTCCAGGCCCAAGGTTCGACTCTCAACCTGCAACCCGGCCGCTTGAGCCTGAGCTTCGGTCAGACCCACCCTGGCCACCTGCGGCTCGGTGAACACCACGGCGGGCATGGCGGTCAGGTCCAACCGAGCGTTACCGCCTGTCATGTTGATGGCGACGCGTGTGCCCGCAGCGGCGGTCACATAGACAAACTGCGGCTGGTCGGTGCAGTCACCAGCGGCAAAAATGTGCGCCGCAGTGGTGCGCATGGCCGCATCGATCTGGATCGCCCCCTGCGCGCTGGTCGCGACACCCGCTGCCGACAGATTCAGCGCAGCCGTGTTGTGGCTGCGGCCCTTGGCCACAAGCAATTGGTCGGCATGCAGCGCAGCATCGGGTGTGGTGAGCACGAATTCACTATTGGCATTACGCACCTGGCTGGCTTGCGTGTGCTCCAGCACCGTGATGCCCTCGCCACGAAAGGCTGCCGTCAGCGCCTCACCGATGGCAGGGTCGTCACGGTAAAACAAGGTGTGGCGCGCCAGCATCGTGACCTGGCTGCCCAGGCGGGCAAAGGCCTGCGCCAGCTCCAGCGCCACGACCGAAGAGCCGCTGACCGCCAGCCGTTTGGGTATCGCGTCACACACCAACGCTTCGGTGGAGGTCCAGAACGGCGTTTCCTTTGAACCTGGAACGGGCGGGATGGCAGCACTGGCACCGGTGGCGATCAGGCAACGGTCAAACGCCAGCACTTGTTCGCCCCCATCGTTCAAACGCACCGTCAGGCTGTGGCTGTCATTGAAACGCGCCGAGCCGTGCAACACCGTGATGGCGGCACTGCCTTGCAGGATGCCTTGGTATTTGGCCTGGCGCAGTTCGTCGACACGCGCCTGCTGCTGTGCCAGCAAGGCCGATCGATTGATGTGGGGTGTGGACGCGCTGATGCCGCCATCAAACGGACTGCTCTGGCGCAGATGGGCAATGTGCGCGATGCGGATGAAAATTTTTTGACGGTACGCAGCCGATGTTGACGCAGGTGCCGCCAAGGGTGCCACGCTCAATCAGCGTCACGCGCGCGCCGCGCTCCACCGCTTTGAGCGCCGCCGCCATGGCCGCGCCGCCGCTGCAGATGACGGCAATGTGCAGGCCGTGCTCAGGGGTACAGGTGTTGCAGGCGCTTGGGGTGGGTGCGGCGGTGTTCATGCCTGGCTTTCAACTGTGGCTCTTTGCCGTCGGCAGTTCACAGCCATCGGGGCCGCAGCGGCGGTTGGCTGGCCACAGCAAGTCCCAGACGGACACCACCAGCATCAGCCCCAGGCCAACATACAGCAGACTGGTCGGCCAGCCCTCGCCACCAAGCCAGCCCAGCGCATTGGCCACCAGGGCGATGGCGGCAAACAGCGGCATCAAGCGGCTGATGAACAGCCCCTCGTATTCCTGCAAAAAACCCAGGCCAAGTGCGGCACCCATGCTGGCAATGGCCGGAAAACAGGCTGCACAGCCAAAGGCCGAAACCAGGCTGCCAAGGGTGCCGGTTTTGTCGGCCATGCGGGTCATGAACGTCATGCTTGGTCTCCAAAGCGTTTATCTGTGATGAAAGGCAGCTTAAGATAAGTCTGTAGTCAAGTACGGAGTCAAG